>Ga0334890_1000110_pt1 | contig 148490 bp, 129 predicted proteins | sample GraSluR1_MG_3_FD_207220 | JGI IMG/M metagenome (GOLD analysis project Ga0334890, IMG submission 207220) | Sludge microbial communities from methane-producing bioreactor in Wageningen University, Netherlands - Granular Sludge_31_08-R1 | ecosystem: Engineered > Bioreactor > Anaerobic >...
TAAAGATGAAAAAAACTATGCGGCTAAATTGAAACAATATGAATCACTATTAGCTGCATGATTTTTTTATAAAAAGAGTTGATTTTCATCATAGACGACGAGCTCAGTACACCGCCCGGAGGAGGACTTCTTCGTTTTTCCCCCTGTCCCCCAAAGGGGGCACGAGTTATCTATTATCATTCTGAAAATATAATTGTTACCATTTTGATAACTATTCTCTTTATATTGCCCCCTGTGTCAGGGTAGTTGTCGTCTAGTTGAAATATAAAGGATGAAAGGGTGAACCCCTGAATCCTTTATATTTCAACTTCAAAGGAGACGATAATGCAATTTACAGAAGGCTTTAAAAAAGCAATGATTGAGAAACTTTTAATACACGGTGGAAAAGGAATAACAGAATTAAGTAAAGAAATTGGAGTGTCAACACAAACACTTTACAATTGGCGGGATAAGTACTCAAATGGTCCGCAGGTATTGAAAGCCAAAAGTCCACGCAAATGGAATATCAAAGATAAATATTCGGCTGTCCTTGAATCATCAAATTTATCGGAGCAGGAATTTGGAAGATGGCTAAGAGAGACCGGCATACACAGTGAACATATTGAACTATGGAAAAAGGAGATTGAAGAGATGGTATCCTCGCCAAAAGATAAAGAAGAAATAAGGGAATTGAAAAAGAAGAATAAAGAATTAGAAAAGGAACTTGCCCGCAAAGACAAAGCATTAGCTGAAATGGCAGCCCTTATAACCCTTAAAAAAAAAGCGGAAGTTATTTGGGGGGGAGAGGATCAATGACATCGCTGGAAGAAAGAAACAAGATAATATTTCTTATCAAGGAAGCTGTTGATTCCGGGGCACGAAGAAGTAAAGCCTGTGCGGTTATAGATCTGCCAGAGCGGACACTACAGCGATGGGAAAAATCAGAAAAGGGCGATTTGCGGCATTTAACAAAAAATGTCCCGGCAAACAAAATCACTACGGAAGAGAAAAATGAGATATTAGATATCTGCTGTTTACCGGAGTATAAAGACCTTTCACCTAATGTTATAGTGCCAATTTTGGCTGAAAAAGGGCGTTATATTGCTTCAGAATCAACAATGTACCGTTTGCTGCGTATAGAAAAAATGCTTGCTCATCGATCTGAATGCGATCCGAAACAAAAAAGAAGTAAGCCAGGTGAGCTTAAAGCAACGGGGCCGGATCAGGTGTGGAGTTGGGATATAACATATTTGCTTTCTGAAATTAAAGGGAAATATTATTACCTGTATATGTTTGAAGATATATGGAGTAGAGCGATCAGAGGCTGGGAAATATTTGAAGAGGAGTCCGCTGAACATGCAGCTTCACTGATGAACAGAATCTGCATGAAAAATAATGTAAGAGAAATTAGTCTACATTCAGATAATGGATCTCCGATGAAAGGTGCAACAATGCTTGCTACACTTCAGAGACTGGGGGTCATGCCTTCATTTTCACGGCCTCATGTGAGTGATGATAATCCCTACTCTGAATCACTTTTTAAAACATTAAAATACAGACCAGGATATCCAAAATTTTTTAATTCCCTAGAAGAAGCAAAAGAATGGGTTGCTCTCTTTGTTATGTGGTACAACAATGAGCATAGACATTCCAGTATAAAGTTTGTAACCCCGATGCAGAGACATACGAGAGAAGATATAAAAATACTTAAAAGGAGGCATGAAACATATACAAAAGCTCAGAAAAAAAATCCTGCAAGATGGTCCGGTGCAACGAGGAACTGGAATCATATACAAGAGGTAACGTTGAATCCTGATAGTTTACAGGATAGATTAAAAAAAGTATCATAAAATTTAAAAAAACGACAACTGGCTTGACATTTTCCGATTGTTCCGCATATCTTTTGCAAACTCAATAATTGAAAGGATTTTTTAATACTTTGATTCATCAACTTGCTCAAGTTTTTATTTTACGTGCCCCCTTTGGGGGACAGGGGGCCTTCTACGGATGACATGTGCTTCACATAAAAATGTGGGTAGAAGTGAGCCACAGTGGAGAGGGGGAATAGTGACATGATATTCAGAAGACACAATATCTGTAGTTTCATAAATATTAAAGTTTTCTCTGAAACCTGAATTTTATGATTCAAAGCCCTCGACCTGCGGGGAGAATGGCACGACGCCACAGGATGTGGCTAGGCAAACCTATTTGCTACATCCTGCAGTTGGTTTGCAGGCGCACCTCCTGTACGCACTGTCGAACACTGACAGGATGTCAAAAAAGTGTTCGACCGCCGGTAGGCGGGGTGGGGTCAATCAGTCAAATTAAAGCTTGACCTGAACGGGATATTTACTGTCAAAATGGAATAATAGTATTTCTGTAAGAAATACTGTTTAAACTTCCAAAGGACGGGCCGCATAGAACCTATGAACATAATTGCTATTATAATTTTTTCTCTCTATGCTGCTGTGGTAATGCTCCTGGGGTATATAATAAAGGGTAACGGAAAGTATAAGTTCCCTGTAAGGAAAGCTGTTCACTTCGGCACAGGGATGCTTCTCCTTTATCTCACATTTATAGTTGAAAAGGAGACACTTCTTATTCTTATTATTCTTGGTACAATCCTTTCGCTCCTCACTTATTTTGTAAACAGTTTCAGCTATATTCATAAAACATCAGAGTCGAGTCTGGGAACAATTTTTTATCCATTCGGACTTCTCGCTTCAATCCTCATCCTCTACCGCATGCCGCTTTACTACTTCCAGATATCCCTTCTTGTCCTGGCCCTTTCCGACACAGTTGCCAATATCTGCGGACTTATAAGGAAAAGAAATTTTCGTTTTGCATTACTTAAGGATGAAAAAAGTCTTCTTGGTACTGCAGGTTTTGCTGTAACAGCATTTGCCATACATTTACTTATATTACCATCATCTTATTCCGGTATCTGGCTCTTCACATTATTTTCCGTGATCACTGCTTTACATCTGGAATTGATTTCATTTAGAGGGTCAGATAATTTTACAATACCAGCAGGATCTGCAGTTTTTTTCCTTCTCATGGATTCAAAAATATTGAGTTATTCTTCGCTTTTCTATCCTGTATTGATAATGATATTTATAGGAGGCGCTTATTTTTTTTACAGAAAAAATCTTCTTACAAGGTATGGCTCCCTTGGCGCATATTTAACAGGGATATATTTCTTTGTGATTCTCGATTACAGATTCGGTTTGCCTCTGCTCTTTTTTTTTATAACATCACTCATACTGACAAAATTAAATGGATGGAAAAATAATAAAGCAGAGTCATCTGAAATAAGAAATATATGGCAGGTTTCAGCAAACTCTCTCCCTGCAATGCTTGTAAGCTTATCTTATCTTTTTACGGGTAGTGAAATTTTTATTTATTTTTATATTGCTCTTATTGCAGCTGTTACAGCAGATACATGGGCCAGTGAAGCTGGGCCGTCATTGACCGGCAGGTGTTTCTCGCTCAGAAGTTTCAGGATTGAAAAATCGGGGATTCCCGGAGGGATATCTGTTCACGGTTCTTTGGCAGCCCTGGCTGGTGCAGGGTCGGTGTCGCTTTTAGGCTCTTATATTTTTTTTAACAGTGCGGATTATTCCATGATAATAATCTGCACTATGGCAGGATTTTTCTCCTCCTTTGCAGATTCATTTTTAAGTGCTTTTCTTGAACCGCTGCTTCTGCGGATGAAAAATTTTCAGCCCGGAATTAAAGAGGGGAGTGATTATCCGGCGCCGAATGATATTGTAAATCTTCTCGGCTCATCTGCTGCAGTCCCGCTTTTTATGATGCTCAGCTATGCAGCATTATAATTGAAAAAAGAGTTCCTAAAATGGCCAGAAGAACATAAGTAGAGGTATGCTGAGAATAACAATCAGTATTTCCAGCGGGAGTCCCATTCTCCAGTAGTCTGTAAAAGCGTATCCTCCAGGCCCCATAACCAGTGTATTGGACTGATGCCCGATAGGGGTAAGGAAAGCGCATGATCCTCCTATGGCTACTGCCATAAGGAAAGGATCGGCAGAAACATTTATTCCTGCGGCCACACTAATCGCAATAGGTGCCATTAGTACTACAGTTGCGGCATTATTTATTATATCTGAAATAAACATTGTTGCAACAAGAATTATTGTGAGTATCATCCATGGGGGCATAACACCGCCCATATCAAGAATTTGTGATGCGATAAGAGCTGCACCGCCGGTTGTTTCAAGAGCCTGCCCTACAGGTATCATCGCCCCATGCAAAGAGGAAAAGGGCGATGAGAAGTGTTAAAAATACGATGGACTGGTTCATTTACATCTCCCTGATTATATGAGTTGGAATATACACCAGGGAGATATAATTGTCAAGAGAGGATTTAATCAATTGATATTGAGTAGATTCTTTTTTTTCCTTAAATAGTGCCAGTAGATATAGAGTGCTGCAAGAAGAAATGAGAAAACGAGAAGCATAATAATTATCTGGTTAAGATAAATTTTTATAAGTTCCTGATTCTGTCCTACTATGTAACCGAGAAATGAAAGGATCGTCACCCATATGCCGGCTCCGGCTGAAGTAAAAAGAGAAAATCTTATCAGTTTCATTCCGGTTATCCCTGCTGGAAAAGAAATGTACTGGCGTACGCCGGGTATAAGCCGTGCTATGAAGGTTATAATCTCACCATGTCTTAAGAACATCCCTTCAACCTTGAGGAATTTCTCTTCATTAAAAAGTATATATTTCCCGTATTTGAGAAAGAAGGGTCTCCCCAGTTTGTAACCGAGAGTATAATTAAATAGAGCACCTGCAAGACTCCCTGCTGTACCGCAGAATATTACCATAAACATATTCATCTCACCTGTAGTAGCAAGATAGCCTGCAGGTATCATGACAACTTCAGAGGGGAAGGGGAAAAATGAGCTTTCCAGAAACATGAGAGCGAAAATTCCCGGATACCCCAGGCTTGATACTGTTTCTACTATGAATGTAATAATCTGCTGGAACATGTTTCACCCTTTTTCAAATTAGTTTAATTTTCAGAACAGAATTTATATTGTGTAAAAAAGATCAATCCAAAAACAGCGTTAATCTTATAATTATAAAAATGAATTATTTATTCTCCCCGCTGTCGTAGGCGGCGGGGAGAATAAATAATTCTCTAATAACGATAAGTTTAGGAATATATATACTGACTTAAATCTATTTTTTTGTAATATATTCAGGCACAGGGTATACAAAGGGCTTTTTTGTGATGGGATTTTCAAGAACCACGCAGGGAGTTTCAAAGAGCTCTTCAATAAGATTATATTTCAGCACTTCATCAGGTGTGCCGTCAAAAAATAGTTTACCATTCTTAAGTGCACAGATTCTTCCGCAGTAATCTGATGCAATATTCATGTCGTGGAGAACAGTAATTACTGTTGTACCTTTCAGATTCAGCCTGTGGAGTATGTCCATAATCAGAGTGGTGTGGTGTATGTCCAGATGCGACACAGGTTCATCAAGAATAATAATATCGCTGTTCTGCACAAGGGCCTGGGTAATAAAAACAAGCTGCTGCTCACCGCCGGATAACTCTGTAATCTGTCTGTTTAAAAGAGGGGATATGCCGGTCATCTCTACTGCTGAATTGATGATAGCCCTGTCATCTGCGGTTTCAATCTGCCACAGTTTCTGGTGCGGGAATCTCCCCAGCCTGATGAAGTCATATACGGTAAATGATAAAATATTTTCATGAAACTGATGAACAACAGAAAAATTCATTGCCAGATCTCTGCGGCTCTGTTTCTGCATGGGCCGGTTTCTGAAATGAATTGATCCTGATTGCGGTTTAATAATCCCGGCCATAATTTTTAGTATGGTGCTTTTCCCTGCTCCATTGGGGCCGATTATAGCGATAAAATCCCCGCTCTTTACTTTCAGGGTTATATCATGGAGAACTGTAATGTCATCATAGGAGGCATCAATATTATTAAGTTCAAAGATGCTGCTCATACCGCATTCCTTTTATGGAAGATGAAAATAAGAAAAAATATTCCGCCGAAAAAATTTGTGATTATTCCAACAGGTATTTCATAGGGGGGTACAGCTGACCTGGCAAAGGTGTCAGCTGTCATTAGAAATAATCCCCCCGCCAGAGCAGATAGCGGAATAAGCCTTATATGCGCCGGGCCGAAAAAGAGGCGGATAACATGGGGGATAATAAGCCCCACAAAGCCTACAATTCCGCAGAGTGAAACAGATAGAGCAGCAAGGAGTGATGCAATCCAGAATACTGCAGCAACATCTTTTTCCGTTACTCCCAGATTTTTTGAGAATGAATGTCCGAATGAAATTATATCAAGGTGCTTGTAATAGAGCATGGAAATAATTATAAGTATTGCAGCAGCAATAGATATTTCTGTGAGAATGCTGTACCGTGCTATAGAGAGATCCCCCATGAGCCACATAATAGCTTTGTGAACATGCTCCGCTTTTGCTGCTGAATAAAGTAAAAGAACCGCTGCGGAGAATATAAAACTCAATGCAATCCCCGCAAGTATCATTGAGGATGTGCCGAATTTGAGACGCTTTGACATAAAGTAGATGAGTGTAATTGTTACAAGGCCGCCTATAAAAGAGAAGAGCACAATAAATATATTTGCCATTGATAATACAATTGCAGCAGTGGCACCCAGTGCTGCACCGCTTGAAACACCTATAATAAAAGGGTCAGCCAGGGGATTTTTAAGAAGGGACTGAAACATTACTCCGCTCACAGCAAGTGAGGCGCCTACTGTCATTGCAAGAATTATCCTGATTAAACGCATTTTAACTATTATAAAGTTTTCCGGTACCGGTTCCGTGCCTGTGATGCCGGCAAAAATTTCTACAGGGCTTATAAATATCGTACCCATGGATAGGGAAAAGAGAATCAGCAGGGCAGATATTATAATGAATATAATCGCGGGGAGTAAAATTTTTTTATGCTTCATTGTTGTTATTTTCGCCCCCTATTTTTCAGGTAAAGATCAATCTTGTCCCATATTTCCTCAACTGAACTTACATAGTTGCCTGGTGTATAAAGAGCCACATTGTCCGGATTTATTGAATAGATTTTAAGGGAAAGATCTTTCTCTTTTCTGTTGTAGCCTGAAAGGAGTCTGCTGAAAAATATTTCCCCATCAGGCATCATTGATAGAATAATCTCAGGCTTGAGTATTATGAGCGATTCAGCTGAAACCATGGGGTAGGCTTTTTCCAGATCATGATATACATTGATTCCCCCTGCGTCATTTATTATTCCGCTGATAAATGATAACCGGGAAACAGTAATAAGGGGTTCCTGGGAAACAAAAAAAGCCGCGGATGGTTTGACCCGGTTTTCTGCTGCTTTGATCTTTATCTCTTCAAGCTTTCTGTTATAGGCGTTAAGTTTTTCTTCAGCCAGTTTCTCTTTACCGAGTATCCGGGCAAGGGATCTATAATTATCACAAATGCTTTTGTAGTCAGCATTTTTTCTGAATGAAAAAAGTTTTATACCCATTGCAGTAAGCTGCTCTGTCCGTTGTACTGCCGCGTCTTCAACTGAGTAAAGCACAGCATCAGGTTTAAGAAGAATAATCTTTTCAACATTGGGATTGGTCAGGTTCCCCACAATCTCAACTTCATGAGGAAGAGGGGGTGAATAGGTTGTTACTCCCACAAGAAGCTGGGCGCTTTCAAGGTCAAGGATCTGGGCTGTAATCGAAGGGGAGAGGGATACAATCCTGCTGCTCTTCATATCTTCATGATGAGGGAGGGGTGTCTCACCCCTGCATGATAAAAGGAGCATTATGAGAATTGTAAGTGGTGCGGAATTTTTCAAACATTTCTCCTTATCTATGTACGGTTTTCCAGAGTGAAAGGCACTTATTGCCCCGACCCCCCTAACCCCCGGAGGGGGCAGTTGAAATATTATCTAATCTATATTTCAAAAATAGAATCATTAACTGATTTATTATATCCCCAGCTGCAATGTAGTTGCAAAGAATGATCATTATAACACAGGATTTTAAATCCTTTGATTTATCAACTTCATCAAGTTGTTTTTTACGTGCCCCCTTTGGGGGACAGGGGGAATGCTCCGGATGATAAGGTCAGGAATAGAATATTTCGATTCTCCATCCTGTCAATGTATTTTTTATCTTGACATATATTCATCGAATCCATCTGTTTTAAATAATCAGTGTTTATTTCTTAATAACTATTTAGAATAATTTGCTTTAGACCCCCGTCGCCTTCGGCGCCGGGGATCAGTAAAAAAGCATTGTCGAACTAAAATAGTTTTTCTGAAATTGTTACTGTAAAAAAATTGATCTTTACATAAATAAATACTTTCCCTTCTGAAAAGAAGGCATCCCCTTAGGGGTGAGGGAATCCCGTTAAAATCGGGAGCGGACCCGCCGCTGTGACCGGGGACGAAAGCCGTAATATGCCACTGGCTCTTTTGCCGGGAAGGCGCGGTGATTAGGACGATCCGGAAGCCAGAATACCTGACAGTATTTTATCCATAGACCACGGAGATTGGTTTATGTGGAAAGTTACGTGGATGAAAAAGGGTATCCCCGCGACCTTAAGGTTTCGGGGATTTTTTATTTATGTAGTCAATTAAATACTGCGGTTTTACCGCAGGCATATTATTTAAGGAGGACTCACATGAAGAGGATTTATTATTTAACGGTATCACTTATTCTTGCCGCATTCTGTTTCACACCGGGATTCGCAGAGGAACAGAAGGAATCTGATCTGGGGAAAGTTGTAGTTACTGCAACAAAAAACGAGGTTTCATTAAAGGAAACAGGGAGCAGTGTAACAGTTATAACATCGGATGAAATTGAAAAGAAAGGGAAAAAACAGGTAATTGACCTGCTCCAGGAGGTTCCGGGACTTACTGTTAGCAGAAGCGGCGTATTCGGAGGAGCAGCCTCAATTTTTATTCGCGGTAATAATTCATCAAACGTTCTGGTCCTTGTTGATGGTGTAAGGATCAATGACCCCATAGATCTTGGCAGAGGTGCTAATCTTGCTTACCTGACAACAGACAATGTTGAGCGGATCGAGATTGTCCGTACACCGCAGAGCGCCCTTTACGGTTCCGATGCTCAGGCTGTTATAAATATAATAACCAAAAAAGGTGAGGGGAGGCCGGTTCTTACAGTTTCTGCTGAAGCGGGTTCCTTTCAAACATTCAGGGAGTCTGCTTCAATTTCAGGCGGCGCTGATGGGGTGAGCTACAGCATAGGGATTTCCAGACAGGATTCAGAGGGGATATCAAAAGCTGAGAATAAATCAGTTGGTAGCACACCTGTCATAAAAAACAGCGATTATGAAAAGGATGGATTTGAAAATACTGCAATTACTTCAAAGTTCAGCATTGATCTGCCTTATAAAATGAATTATACCTTAAGCGGATATTATCAGTCTGCCAGATACGATTATGATGATGGAGCAGGAGCTGATGATTTGAATAAAATGGGTGAGCATGAAGTTGTTACTTTTAATAATTCTTTAACTCAGGAGATTTTTTACTGGTGGAATCATAAAATTGAGTACGGCAGGTCAGCAACAACAAGAAGGGATCAGGATAAGAATGACATTTTACAGCCTGTCAATGATGAGGCACATTCCTGGTATAAGGGTGTTTCAAATCAGGCTGAATGGCAGCACAATTTTAAAATTGGTGAAATTGATATAATTACTGCCGGATATAATTTCTATCATGAGGAAGGTTCCAGTGTAAATTACTATTATGATGGAGGTTATTTTGGGGCTGCTGAAGATTATATAACTTCAAATTCTTATCTGCAGGAAGCAATTACCCACAGTGTATATTTACATAATCATTTAAAACTATTCGACATGATTTATCATACTGTGGGAATCAGATATGATAATCACAGTGAATTCGGGAACCAGTATTCCTGGAGCACAACAGCTTCTATTATTGCGCCTGTAACAAAAACAAGAATAAAGGGTGCTTATGGTACTTCATTTAAAGCCCCTTCACTTTATCAGCTATACGACTCAACTTATGGCAGCAAAGATCTTGATCCTGATAAAGGGAAGCATTATGAAGCGGGAATTGAGCAGCCGCTTATAGATGATACTATACTTTTGAGTGCTCTTTACTTTTATAATAAATATGACAATGTTGTTGATTACGATTTTGGAACATCAAAATATAAAAATATAGGCGAAGTAGAAACAAAGGGTTATGAATTATACGCTTTAATCAATCTTCCCTTTGATTTAAGCATTTCCGGAAGTTATACATTCACTGAGGCTGAAAATCGAGCAACAGAACGAGAGTTAGCCAGAAGGCCGAAACACCAGGGGAGCATAATTTTCAACTGGACAATTATGAAAAAAGCTGACCTTAATATTGTCTATAACTATGTTGGTAAAAGATATGACAGCGACTGGGATAGTAAAAAAATGGAATCATACTCAACTGTTGACCTGAAACTGGCATACTGGGTTAACCCGAATATTCAGATTTACACAAGAATTGAAAATGCAGCTGATGAGGATTATCAGCAGGTTAACGGATTCGCCACACCTGAAAGATCCTATTATGCGGGTATTCAGGGGCAGTTGATTTAAATAATATTTGCAATATGGGCTTACAGATTTATGGTTTGTTATTTATATGTGCTTCTTTATCTTCCATAGTCAGCCTTCTGTATAAGGGGGCACGGAATTGAATGGATTATTTTGCTTCCCAAAATTCTGAAAGGGGCATAATTTTATAAAACCGGAGCCAATAATGTTTGATCTGCTGAATATGGGGGGATGGGTAATGTACGCCATCCTCCTCCTTTCAATTACCGCACTTGCAATAGCTATAGAAAGAATCGCCTATTACAGACAAACCAGGCGGCGCAATAGAAATATGTTTGAGGAAATTACTCTGCTTGTAAAATCGGGCGATACTACCGGGGCATTTAATAAAGCCTCAATGGCTCAGAGCGCGGTGGGTAAGGTTACAGCAGCATATATTGAAAGCAGCGGTAAACCGCAGGTGATACTTAATGAGGCTGTTCACGCTGCCTCAACCAGTGAGGTCCGTTCACTGGAAAAGCATTTACCCATACTTGCAGCAATTACCGCCCTTGCTCCTCTCCTTGGTCTTCTCGGCACAGTACTGGGTATGATAAACACATTTCAGGAAATTTCACAACTGGGGGGGGAGGCAGATATGGCAGCACTTGCAGGGGGTATATGGCAGGCTCTCCTTACTACAGCTTTTGGTCTCATTGTGGCAATACCTGTTGCGGCATTTCATCACTTCTTTCAGAACCTTGTTGATAACCGGGTATCGGAGATTGAGACCAGGGTATCTGAGCTGAATATACTTTTTGAAAGAGGCGGAAGCAGTTTCCCGGAAACAGATGGTTCAGTCAGCGGAGATGGTCCCATGCCTGATACTGCGGGAGTTTAGGAATGAAATCTGTAAGACGGAATAAAAAGAAGACCCTGGATCTTAATCTGACACCCTTAATTGATGTTGTATTTATGCTTCTTCTTTTTTTTATTTTAACATCAAATTTTGTTAAGCCGAGTATGCTCCTGTCGCTTCCGGAAGCCTCAAACAAAGCCAGGCTTAAAAAGACAGATATTGTTGTGTCTGTTGATAAAAACAGCAATGTTTTCATAAACAGGGAGCAGGTCCCCCTGGAAAAGCTTGCGGAACTTCTTACCGGTAAAATTGAAGCTTTACCTGATGGAAGTGATAAGAGAATAATTTTTTACGGTGATGAGGCTATGCCGTATAAAGGCTTTGTTAAAGTTATCGATATTATCAAAAGTACCGGTGTAGATGAAATCAATATTGCCCATGAAGAGAGTGAATAGAGATATGTCTAAGACCGGAAGAAAGAGATTTTTCTCACTCCCCCTTTCACTGGTGATTTCAATTTCTCTTCATATTGTTATACTTTTTTCACCTTTTGTTGACAGTACTGAGTCAAAGCAGATAATACTTGAATCTAAAAAGGCTGACATTACCTTTATTAATTTTTCAGAAAAAATGGTACGCTGGGATATGGTGGAGCCTGTGAGGGAGAGGCCGTCCACTGATGGTGATTTCCCTATGCTTTTTAAAAAAAAGAAAAAAGTTGAAATCGTCGCCGATTCTGAACCTGTCATGGAGTCTCTGTCAGCTGAGTCAGTAAAAGAGCGGGAATCCTATGAAAGTGAAGTGCTTAAAAAAATTCACAGAATGAAATATTATCCTCAATATGCAAGGCGTATGGGTATGGAGGGGGATGTGACTATCCGCTTTACTCTCGACAGTATGGGGAGACTCGTGAATCATCCGGTAATTGAAAAGGGGAGCAGCCATGATGTTCTTAACAGGGCCGGTATATCCACTATTACCCGTGCAGTCCCATTTGCAGCCTTCCCGGAAAATATAGCTCAAATGAAAGAGAGCATGACATTTGTTGTAACAATTGATTACAGTCTGAGGATAAACTAAATTGGAAAGCCTTTCATCACTCCTTATTAGTTCACTTTATCAGACATTTCTTATACTGATAAAGACCCTGCCGGTAATTTTTATTACATTAATTATCACAGGTTTTCTTGTAAGAAGGGGATACCTGACAAGAATTTTTTATTTCACAACTCCGCTCATAAGCAGAATCGGGCTCCCTGCTGAGACTTCAGCTGCCTTTATAGCATCTTTCGGGTCAGGGCTTTCTGCAGGAACAATTCTTACAAAACTTTACAGCGAAAATAAAATTACCGGTCCTCAGATGATTCTTGCTGCTCAGGTAAACACGCTGCCCGTTTTTATCAGGGAGACATTCACCAGATTTATACCTGTAATGATCCCGATTCTCGGGCTTCTTCCAGGTCTGATATATACTGCTGCATTTATATTTTCAGGATTATTTAAACTTCTGCTTGTAATTATTGCCGGTGTTTTTTTGAAAAGGTTTTCTGACAAAGGGGAGTCTGATGCTGATGATAAATCAGAACAGGTTCCGCATGTGGCACATGGGGCTGTGACTTTTAATGAACTGCGGCTTGTTTCGCTCAAGGCTGTGGCTGATTTTATCAGGATAGCTAAACTTATGGTTGTTGCTACATTTATAATAACTGCTGCCTCAGAGGCCGGTTTACTGTCCGCCTTTGAAAATATGGTGGGGCCTTTTATAGCTTTTATAGGTATGCCGGAGAAGATGGCTGCACCTGTACTTGCTTATGTGGGTCACTCCACAGCAGGGGGATATATTATTGGGGCAATGTATAAAAGCGGTTCTATAGATTTATACATCGCTGCAGTATCTGCACTGGCAGGGAATATGCTGTCATTCCCCATGTATCTAATCAGGTCATCAATGGCAAGGAATATGGCCATCTACGGTGCCAGGTTCGGTGTAATTCATGTTGTGATAACACTCACTACAGGACTTATAGCGAGGTTCATTTTTTTATTTATTGTAATAACTGCTTTCAGGTATTTATAGAATAATTCTTCCTTAAACTGCTGGATATTTCTTTATCATGCTTCTTTCGGGGGTTATGCCTTATATACTCTGCAATTCTATAATAATCCTTTTCACTACGAATTATATGGTCATAATAATTCCGCTGCCAGATTTTTTTACCCCGGGTATTCCTCATTCTGTTGATCTGTGTTGTTACTGATGATTTATATCCGGCAATGAATGATGATATTGATTTTGGTAATCGTATTCCAATACCCGAATTTTCGTTATTGTTGTATGACGGGTTGAATTCCGATTCAAATTTCGTTATACCGGTCGGTGCGTATTGCGTATTCGTCGGTGCGTATTGCGTATTGGTCGGGGCGCATGGCGTATTGGTCGGTGCGTATTGCGTATTCGTAGGGGCGCATGGCGTATTGGTCGGTGCGTATTGCGTATTGGTCGGGGCGCATGGCGTATTCGTAGGGGCGCATGGCGTATTCGTAGGGGCGCATGGCGTATTCGTAGGGGCGCATGGCGTATTCGTAGGGGCGCATGGCCATGCGCCCCTACGTGTGTTAATAATAACAATACCATGCATATGATCCGGCATTATTATAAATTCATCCAATTTTAATTCATGACGGATTTGATCCGATTCTATCCATTCATTGTGTGCAATTTTACCATAATCATTTAAATGCATTATGCCATTTTTAATGGTACCGAAGATCTGCTGTTTCTGATAAGTACAGATGGTTATAAAATAGTACCCATCAGATGAATAATCGTAACCTTTTAAACGTATTGAGCGCCGGTTATACATAAAATATTCCTCACTTGTTGAATATCCGCATGTTAGAGGCGTGAGTCTCAATACCTCTATCATGTTGTATATTAATACGCTGGAAAGGAGATTTTTTTTGAATTTTTTTGAATCAGGCTGTAAATAATAACTGCCTTCAGGTATTTATAGAATAATTCTTCTCTTCATTGCACGCACACCGAGCCATCCGGTAACTATAATAAATATTATGCAGTAAAGGAGATCGAGTAAAAGCCAGGGGCTCAGCAGTTCAGGTACGCAGAATGCCCGAGCAAGCCTAACAGCATGGGTAAGGGGGAGAGCCTCTGCAATCGGTATTGCTGCTGCAGGGAGTTCCTCAACAGGGAATATAACCCCTGAAAAGAAGAACATAGGGGAGAGAATTCCGGTGAAAAAGAAGTTAAAGTGATTAATATTCTTAATATATGCAGTAATATATATGCTCGCTGTTGCAAACATAAGGCCGGTTAGTAATCCGGCAAAGGGTGAAAGGATACTTAATGGTTCTGTTATTATCCCGAACCCCCATACCACAGCCAGTACCGCAATTGAGAAGAAGAACCCCTTTGTTCCCGCAAAGATTATTTCTCCTATAATCAGGTTTTCCGCTGAAATAGGCGCGCCCAGCATGCCGTCATATACTCTGTCGAACTCCAGGCGTATAAAGGTTCCATATGAGCATTCAAAAGCTGCTGTGTACATGGCGCTTGTAACAATAAGTCCGCTCCCTAAATATATTATGTAGGGGATACCTGCCATGTCAGGGATGTATTTGCCAAATCCCAGGCCAAGGCCCGCAAGAAATATGAGCGGCTCAAAAAACGGCGGGAATGCGTTGCTCCAGAAATTTGAATTATATACTCTGATATGCCTGTACCAGACACTGTAGAGTCTTGTAACAAGTGACGGTTTTTTGTGAAAATTACTGGAGCTCATTGAGGCTCCTCCCTGTGACCTTGAGGAAAAGGTCTTCCAGGTTTGTATGGCGAATATATATATCTTCATTTTTTGAGATGTCGGTATATGCTTTCAGTTTATCATAGCTGCTGCAATATGCGTATAGTGTATCTTTAAAAACTTCATAGCGGATACTATTTTCGTCGAAATATTTTAAGCATTTACGAGCCGGCTCTTTCATCCCCGGAATTTCCATGACAAATTTTTCCAGATTTTTAGAGATCAGCTCTTTCGGTTTACCTTCAAGAATTTTTTTAGCCTTATCCATAATAATAATGCGGTTGCAAATCTGGAAAGCCTCTTCCATGTAATGTGTAGTCAGGAGAATGGTAACACCGCTGTCACGGAGCTCGCGAAGTTTATCCCATATAAGGTGACGCACCTGCGGATCGAGCCCGGTTGTGGGTTCATCAAGAAATAGAAGCTTAGGCCTGTTTAAAAGGGCCCTGGCAATAACAAGCCTTCTCTGCATGCCGCCAGATAGTTCCCTTGTATTTACGTTTTTTCTCTCCTGAAGCTCCATAAATTCAAGGAGCTCGTCAATTCTTACAGCTGCTTCTTTTTTTGTCATGCCGTAGAATTTTGAATAAACCAGAAGATTATCCCATACTGAAAGCTGTGAGTCCAGGTTGTCCTGCTGCGGGACAATCCCGGAAAATGCTTTAATTTCAAGAGCCCTGTCAAGGGGAGAAAAACCGAAGATGTCTATTGCGGTATCATCAGCAATATCCGGCTCCACCTTGCCGTAGAGCATTTTCATAGTTGTGGTTTTACCCGCACCATTGGGTCCCAGAAGCCCGAAACATTCCGATTTTTTAACTGTAAAACTGAAATTATTAACAGCTTTAATTGTCCCGAAATTTTTGTTGAGTCCCTTGACATCTATGGCACAGTCAGACATTTCCTTCTCCAGATGATAATTGCAATTAATCCATAGCAGACCTGAAGTGCTTCGAAATCAAGAATTTTTTAGTAGATGTATTTTTTTGTCATACCGGCTGTAGCGAAGCAAAATACCGGTATCTCATACACCTGATTTTATCAGGAGATTCCGGTATTTGCAGGAATCAAAGTTGTAAAACTGGAATGTACTGTATTAAAATTTCTCCTTTTGGGCAGTCCCGGTATTAAAGCATTTTACCTCAAAAAAAGTTAAGGGATTAACAATGATATTTCTTTATTTTTCTGCGAAAATTACTGCAATGAAAAATTTGTTTTTTTCTCCAGTAGGCAGTAAGCTGTTAATATTAAGCTAACAGGCTTTTATCTCACATTACAAATATTAAAAGGAGGACAATAATGAAGAAAATTTTTTTGTTATTACTTGCTGCTGTTTTATCTCTTACTCTTGCTGCATGCAAAAAGGAGATGGCGGGTGACGAATATTACTGGGGGCATGGTTTTGGCATGGGTTATGGAGCCGGTTGTTATGAAAACAGAAATGATATGATGTCCGGTCTGGGTATTAATAATGAAGACGCTGTAAAAATATCCGGGATTGATGAAAAGTACCGTTCCCTTTATTTCGAGCATCGAGGAGATTATGATGAAATAAACTCACTGCGCCAGAAGCATAAGGATGAGATAGAAAATATTCTTGGTGAGGAGCAGCGAAAAAATTTTAACGATACATATTCCCGGCAATGGAGTGGATGGGGCAGAATGCACGGGAGACGTCACATGGGTGGTTACTATGGAGAAGGGTATGGAATGGGGCATGCTTCAGGATGCTGGGCCAACAGTGAATCCATGAAGAATGCTCTTAAACTTTCACCTGATCAGGATGAAAAAATATCCAACATTGACAGTAAATATAGAGAACTATATTATAAAGAACGGAATAATTACAGGGAAATTGAGCAATTAAGAATTAATCATAAAAAGGAAATTGAGGATGTCCTGACACCTGAGCAGAGGGATGAATTTTACAGAATATATGATAACAGGTGGAGGGGGAGAGGCAGCCGCTCAGAAATGGGCCCTGGTATGATGGGGTATTAAACTGACAATGTCGGTAAATGTTGAAGAAAGTTGTATCGAAAAGTTTATTTCTTATTTAAAAGCATTTGACACTCTTTATTTAACATGTTAGCTATATCTGTAATTTAATTACCTATTTAAGGAGAATAAAATGAAAAGAGTATTTCTAATTATTTTGCTATCCGGGATTTTTGTTTATTTTTCAGGCTGTGCAGGTAAAAGCGTTAAAACACCGGTACCGGATGGTTATCAGGGGATATATGTTGTTAAGGTATGGGAAGGGGATAATTCGGTTCTTCCAAAAGATCTTACAGGCCTGGTTTTAAAGAGAAAGGGGATTTCCTATGATATAACACTCTCTAACATTGACGAAAAGAGTAAAACAGCGGAAGAGATTGAGGATCTTGATTTCACATATGCTGATGGTGAGTTCCTTATTAAATTCGGCGGGTTAATGAAGGTTAAGCCTGTTAAAGACGGGTTGCAGGGTACTCTTGATTTTTATGGAGATGGTAAAGCTGAAAAACTTTTTCTTAAAAAAATAAAATAGCATTATTATTTTCCGGGTCTGTTAGATGAAGCAGACCCGGACATGCAACATCCGCAAAATTAAAAGAATCCCCCTGCTAAACGAAAAATCGCCACGCCACAAAGCCTATAAGGAGTCTATTCATTCAATTAATATTTTCGGAAGTTATATTGATGAGGAAAAAATCTTAAGCGGGCTGAAAGATATCATCTCCACTTACCTGATTAAACCGGAATATCTTAAAAAAAGAGATTGAATATTTTTTCTGATTTGCTATTATTATCAGGTAAACGTATCCGGGTTTAACCGGAATAATACTATAACTAACCGGGGAAAAAATAATGAAAATTGTCAAGTGGGCTGGAATATTTTTCGGGGCTGTTCTGCTGCTTATTATTGCAGCCGGCATTGCTGTAATGATTATTGTTGATAAGCCCTTTATTGAATCAATGATGGAAAAGGGGCTCAACAGGCAGGTTCGAATTGGTGAGGTTAATGCCGGGATTTTTTCAGCAGTTTCCGGTATTGAAGTTAAGGATGTAAGAATTTCAAATTATAAATCACCTGTTTCTATTGAAGCTCTAAAGGATAAGCCTGTTGCAGATAATGATGTTTTCGCATCAATGAGTTCATTTAATCTTAAACTTTCATTCCCCCCTCTGCTTCAGAAGCAGGTTGTTCTTAATGAGCTGATGCTTTATAATCCTGTAATAAATATTGTAAGGTATAATAGCGGGGCATTTAACTTCTCCGATCTTCTTGTTCAGAAGGAACTTACTCCGGAAGAGAGGGCGGAGCTTGAAAAAAGGATGAGGGAGGAGGCAGCCAGGTCTAAGGATGCAAAACCGGTTTCCGCAGATGATATCCCTGTGGCAGTCAGCGCGGGTTCACTTGGGATGCAGGATGGCACAATAAATTTTAATGACAGAACATCGGGACAGAAACTGCAGATTTATAAAGTCACTGCAAAGGTTCATGATATAAAGATTGATCCTGCTGATCTGGAAAAGTCGAATAATGTTTCGATCAAATTCTTTGCTGGTATAAAAACTGTAGGGAGACAGGAGTCGGGGAGTGTGGAATCATTTGATATAGGCCTCGATCTGAATGGTAAAGTAATTCCCTTTGATAAAAAAACGCGTCTGCTCAATCCGGAAATATTTATTAAGGCCGGGTCCCCCTATGGTAAAGCTACAGGGCTTCAGATATTCAACGAAATGATGAATCTGGAGCAGCTTGCCCAATATTCAGGTAAACTCGATTTTCTCGGTAAAGAGATGGAGTGGAAAAACGGCTATGTGAAGATTCATTTTAAAAATAATATTATTACTCTTGAAGAGGGTAAACTTTCCACAAATGATTACGCACTTGCATTCGGCGGGAAAGTTAATGTGGCGAATATGGGACTTGATCTTACATCTGATATGACTCTCGCAGAAAAGAATACGGCAAAGGTTAAAACACAGACAGCAAAGGGGGCTGACAAGCTGATTGTTGGGAAATCCCGTGACTATGTTAAAGCTGATAAGGTTGCGGAAATCGCTGTAAAACCGATGCTCAATGAAAAAGGTGAAATATTCTTAAAGTATGGAATCAAAGGTACAGCTTCAAAACCTGCAGTTAAACTGCTTCAGCCGAAGCTCGGGTCATTAAGTGATATAATAAAAGATGCTCTTAAGGAAGCTGGAGGGGAGGCTGTAAGCCAGGTAAAAGATGCTGCAAAGGATAAGGCTGTTGAAAAAATCGGTGATAAAAAAGATGATGTTAAGTCAAAGCTGAAGAAAAAATTATTCTGATTTTGCCGGGGCGCATAGCCATGCGCCCCAACAAAATTGCCATGCGCCCCAACAAAATCGCCATGCGCCCCAACAAAATCGCCATGCACCCAACGGTTTTGCGCCCCGAAAAAATCATCCCTGTAATATTATTGTAACTCTGGTCCCCTTACACCTTTTGCTTTCAATAATTATTTCACCGCCGATTTTTTCGATAAAATCCTTGCAGAGAATAAGGCCCAGTCCTGAACCTTTTTCGTTTTCCGTTCCCCGTGTTGATATTATTTGTGAAGAGTTGAATAAAATCTCCAGTCTTTCTGATTCAATACCTTTCCCATGATCAGTTATAGAAATATGAACTTTATCATCATCTTTTCTGTAAGATATAATTTCAACAAGTCCGTTTCTAAAGGAGAATTTAATTGCATTGGAAATAATATTTCTTATGATAAATCTTAGTATATCAGGATCTGTCATTGCGTAAAGATTTTCTGCAATTCCGGATAAAATCGTTATACCCTTGTCTTTTGCCATCCCTGATATAAGCTGAATATTCTCGGTGATTATTAAATCGGTCTGCACTTTTGAGTGGTGAACCGTCAGGTAGTCCATCTGCGACTGTGCCCAGAGGAGCAGATTCTCCAGAAGGCTGAATATATTTTTAGAATTATTCTGAGCCTCTTTCAGGAGTTCCTTAATCTCCTTTATGGACATTGATGATTCTTCAAGAATCATCTCTATGAGAGCCATTTGCGAACTTAAGGGACCTCTCAGATCGTGAGCCACGATTGAAAAGAATTTATCCTTTGTGCTGTTCAGTTCTTTTAAATTATTCAGAAGATCCATCAGATCAGTTACATCTGTGTGAGTACCAACAAGCCTTACAGGTTTATGATTGGCATTGTCAATCTGTTTCAAGGCTCTCGCTAGAATCAGCCGCCAGGTTCCGTTTTTATGTTTCATCCTGTTGATTATTTCAAATTTTTCAATATCCCCTGTCATATATTCATTAAAGAGGAGCATTGTCTTTTCTTTATCATCCGTGTGTACCAGGCTTTCCCAGGTGGATATATGATTTTTCAATTCATCCGGTTCATACCCCAGCATATTTCTCCATCTTGGAGAATAATAGACATAGTTTGATCTCAGATCCCAGTCCCATAAACCATCATTGGTGCCTGTGAGAGCCAGGTTAAATCTTTCTTCACTTTTGCGAAGGTTTTTTTCTGCAAATTTATAAAATGTAATATCGTGGAAATAACAGCGGAATCGTGTATCAGATATCCTCCTTATACTGATTTCGTAGTATCCTGAAGTTTCAGGAAAGAAGAATTCAAATACCGGAGCGCTCTTCCCCTGGAGAATTGAATATGATTTATCTATTAAAAAAGTCCCTGTATCAGGAAACAGGGAGCTGTATTTACTTCCCGCGATTTCCTCGCATGACCTGCCGGTTATTCTGCAGAAAATTTTATTTGCAGAAATAAACATAAAGTCAATTGGCTTACCTTCGCTGTTCAAAATTAGTTCACATTCAGAAAATCCTGTTACCATTTCATTGAAAAAATCTTCTCTGTCCGATTTTTCTCTGGTAAGGGATTCTTCAAGAAACCTGATTTTTTCTTCAAGTTCAGCTATCCGGTCTGATTGAATATTTTGATCTTTCATATGGATAATAATAATTATTACTGATTATTTTTCCAGTAAATAATAGAATTCTCCAACTATTGTTGAATTTTTATTAAAAATAAAAATTGAATTATTCATTCTGCTGAAGCGGATGGACAGGTATCTGTGTCTGCTTGAAGATATTATTAATTTTTTATTCAAAAAAATAGCAGGGGTCCATGGCCGGGAGAAACTACTGCTTCAGTTTAAGAAGATCTGCCGCTTTTTCCGGTTCTATTCTATAACGCGATCCTCTCCCCTGGAAAAAACCGTGTGCTTTAATGAGATGAATTGATAGAGGTGTGAGCACCATCTCATCCCCCGAAGCCGAATATCTTACAACAACTTCTCCTTTCGGGAATACCCCTTCTCCGGTAAAAGGGGAGGGTATTTTACCCATAGACTCGTTGTATTTCCCGTATACACCCGGGAAAACCTCCACATCAGCTCCAAAACCTTTTACAGCTTTATTGTAAACTTCAGTAAGAAGCTCTGCTATTTTATCAGCGGTTATCCCGGTTTTATCCAGCAGAGCAAGATCGTTTGAAATTATCTCAATAACCGGCCTTGTGTCATTGCCGAGAAATCCTTCGCCCGAAAATATTGAAGGCCCCAGACGTTCCCGCAGTTCTTTTTCTGATGGAGATTCTTTCATAAGTACAACCTCATATGTCAGGCAAATTTATCGAAAAATATATCGCTCTCCGGAATTCCGGATTCTTTCATAACTTCAACGCAGGCATCAATCATCCCCGGCGAACCGCAGAGGTAAGCCTCGAATCCTGCCATGTCAGGGATTTGACGTTTCAGCACATCGGTTACCAGTCCCCGCTCACCCTGCCATGATGATTTGTCCGGCTCATTGGATAATGCGGGAATATATTTAAAATCGTGAAGATCTTTCTCCAGACTCATAAGTTCCTCAGTGTAGAACAGATCCTTTTCTGTGAGGGCTCCGAAAAAGTAAATGGCCTTTCTATTAATATTCTTCTCTTTCATATCCCGTAAGATACTCCAGATAGGGGCCATTCCGCTCCCTCCTGCGACAAAAATAATAGGAGCATCATTGTCTGTAAGACCAAAGTCGCCGTAGGGCCCGGAAAAAGCAACCTCCTGACCTGTCTTAACATGGTCAAAGACCCAGGTTGTGCAGATACCGTCAGGAACCTTACGTATCATAAGTTCAATATTATTTTTGTCAGATGGAATCGAGGAGACTGAATAGGCCCTGTTAACACTGTCCCGTCCCTTGTACTTTTCAGATTCAAGCTGCACATACTGTCCTGCTTTATAGTCTATATCTGCAGGGGAGATGAGTTCCATTTTAAATTCAATTATATCGTGGGTAAGGGATTTTTTCTCAGTCACTCTTGCTTTGAATTTTTTTACTGAGAAGAGTTCTTCAGGTATGGTAATTTCAAGGTCTTTCCGGACTTTTACCTGACATGAAAGCCTTACATTCTTTTCCAGTTCATCCTTTGACAGGTATGGAATTTCAATGGGACCGGTTATCCCCCCTCCGCTATTCACCTGCACCTTGCAGTATGCGCAGGTCCCTCTGCCGCCGCAGGCAGAGGGGATAAAAATTTCATTGTCAGCCAGGCTGGACAAAAGAGATGATCCGCCTTCTACCGGGATATTTTTATCCCCGTTGTTTATGTCAATATTGCAGGTTCCGTAGTTGAGGATTTTTTTCTCAGCTAAAATCAGAAGAATTGAAAGAGTCAAACCTATGGCACATAGGAATCCGATTGAAAGGAGTATCTGCTGCCAGGGTAAAGATGTCATATTTTTTTTATATCCTTAATAAAGAATTCATTAATTATTTTTGATGATACTTTTAAAAATACATTGTCCGCCTCTCATCCGCCGGAGGCGGAGGAGTGAAAAAAAATAATTATATTTTAATCATTCCTGAAAAACCGATAAAGGCCAGGGCTATTATTCCAATTATAATAAGCGTTATACCCGGTCCCGCAAGTCCTCTGGGGAGCTTTGATTCATCAATCTTCTCCCGGATGCTCCCTATAATTGAAATTGCTATAAACCATCCGAATCCGCCCCCTGCGCCGAAAGCGGCGGTTTCTATAAGGGAGTAGGGTTTGTTAAGCATAAAGAGTGACACCCCCAGTATTGCGCAGTTTACAGTAATGAGGGGGAGAAAAATCCCAAGCGCATTATAAAGCTTTTCCGAGAATCTTTCAATAACCATTTCAATAAGCTGAACTGTTGCTGCAATCATAACAATGAATGTAACAAGGCGCAGGTATTCCAGGTTCAGGGGAACAAGCATGTATTTATAAATAATATAGTTAAGTACAGATGTGGTAGTTGTAACAAAAATTACAGCAGCACCAAGTCCCACGCTTGTATCCACCCTGTTGGAAACTCCAAGTACAGAGCACATGCCGAGAAACCTGGCAAGTAGAATATTGTCAGTAAAGGCCGCTGAAATAAATATTAAAAAGAGTGTATACATGGGGGTGAATTCAGTTATACTTTCCATTGCTATTTAACCCCCTCTTCCGATCTTTCCAGCCTGTTACGGGCAAACCATGTTATTATTCCAAGCATAAAAAAGGCTCCAGGCGGCATAACCATAATAGTCCACTGATGCCACCATAACTCCTTTGCAGGGAGGGTATATCCCATAATGGTTCCAAACCCCAGCGGCTCCCTTACAAGGGCAATTGCAATAAGTATCAGGGAGTAGCCTATCCCTGATGCAAGACCGTCAACAACAGCAAGCATGGGTCTGTTCTGGCTGGCAAATGCTTCTGCCCGGCCCATTATAATACAGTTTGTTATTATAAGACCAACGTATGGCCCTATAAACCTGTGAATATCGGGACTCACTGCTTTAATTACAATATCAACCATCATAACGTATGATGCGATTATCATCACCTGCACAATCATTCTGATTCTTTTAGGGATGTAATTTCTCAGTATGGAAATTGTCAGGTTTGACATGATGAGTGTAAAAATTACACCCAGGCACATAAAAAGGGTGTTAGTCAGAAGATTTGTAACAGCCAGGGCTGAGCATATCCCCAGTACCTGCCTGAAAACAGGATTTTCATTCCATACATCTTTTATTAATATCTGAGACGGGGTGTCTGCCATAATCTACTCCTCCCCCTTATATGCTCTTCTGAAAATATCCAGGTCGCGGTTAAGCATATCCATAAGTGCAATGGATGTCTGTGTTGCACCGGTAATTGCATCCACCCTGTTCACTGCGTTGGGGTCTGGCGAGGGGCCGATGATGATTCTTTTATCAGGCTGATTCTGCCAGTCTATTTGAAGCCCCATGAAACTGTCAGTAAAGGCCTCTTCCTCAATTCTCGCACCAAGTCCCGGTGTCTCCTTCTGGTCCAGAAATTTAATATTTTTTATAGTTTGAAGGTCAGGGGAGAGCACCATAATCCCTGTAATAGCATCCCAGAAACCTGTTCCTCTGAAAAAGATCCCTGTATCGTCATTTTCTCTGTTCTTTAAATATGGAAATTGTCTTCCGTTCCATGTAATTGTTAATTCATCAATCTGTCCGGTAACTGCTTCCCTGTAGGCATCAGCTGAAGTGCCTGATACAGAGAGAGAGAATACCTGTGCAATAACCCTGTTCCTGTGCATCTCCTCATTTTTTTTGAGAAGATCAACAGTTGAATAGTTGACTATTGAAATAGCAAGTCCGAAGAAAGTACTCAGAGCCAGAATGAAAAAAATTATATATGCAGGTGACTGTTTATTCATGCTTCACCTTTCTGTGTTTTTGATTTTTTGTAAGCAGTAATCCATCTGTCCAGCATGGGCGCAACCATGTTGCCGAATAAAATAGAGAATGCCACACCTCCGGCAAAGATAGACCTGTACCTGAAAAAAACAATGAGCATGCCTATGAAAAAGCCGTAAATAATCTGCGATGTCTGGTTTTTAGGTGCGCTTATGGGATCTGTAACCATGAAAACAGCGGCAAAAAGTAAAGCTCCTGAGAATAGCGTGAAGTCAACTGCGGGGACAGCATCAATTTTAAAAACATAGTGAAGGAGAATGCTTAAAAAGAGCGCTCCTGCTATTGTAGATGCTGTGAGACGCCACTGTGCCGTCTTTGTCCATAAAAGATATATTCCGGATAAAATTATAACAAGAGCTGATACTTCACCGATTGATCCTGCTGAAAGGACTCTGGAGTGTCCCCCTGAGGTGAATACCTGGCCTAAAGCCCCTGTGAATAGATCTAATGTCTCTGCTGTAAAGGCAAAGTCACGTCTTGACCACATGGGTGTTGCTGCTGTGATCATATCTGCTGCGGCAAGTCCGCTTTTCTCAATCAATGACGAGGCGTAAGCTGAGGTTTCGAAACTCCACTCTTTGAAGCCGCCCGGGAATCCTGAAAAAACCGGGACAAACTTTGATGTAAGCTCAACAGGGAATGCCACATAAACAAAGGCTCTCCCCACAATTGCGGGGTTGAAAATATTTTTTCCGAATCCGCCGAAAACCTCTTTTCCAAAAAGTATAGCGATTACTGCGCCGGTTGCAACAATCCAGAATGGAGTTGTGGGGGGGAGAGAAAGTCCGTAAAGTATTGATGTTACAAAACAGGCCTGGCTGATTTTACCTTTCCTGTTTGAAGTCATTATCCATTCAGTAATTACGGCAGCAGCGGTTGAAACAAGAAGTATTGCTGCAACCCGCCATCCGAAAAAATATATACCGGTTAAAGCAACAGGTATAAGGGCATATACAACTTTAAGCATTACTTTCTGCTTAAGGAACTCTGGTTTTATCATATAATTTATTCTGTTTCCCGGTATTTACTTATTGCATTTTAAATTCTTTTCAGTAATTATTCCAAAAGATATTTTTTAGTGCAATAATGATGTTTCCCATATCCTCGACGCTGTAGGCGGAGGGGATATTGGAGCATTTTATTTCAGAAAAAAGTTAAGGAATTAACACTGAATTCTTTTATATTATATAGATGAACAGTTTAATTTAAAAGCATTTTTTTATAAAATATAGCAGCTTTTATTTGACTATTCATATTTTATTTCTATTTTTTATAAATACCGTAAAATTTATTCTGATTTTTAAACCAATCTAACTATTAAGGAGAATTTATATGTTAAATCTGATTTCTGACAGACTTGTAGAACTGGTTGAAAAACATGCTGATATTATTATCAAACGATGGATCACCGGTCTTCTCGCTGATGAGTCAACCGCTTCATTTACTTCGCAAAATGTTAAATTTGTTGAGAGAAAAGCACATGATCTTCTAAAAAATCTGGGTCAGTGGATAAGTTACGAAACATCGAAAGAGGAGATCGGGAAAAGATACGGGAAAGAAGGGATGGAGCTTTTTGAAATGGGGATCCCTCTTTGTGAAGTACACAGGGCAACTGTTGTTCTTCGAAGGGCTTTATGGCTTTTTGTTGTAAATGAAAGCCCCTTTGAATCAGCTTTTCAGCTTCATCAGATGAGAGAGCTTAATGACAGGGTGGTGCTCTTTTTTGACAGGTCTGGATATTATACAATCAGGGGTTATGTTGAAGCAATGCATAATAAGGCCAGGGATCTTTTTGCAGCGGATGACGCCAAACTTGAAGAGATTTTTATTGAGAATTCATTTTATAAAGAAGGGTAGTAAATGGGAGGGGTAATGAAGCAAACACCCAGAGAGAACCAGAGAGTATATCTTACTTTTTATCTCAGGATATTTGACGGCGACAGATTTTTAGGATACATGATAGATATTTCGCATGACGGTATTATGGTCATGTCAGATTTTCCTCTTGAAGAGGAGAAAAAATATTCTCTCAAAATGAAACTCCCCTCTTCTGCTGAATGGGAGGGGTGTAATATTAATGACCGCTCTATAGATTTTAATGCTGAATGCAGGTGGTCAAAGCATGATGCCATTGACAGGGAATTTTACCTCAGCGGATTCAGTTTTTCTGATCTTTCTCCGGAGGATGAAGCGATAATTCATAAATTGATTCACGATTTCCGGATCAGGTAAAGAGGGGGGAGTTATGGAAGAGCAGGTTAGAATAATTGTAGCATTGAAATTTATTGAAGATCCTGATGATCTTTTAAACCGGGCCCTTAAGGTGGCAAATAAATATAATGCGAAAATATACCTGCTTCATGTTCTTCAGGATATGCCTCATCTCTCATTCTATTCAGACTCATATAAGTACTGGGTGGAATTCCGTGATGCTGCTGTGCGGGATACAATTAAACAGATGGCCAAGTATATAGAAAAGCTTTCAGGAGAATTTGAAGAGGTGGAGCCTATTGTTGTTGTAGGTGAACCTGTAGAGGCTATTCTCAATGAAGCAGACAGGATCGATGCTGATCTGATTATAGTGGGGAATCACGCGCTCAGCGGTTTAAAGCATTTCATGCATCATAATATCGGGGAAAAAATAGTAAGGCTCTCCAAAAGACCTGTTCTCAGCTTCTATTTAGGGGAGACACAGGACAGCAAAGGCTCAGACTGAGACAGTGCTGTATAAGTGAAATATCTGCCCATGATAATAAAATTTCTTCTTTACCTCTGCATAATTTTTTCTCTTGCCCTCCCTGCTTCAGGGAGAGATTCAATCACTGTATTGAGTGATGATAATTATCCTCCATATATTTTTCGTGATAATGCCGGCAATATTCAGGGGATAATTGTGGATCAGTGGGAGTTATGGAGCAGAAAAACAGGTATAGAAGTGATGTCAGAGCCCGGCTCAGGTACAACTTTTCTGCTCTATCTGCCGGTTTCAGAGAATATAAAAATTTCCCGGGGTGAAAATATGGGTGAAAAAAATGGGAAGGATCTTAGCGGGAAAAGAGTGCTTGTCATTGATGACGAGGATCAGATCAGGGAGATAATGGCTGAAATTTTTAAGATGGAAGGGATTGAGCCGCTGCTTGCATCTGACGGAAGTGAGGGGATCAGGCTTTTTGATGAGCAAATCGCTTCAGGTAACTCAATTGACTGTATTGTTGCAGATCTTACTATACCTGGCGGCATGGGGGGGAAGGAGGCAGTTGAAATTCTCAGAAGCAGGGGCGAAAAATTTAAGGCTGTTGTAACTTCAGGTTACAGTTCAGATCCGGTTATTTCAAGGTATAGGGAATTCGGTTTTGACGCATATATTACCAAGCCTTTTTCAATCCATGATCTTCTCTCCATTATCAGAGGGATTGTATAATTTTATTCACTCTGTTTATTCTTTATATTTTATCATAATAATAGTTAAATGAAAGCCCGAGCGCCAAGACAATGAAGAGAAAAACGAATTGATGATAAATACGTTTCTTAACCCCGCCCCAAGAACGCCCGCCGTCCATGGCGGGCTGAAGAGAAAATAAGAATAGGATTGATAACGAATGGAATTAACTGACTACCATTGCAAATTCATTGCTCACGATTTAACTCGCAAAGCTGTCAACGGCCAAGATCGTTTATCGATGTCCCTATTCAATGCGTCTGTAGATTTGAACCCCCACCAGATTGAGGCAGCTTTATTTGCCTTGCAATCACCTTTATCAATGGGCAGTATTTTAGCGGATGAAGTTGGGCTTGGTAAAACTATTGAAGCGGGAATTGTTCTTTGTCAATATTGGGCAGAACGACGCAGGCGAATACTCATTATCACGCCAGCGTCAATAAGAAAACAGTGGGCGCTTGAGCTTGAAGAAAAATTTAATCTGCCAGTTATCATTCTTGATTCAAAATCATTTGCTGATGCAAAAAGGCAGGGCAAACATCCACTTCAGCAAAAAGCAGTACTTGTTGCTTCTTATAATTTTGTCAACAAAATTAAAGATGAGATAAAAACGATAGCATGGGATTTAGTTGTAATCGATGAAGCCCATAAACTCCGCAATGCTTATAGGACGAGCAATAAAGTTGGCCAGGGAATAAGGTGGGCTACCGAAGGCTGCCGAAAATTATTGCTTACCGCAACACCCTTACAGAATTCTTTGCTCGAACTGTACGGCTTGACTACTTTGATCGATGACAATATTTTTGGCGAAGTAAATGGATTCAGGGCGCAATTCATGAATGCGGGCGCGAATATCAACGAATTGCGTCTGCGCTTGCGTACATTTTGTAAAAGAACCCTTCGCAACCAAGTTGTTGAATACATCTCGTACACAAATCGAAAAGCCATCACTCGCCCTTTCCGGCCTACAGATGACGAACACAAACTCTATGAAGCTATTTCTGCTTTTTTACAACGCGAAAGTAGCTACGCCATTCCGAATCGTCAAAAACATTTAACGCAGATTATTTTACGCAAACTTCTGGCGTCCTCCTCCAAGGCTATAGCGGCAACTCTTGAGACCATGCAATTGCGTCTTGAAAAACTGCGGGACGACAAATTGCCTCCTGAAGAAGATTCAATGGAGAGTATTTTTTCTGAGGAAGAAGTTGAGGATGATCTTTTAGATGAAATACTTGATGATGAAGAATCTGAAATAACAGCAGAAGCCATCGACTGGATAAAAATTAAGGAAGAAATACAGGAACTCTCGCGATTGGCGCAGTGGGCAAATGCTATTGGAACCGATACAAAAACACGAAGCCTTCTTTCTGCTCTTGAAATCGGTTTTAAGGAAATGTCAGCCAGTGGTGCTGCTGAAAAAGCTTTGATCTTTACCGAGTCCAGGCGCACTCAGGATTATCTGGTTGCTTACTTGCAACAAAATGGCTTTGCCAATCAAATTGTCGTTTTCAACGGCTCCAATAACAGTCCAGCAACTACGGCAATATACCAGAAGTGGGTGGAAACAAACAAAGGTTCTGGTCGTGTTTCCGGCTCCCGGGATGTCGATATCCGCACAGCAATAGTCGAGCATTTCCGGGATCATGCGCAGATCATGATTGCCACTGAAGCCGCATCTGAAGGCATCAACCTGCAATTTTGTTCATTGGTGGTTAATTACGACTTGCCCTGGAATCCGCAAAGGGTGGAACAGCGCATTGGACGCTGTCACCGGTATGGTCAAAAACATGATGTGGTGGTGATCAATTTCCTAAACGAACGAAACGATGCAGACCGTCGTGTGCTGGAGCTGCTTTCGGAGAAATTCCAGCTTTTTAGCGGTGTTTTCGGCGCCTCCGATGATGTGCTGGGAACTATCGAATCAGGGGTAGATTTTGAAAAACGGATACTCGCCATCTATCAGGAGTGCCGAACTACTGAAGAAATCGAAGCGGCATTCAAGTCTCTCCAAGATGAAATGGATGAAGCAATCAAGGAACGCATTGATGATACCCGCAAAATGCTCTTTGAAAACTTTGATGAAGATGTGCATGAACGCTTGAAATTTCGTCTTGATAGCACCCGGGCGCAATTGGATAAATTTTCAAGCCGATTCTGGAATGTAACCAAAGCAATCTTAGCAAACTCTGCCCAATTTGAAGATGAATCTTTATCCTTCAAACTTAAGGATTCACCTTCCCGGGATATATATCCTGGCAAATATCATTTAATCACCAAAGAGCATCGTTCCCAAGACAAACCGTTAGAAGCTCACGATTCATATCTGTACCGTCTGAGTCATCCCTTGGGTGAGCACGTCATTGAATCGGCCAAAAATCTGGAAACACCGAGTGCATGCGTGACCTTTGATATCAGCAATCACGCAGTTCATATCCATGCGGTGCAACAGCTCAAGGACAAATCTGGCTATCTGCTTCTCAATAAACTCACCATCGAAAGCTTCGAGCAGGAAGAATATCTCCTGTTTTCTGGGTTTGACCATGAGGGGCATACGATTGACCAGGAAACCTGTGAAAAACTCTTCTCCTGTGTGGGTGAGTCTGGGCAAAGCGTTAATTTGCCCGGTCATATAACACAGCGTTTGCAGGCTGAAGCCAAACGGCACGCTGAAGCTACTCTCAGTTTATCACTCGAACAGAACAGCAAGTACTTCAACGAAGCCCGGGAAAAGCTGGAAAAATGGGCCGATGATATGGTACTCTCTGCCGAGAAAGCCCTCAAAGATACCAAGGAACAGATAAAGGCCTTGCAACGGGAAGCTCGGCAAGCTGTAACGCTTACGGATCAACACGCCATCCAGCAGAAGATGCAGGCCTTGGAAAAACAACAGCGCCGACAGCGGCAGGAAATTTTTAAAGTTGAAGACGAAATTATCATCAAAAGGGATGAGCTGATAGGCAAGCTGGAAAAACGCCTTGCCCAGAAAACTGAAAACTTGACCTTATTTACAATACAATGGAGTGTGATATGAGCCAGAAATACGAAAAACTAAAAAACTTGTTAAAAGAACTCTTTCAATTAGATCAACCAGACCTCGACTTTGGCTTGTACCGCATTATGCGCGCCCGTAGCGCCGAGATTACCCAATTTCTGGATTCTGATCTGTTCCCGCAAGTGAAAGCCTCTTTTGCTGCATATCAACCCGCTGACAAGGCGGCTATCCAAAAAGAACTGGATAAGGTCATCAATGCGGTCAAAGAAGCTGATATGGACCCTGAGCAGTCTCCCAAAGTCAAGGAACTGCGGGCAAAACTCGCTAACGAAGCGGTGGACATTGGAACTCTGGAAAGTGAAGTTTACGACCATCTCTACAGTTTCTTCCGGCGCTACTACTCTGAGGGTGACTTCATCAGTAAACGGGTATACAAAGAAGGTGTTTACGCCATTCCCTACGAGGGGGAGGAAGTCAAACTCCATTGGGCCAACGCCGACCAGTACTACATCAAAACCAGTGAGTATTTGCGGGATTATGCCTTTCGCCTGAATCCCAGTAGCGAAGCCGCCCCCAAGCGGGTGCATTTCCGTCTTGTCGATGTAGCTGAGGGCGAACATGGCAATGTGAAGGAAACCGAGGGCAAGAACCGGGTGTTCGTACTGGCGAGTGAAGATTTCATCAGTGAAGAAAACAAAGAGCTGGTTATCAAGTTTGAATACCGCCCGGCTTCGCTTACCGATTGGCCAGATGATCAACGGGATGGCAAAAAGAAGCCACCGGCGCAAAAGGATTTAATTGCCATTGCCGAGAAACACTTGTTGGCGGTAAGCGATACAGCCCTTGCTTCATGGATTGCCGAGCTGGGGAAAAAGCATACCAAGGCCGATGGCGAATTGGCAGACTATTCCAAACTGGTTGCCCACCTTAACCGCTACACGGCCCGCAATACCTTTGATTACTTCATCCATAAAGACCTTGGCAAGTTTCTTACCCGCGAACTGGATTTCTATATCAAGAACGAGGTGATGCACTTAGATGATGTGGAAAGCGAAACAGTGCCACGGGTGGAGCAGTACCTTTCTAAAATTAAGGTGATCCGTAAAGTGGCCAAGAAGATCATCGACTTTTTGGCGCAGTTGGAAGATTTTCAGAAGAAGCTCTGGCTTAAAAAGAAGTTTGTGGTGGAGACTAATTATTGTATCACCCTCGATCGTGTACCAGAAGAGTTTTATGCGGAGATTGCTGCCAACAAGGCGCAGGTGGAGGAATGGGTTAAGCTGGGGTTTTTGGAAGAGGGTTCACGCGGAGGCGCGGAGGGCGCGGAGACAGATAAGGATTTGTTTGGGGTTTCGGTTGACGGGAAGTTGTATGCTTCGGATGTTTCGGTTGATTTTTTGAAAGCTAACGACAAGTTGGTGTTGGATACGAAGTTTTTTAGCGATGAGTTTAAGGCAAAGTTGATTGGGGGGATAGAAGACTTTGATGAAAAGATGGATGGGTTGTTGATTCATAGCGAGAATTTTCAGGCTTTGAATTTATTGCAGGCACGGTATAGGGAGCAGGTGAAGTGCGTGTATATTGATCCGCCGTATAATACAGGTGATTCTAAAATATTATACAAAATGAGTATGATTCATCTGCATGGCTTTCACTGATGCAAAACAGAATTAGTTTAAGCAAAAATTTAATCAATGATGACTTTGTTTATTACATAGCGATAGATGATTATGAAATGGTACCTCTATGTGAGTTTATTGATACACATTTTGATTTTAGAAGAGAAATGATTGTTATAAACCACCATCCGCAAGGAGGGAAGGCTGTTACACTCGCAAATACTCATGAATATATGCTTGCTCTAGTCAATTCAGGTTCGGATAGGACTTTAGTTGGACGGCAAATATCTGAAGAAACAGAGGAACGTCCATATAAGAGAAGTGGAACAGCAAATAGTAATTTTAGAAAGTACAGGCAAAACAGTTTCTTTGCGTTTTTAGTTGATCCCGTTACTTTTAAGGTTGTTGGTATTGAGAACCCTCCGCTTAAAGATGCTGAATATCCTGTTGAAGATACAGCTGAAGGCTATAAAAGAGTATATCCAATTGGCAAAAACAACACAGAACGTGTATGGAGAAATTCATTTGAATCTGCTAAAAAACTGTTTGAAAATGAGAGAATAATCAGTACAAATAACTTCACAATATATCAGTTGATTGAACACGGCGAAAAGAAAACAGCTCTTTTTAGTAATTGGACTGATACAAAATATAATGCAGGAACGAATGGGGCAAATTTACTGAATCATATAATTGGGAAACAGAATCCTTTTGCTTATCCAAAGTCAATATTTACTGTTGAAGACGCTCTGTATACGCACCAAGATTCAAATGATGGGATCGTTTTGGATTTTTTTGGTGGCTCAGGTACGACCGCACATGCCGTAATCAATCTTAACCGTAAGGATAATTCAAATGAGGAGGATTCCGGCAACAGAAAATATGTAATAATTGAGATGGGAGATCATTTTAATTCGGTCTTAAAACCAAGAGTTCAGAAAATCGTTTATAGCCTTTCCTGGCAAGATGGTAAACCCACTTCCCGAGATACCGGTATCTCCCACTGTTTCAAATACATCCGCCTGGAATCCTATGAAGACACTTTGAACAACCTCGACCTGCGTCGTACCGATGCCCAGGCCAGCTTGCTTGACTTCAAAGGAGAAGGAGCGGACAAGTTCAAAGAGGACTACATTCTGCGCTATATGCTGGATGTGGAAAGCCGGGGTAGCAGATCACTCTTGAATATAGAGGCTTTTACCGACCCTACGGCTTATAGCCTCAAAGTCAAAATACCCGGCAGTGATGAAAGCCGGGAAGTTAAAGTTGACCTGATGGAGACTTTCAATTACCTGCTTGGCTTACAGATAAAAAATATTTCAGCACCGCATACCATAAGCGCTGACTTTGAACGCGATAGTGAAAAACGATTGCGAATTAAGGGAAGAATAAGAGAAATTAACCGCGAATGCACGCCAATAGACGCGAATGAACAAAAACAAAATATTGGCGTTGATTCGCGTTCATTAGCGGTTGAAAATTCCTGGTGGTTCCGTACCGTTACCGGCACCACCCTCGATGGGCGAAAAATCCTTGTTATCTGGCGTAAACGGCCCGGCTTGGAGAATCCGGAAGGCGTGGAACAGGACAATCTGGTACTCGATACCTGGTTTACCAAAATGGGCTATTCCAGTAAGGATAAAGAGTTCGACCTAATCTATGTTAACGGCACCAACAACCTGGAAAACCTGAAAACCCCCGATGATTTGTGGAAAGTGCGCCTCATTGAAGAAGACTTCAAACGCCTGATGTTTGAAGATGCGGGGGTGTAAGATGACAGAAGACCAAACTCCTGTTGCCTTTGAAAACCAGGCGATACGCCGTCATTTTGATGAAGCCGAAGAAAAATGGTACTTCTCGGTGATTGATGTTGTTTCTGTTCTGACAGGCAGTGCTAATCCCCGTGATTACTGGTTCAAGATGAAAACCCGGGTAAAAAGCGAGGATGGGATCGAGTTGTCGACAATTTGTCGACAACTGAAACTGGTATCTTCTGACGGGAAAAAATATGCCACCGACTGCGCCGATGTGGAATCACTACTGCGGATTATCCAGTCCATACCATCCCCCAAGGCCGAACCATTCAAACAATGGCTTGCAAAAGTAGGGTATGAGCGCATTCAGGATATGAGCGACCCCGCCCGGTCCTTAGACCGTGCCCGTGAATACTGGCAAAAACATGGTAGAAGCGAAAAATGGATTGGGCAGCGGATGATGGGCCAGGAAACCCGCAACAAGCTGACCGACTATTGGAAAGAACACGAAATTACTAAGGAAGATGAGTACGCCATATTGACCAATATTATCCATCAAGAATGGACAGACGTTACTGTTAAAAAACATAAAGAAATAAAGGGATTAAAAACCCAGAACCTGCGTGACCATATGAGCGAGGCTGAACTGATTTTCACCGCACTGGCAGAGCTTTCTACCCGGCAGATCGCCGAAAGTGTCGATGCTACCGGCATGGCAGAAAACGCAGAAGCCGGTAAAAAAGGTGGCAAGATTGCCAAAAAAGCCCGTCTGGAACTGGAAGAAAAAACCGGTAAAAGCGTGGTAACAGGAGAAAACTTTCTGCCCCCAAAACATGAAAAGAAGCGTATTTCCAAATCAGAAGAAGAGGGCAAATAATGGCTAAAGCAAAAAAACAGAAAAAAAAGACTCTCATCCCCTTTTCTTATAAACTAACCTTAAACCAATGGCTTCTGTCCCTATTTGGCGTGAACAAGTTTGAAGACCTTGCCCTGCATTTACGGGATGAACGCCTGGAAGGTCTGGATGAGAATAATATCTACCGTTTTCACCATGCTTTGATTACCTATTTCCCGGACTTACCAGAACTAACGCCATCAATATTATTGGAATACGACCAGAATATTGTAAAACACACCGGCAACTTGAATGAAAGGCGGATTGCCCATGGTGAAAAGCCAATTACTTGGAAGTATTTTCAGTATCTTTCCCTGCTCTTTACCGAAATTTATTTAGATCGGTATTTTGCAGATCCGGTAAGCCTGCGTTCTGCAATCAGCGGACAGATTGCAACACTCAATGAAGGTAAAGACGAAGCCGACCAGATTCAGGGTTTTGATGATTCTACAGATGCTAGTGCAGACTTGAACAAGCTTGCCTTCTGGATGGCTACCGGCGGCGGAAAGACCTTGATCATGCACGCCAATATCTTGCAGTATCGATATTATGTGGAGAAAAACCGCAAGCATAAAGAATTGAACCGGATTATCCTGCTTACCCCCAACGAAGGCTTATCGCAGCAGCATTTACGGGAATTTCAAGCGTCTGGAATCGGGGCTGAAATTTTTAATAAAGCGAGTGGAAGTCTATTTACTGGTCATAATGTCGAAATCATTGAAGTAACCAAGCTCAAGGATGAGATGGGCGATAAAACAGTTGCCGTCGATGCCTTTGAAGGCAATAATTTGGTCCTAATTGACGAAGGGCACCGCGGTGCTGCTTCAGGCGAAGAAGGTGCTTGGATGCGGTACCGGAACGCCCTATGTGAAAAAGGCTTTTCTTTTGAGTATTCCGCAACCTTTGCTCAGGCAGTCAGAGGAAATACACGTCTTACCAGTCTGTATTCCCGTTGTATTCTCTCTGATTATTCCTATCGCTATTTCTATAATGATGGCTTTGGTAAAGATTATCAGATACTCAATCTGGATAACGATACTCAATCCCAACATTTGGAACTGTATTTGACCGCCTGCCTCCTGGCTTTTTTTCAGCAGCAGAAATTGTTTAGGGGTAATGAACCTGCCTTTAGAACCTTTCATATAGAAAAGCCGCTGTGGATTTTTGTGGGAAGTAAAGTTACTGCAACGCTCGCGGCCAAAGACGCCTCCGACATTGTGGAAATTCTGAAATTCCTGGCCCGTTTTGTTGCAGACAGGACGGCAAGTGTTGCCCGCATCACTCAGGTATTAAATCAAGGTTTGGTAACAGCTACAGGGAAAAACCTATTTGCCAACCGTTTTGCATTTTTGAATGCTTCCGGCTTACAGGCCAATGTTCTATTCGATGAAATCCTCGCAACCCTGTTCAATGCTGTAGGTGGCGGCTTGCTCTATGTTGAAAACCTAAAAGGCGTACAAGGTGAAATCGCCCTGAAAATTGGCGCGGATAATGAACCGTTTGGCGTTATCAATGTCGGCGACGATGCCAAGTTGGTCAAACTTTGCGCCGAGAATAATATCGAAACAGGAGAGCGTGAGTTTTCAGGCTCGCTGTTTCATGGAATCAATAAAAGTGAATCTACGGTCAATATTCTGATAGGATCGAAGAAGTTTACCGAAGGCTGGAATAGCTGGCGGGTAAGCACCTTGGGGCTTATGAATATTGGTGCTACTGAAGGCGCACAAATCATCCAGCTTTTTGGTCGTGGTGTGCGTTTAAAAGGTTTTAATCAAACACTCAAACGCAGTGCTCGAACTGCTTTACCCGATGGCGTCACCCGGCCCAAGCATATAGAGTTACTTGAAACCTTGTCCATATTCGGCATTCATGCCGATTATATGGCGCAATTTCGTGACTTTCTGGAAGAGGAAGGACTCCCAGGAGATGATGAACGGCTTGATTTCTTTTTACCGGTTATCAGAAATCTTGGCACACAGCCCTTAAAAACCATCCGCCTAAAAAAACAGATCAATGGTGTAAATACAGAATTTGGCGATGCCTTCCGGCAATTGGCTCCAATACCGACTCTCAGTATGCCAACCGAATATCTGCAAAAGAATAAAGTAGTGCTTAACTGGTATCCTAAGATTCAGGCAATCAAATCAAAGGGCATGATTGGCGGCGATGAAGATGCGGCTCCTCATATCACCCACTTTCATTCTAAGCACATCGCTTTTCTGGATATTGCAAATCTGTATTTTAACATTGAACGATATAAAGCAGAGCGTGGCTGGTACAATATCAATATTACCCGCGAAGCCATTCAGCAGCTATTAACGGATCAAAGTTGGTACCAGTTATGCATTCCTGAAAGTGAGCTAGAACTGGGTGATTTTGAAAGAATCTATCAATGGCAGGAAATAGCCATCGCCCTTTTGAAAAAGTATGTTGAGCGATACTACAGCTACGCAAAGCGCGAATGGGAAATGCCTCATCTTGAATACACTGATTTGAGCGCTAGTGACCCCAATCTTCTCTTGCATGAAACCCCGGGCGATGGAGGCTATCGCATACGCATTGAAGATTCGCAGGAAGAAATTGTCGAGAAGCTCAATGAGCTTAAAGCAATAATTGAAAACGGCACCTTGAAAAATTGGGAATTTCGTGGAATGAAGGCTCTCTGGTTTGGGAAACACCTTTACCAGCCATTACTGTATCTGGAACAAGGTATTGTTGAAATTAGTCCTGTAACCCTGAACAAAGGTGAAAAAGACTTTGTGGAAGATCTTAAGGCGTTCTGTGATAATAACTCTGAGTATTTATCCGGAAAGGAAATGTATCTCCTTAGAAACTTAAGTAAAGGAAAAGGCGTTGGTTTTTTTGAAGCCGGCAATTTCCATCCAGACTTTATTCTGTGGTTGCTCATCGATGGCAAGCAATATGTAACTTTTCTTGATCCAAAAGGCATACGCAACATTGGCTTGAACGATCCGAAAGTACAGTTTTATCAGACAGTTAAGGACATAGAAAAAAGGCTTGGCAATACTGCCGTGGTATTAAATTCATTCATTATTTCTAACACCCCATCTCATGAAACAAGCAAGTTATGGAGTGTAAGCAAATCCGATATTCAATCAAGAAATGTGGTTTTTCAAGAAGAGGATAAAAGCACGTACATACAGAGCATTCTGGAGAAAGTGAATGCATAAGAATGAAGACCGCCTACGCACATCGTGTGCTTCGGCGGAAGAGGGGCGGGGTTAAGAAATGAAGACAAAAACCGAAGAGGCGCTCTGCCCATCGCACAACAGCGGCTATATGGTTCCGCTTCGCTCCACCCAAATTTTTGCTCCACTGCGTTCCGCAAAAACTTCATATAGCCGCAAAACGTTATATGAAAGCCCGAGCTTGAATAAATTATTGACATTTTGAATATTATTGAATATAATGTACTTATTGATGAGGTAATATAATGAAAACAATAACAGTTCGAGTTGATGATAATGTTTATAATATTCTAAAAAAAGCTGCTGATGGTGAGCGGCGTACCATATCTAATTTTATAGAGAATGCTTCCCTGTCATATCTTACTAATGAAATTTATGTTTCTGATTATGAAATGGCTGAAATAATGAAAGATGCCAAACTTGTTTCAGGAATTAAAAAAGGATTAGATGATGTAAAAAAGGGGAAATATAAAATTGTTGAATGCATTTAAAATTGCAGAAACTGATACTTTTTTATCAAAACTTTCTAATCCGAAGTATAGTAAGATTTATAAAAAGATTTCAGACTATGTTTATCCTCTACTTCGTGAAAATCCTTTTTTTGGGACTAATATTAAAAAACTCAAAGGGGAATTTGAAGACTTATACAGATACAGAGTCGGCAATTATAGAATTTTTTATAAAATTGAAAATGATAAGATTTTAGTCATTATACTTGATATTGATGACAGAAAAGATGCGTATAAATAAAGCTCGGGCCTTTATATTACAAAGCTTATGTGCTTCACTCCCTGGCGGTCGTTCGGGCTACGCCAAATCGCGGCGGTGAAGCTGCCGCGACTTCACATAAGCAAAACGTTGCCACATTCATCCGACAGCTGAGTGCTGAATAGTATGAAAATAAATGAAATTGAAAAAAAAATAGTTGAGCTTAAGCTTCGTGAAAGGGAACTCATGGAGATGAGGACCAGGGCAAGGGTGCGACTTCTTTTTAATGCTGAAAATCTTCCTGTTGTCAATACCATAGTTGAAGATTTTTTTATTAACAGTATGAAGATCGATAAGCGGAGTATAAGGAAAGATTCTCACGGTGTAATGTCAGATGGCAGAAATAATGAGGAGTTTCTTTCGCAGGTCAATGTAATTATCAGCTCAGATAAAATGACAGACCGGTGCGCAGGGTGCAGGTCGCTGTCAGTTAGTGTTACTGTTGATTCAGGATTTGAGGATATGGCTATTCGTCAGGAGGAGCGTTCTATAATGGATGAAATAGAAAGTGTGAGGAGCAGCTTCGAAGAGCTCCTGGCCCTTAAGAGGAGCATCCGGAAAACATAGGGTATTCTTACTTTCCCCTCACATCCTTCATAATTATTCTATAAATATTTTTTCCAGAATTATCTTCGTAATCATATATGTGGGTTTAATCCCCTCTTCCCCCAGAGGACCTGAGGAAAGGGTCTGCCCGCTTATGAGCGGATTATCAGAGGCGTAGTAGGCATAACGCACTTTTGTTTTTGCCGGTATATGTCCCCGGATTATTGACGCGCTTATGGCCCTGTGATAATGGCCCCCTTCCATTTCAAGTCCTATTGCTTTCCAGCTTGTTGTCTGGAACCTTTCAAGTACATCTCTGTTCTGCAGTGATGTACCAAGAACAGTTACAATGGGGCCTGTATATACAGGTATTGACCCTTCAAAATCATCTTTCGTAAGATCATTATTCACAATATAATTATGGGGGTTCCCTTCAAAGATGTGTGCTGTGGCCAGCATAATGTCCCCTTTCTGTCCCGGGAGTATCCCTGCTTTACCCATAATTGAAATGGACTGGTAATTCAGATATATCAATTCATCATTATGGTGATAAGGGCTTAAGAGCTCCTCCATTACTTCATAAGCCTGAGACCCGAAAGCGTAATCCATGACAATAATAACAGGCTTCTCTTCTGCGTTGCTGTTTATATTTATGTCAGGGTGCAGGGGTATCCCGTTGATTAAAGCTGTATCTATAATCTGGCAGTCTATATAGAAACCGGAGTCGTCTAAAATTTCAGTGAGTCCATGACCAAGAGCGTATTCTTTTACTGTATCTCCGTAACCTCTGGTTGATGAGATGAAGTCGTAAAAGTTTTTATCCTGTGTTGCAGCTTCTGATTTTAGTGCGGCATATGAGTAAATCGAGTTCATTACGCTGTGCATATTAGCGCTGATTATATGAATTGGCCGGTCATTAATCCCAAGATTGTAAAGTCGCCCCTTTATCAGTTCAGCCCAGGCCCGGCCGTATTTGTGTCTCCCTATAAGGTCTCGAAGAGAAGGGGTAAAGGATATCAAAAGCATATCTTCCTTTACTGTGGCATCTTTAAACGCTCTGTTACCCAGGCTGCAGATTATTTTAAAGAGCCCGTTGCTGGTTCCATCCTTTCCCCGGGCATTTTCCATATTATGGTATGTTTCCCTGGTCTCATTGAAGGTGCGGCCAAGTATCATGCCCAAGTTCCAGAGGGCCCTATCAAGCTCGGTCCCCTGTAGTTTTTCATTGTCTGCATGCTTTTCAAGGAGCTCCCACTCAGATGTGATTTCTCCTGTTTCATCCTTCATCTGGTTTTTTATCTTGTGGGCCTCTATGTTGAGAAAAGTCAGGTGTGTAAGTATGTCATATATTTCACTCATCCCCCTGGTGATAGTAAAGCTCATCTCCTTTTCGCTGACTCTGTAGGAGCTTCTTCTTCTTTTGGATGGGATTATTTTTTCAAAAGCAGTATTGTCAAAGTTCTCTTCAGCAGTTAGAATTATACGGCTGCAGCTCTCTATCCCTTTAGGGAGTCTGTCCATTACATATTCAAGGCCTTTCAGTTCAATAATTCTCTGGTCGTTCATGGTGCCGTATATTTCCGGTGAAAGCGCTTTCAGGCTTTCTTCAAGTGTCTGCCCTGATCTGCCTGATGGCTTGTAATAGCCCCGGAGAGCGAGGGCATCAGTAGTTGTCTTGAATGTTCTTATGGCTATTCGTCCTTTCTGGGCTTTGGTTAATTCTTCCAATTAGCTGCTCCTTTTAAAGAAAAAATATTGGCGGTGAGATACCGGAACCTGTATTATTAATCCGCCTGTAGTGAACCTGATTTTATCAATGGATGATATTTAAAAGCTAATAATAAATCCGTTTACACTTCTGTCAATAATAAAGAATTTAAGAATATTCAGTGTTAATTCCTTAACTTTTCTTTTAAATAAAATGCTCTAATATCCCCGCCGCCGTAGGCGGCGGGGATATGGGAAACGTCATTATTGCACTAAAAAATATCTTTAGGAATAATTACTGAAGAATATTTTTCATTCAGATCATTTAGTGAGGGGTTAAGAAGTAAAAAAGATTGAAAAAACTAATAATGTATATTAATTTTATATGTAAGTATTGTTAAGCAAAATTTCTCAGTACCTGGATTTTCCGGATTTAAAAAAACTTTGCAGGAGCCGGAATATGAAAAGATTTATTACAGCGGTTCTTTTGACTACTCTGTTTTCATCATTTCTATTATACTGTAAAAAGACACCTGCTGTAAAAATAGCTCTCATGACCAAGTTCGAATCAGGGTCAATTATAGGTTCCAGCGAGGCTGGCGCTATAAATATGTACCTTGAAGAAAAGGGGATTAAAAATATTGAGATAATATATGCTGATGATGCCTGGGACCCTGAAAAAGCGGTAACTGCATATGAAGAGTTGAAGGCTAAGGGGATTGACATACTTATAACAAGTCATATATCAACATGTGCTGTAGCAATTGCTGACAAGATTAACAGAGACCGCATTCTGACATTTGTAACTGGCGCTGTTACTGATGAGCTTTCCAATAAAGATGATTATATGTTGCGCAATATACAGGATGTAGATAAAGAGCAGAAAAGTATAGCAGAATATATCAGGAAAAATTTCACGAAACCGTTACTTGTAATCAGAGATAATAATAATTATGCATATACTGACCCTGCGTTGAAATATTTTTTAGAATACTTCGGCCGGGAGAATGTTTCAATTATTGATGTGGCAATGTCTTCGATTGACTATGCAGCTTTAGAACAAAAAATGAAGAGGATTCGATTTAAAAGCGTTTACCTCCTTATAGGGGGATACAAAATAGGCGCAGGTTCAATCGCCCAGATGGCGAGAAAAATTGAGCCTTCCAGTTCAATCATGTACACGCCATGGATGAACACCCCTCTGATTCTTGAAACTGCAGGCCCTTCAATTTCCGGGAGTGTTATGCCGGCTCACTATCCTCCCAAAAAAACAGATGCTTCTCTTTATGCATATTTAAACAGGTTTAGGAATAAATATGGTTATGCTCCCACTTTTATCAGCCTTAATGTTTATACTGCTTTTGAACTTATAGACCACGCTCTTAAGAGCGGGGCATCTGATCCTGATGCGATTAAGAAGTTCCTTCTGGAGTCGGGTGAAATGAAAACTGAATTTACATCTACACTGTTTAATCAGTGGGGGGATGTAGATGCTCCTCTTTATTTTATTACTGATATCCCCGGAGAATTTTAATGAGGTCAGCGCGTTCAGTCTTTATTTTTTATGAGGCATTGACTTTTACAGTAATTGTACTTCTTGCTGTTTTTCTTGTGGTGCTGCTTCAGGGGCAAATCAAAAAATCATATATAGATTCACAGCAGAAGGGTATTGATAAGGTAAATCTTCTTATTAATAATTTCCTTGAAGAAAAACTTTCGGAATTCAGCACTATTAAAGACGTTTCCGGCTTAACAGGTGAAGATTACAGGATCAGTTCCTTTGACGATGTATATTATCTTGACCGCGACCTGAGAATTTTCAGAATAATAAAAAAAGAGGAAAACAGCAACATATTTGAAGGATATGATTTAAGCAGAAGCAGGGCCGGTGAGTTTTTCCGCTCAGTTGAGTCCGGTTCCGGTACTCTTTCTACTATGTTCAGGTCTCCGGAGAATGATACTCTCAGTATTTATATCGCAGCTGCCAGGGGTTCTTCAATAATTGCAGGGAGGATAAGTATTGCCAGTCTCACAAGGGAACTTGGCAGAATGGTGGAGTTTGATGGAAGTATTCTTCTTTTTACAACAGATGACGGCTTTGTTCTCTCCAGCTCCAGAGAGGGGATGCCCCCTCATATTGCTGTGTTGGATGATCATAATGAAATTATTCAGGGGGAGAATTATCTCTTAAGCAGTAAAAGAAATCTTGATCTTGACAGCATCATTGTGCTGCTTAATCCAATGTCTGAAGTTTACAATATTATAAGTTCAACCATGATTTATTATCCTATTTCGATTGCAGTACTTTTACTAATCATGGCAGTTAAGATTGTTACCCAGCTTTTTTTATTTGTAAAACCTTTGGAGAAATTTACCCGGCTTCTTCTTGACTGGGACTTTGACAGGCCGGGAGTGGTGAAATCACGCTTTGCTTCAGGAATAAGGGAAGTGGGTATTCTCTATGATACCTTTTATGATAAAGCCCTTCAATTGAAAGAGAGTGTTGTTGCAATCAGGAGCAAGGAGGAGGAAACCCGCAGGATGAGGGGTTATCTTAGAAGTATTATTGATTCAATGCCCTCTGTTCTTATTTCGATTGATAGAGAGTTTATTATTAATGAATGGAATGATGCGGCTGTAAAACTGACTGGTAAAATGCCGTCGGAAACTACTGGTAGATCTCTTTATACTGTTATTCCTGAGATGAGGAAATTCGAATCTACTCTTAAAGATGCCTGGTCCTCTGAAACTATAATCGAGTTCAAAAGAGAAAGAATAGAAAATTTTCAAGATCGTCTTTTTAATATTCTTCTCTTCCCGGTTGGCAGCGGGAACTCAAAGGATCTGGGAATAAGGCTTGATGATGTTACTGAGCTTTTTAAAGCTGAACAGAATCTTGTGCAGTCGCAGAAGATGGAGGTGATTGGAACACTGGCCGGAGGGCTGGCCCATGACTTCAATAATATTCTGGCTGCAATAATCGGATCTGTTTCAATACTACAGCTGCGCTTTAAATCCTCCTTTGATCTTAATCAGGATAGATCATATTTTGTTAAATATCTTGATATGCTTGAGGAATCATCATCAAGGGCTTCCGGTGTAATTACTCAGCTCCTTACCCTTTCAAGAAAACGGGATTATGAAATGAAGCCGCTGGATTTAAACAGCATAATTACAAGTGTTGAAAATATATGCTCAAACAGTTTTGATAAGTCGGTTGAAATTAAAGTAGAGAAGTATGATGGTGAGGCTGTTGTCAATGGTGACACTGTTCAGCTTGAACAGATACTTCTCAATCTCTGCATTAATGGAGCACACGCTATGACAATTATGCGGGGAGAGAATGAAAAACAGGGAGGGGTTTTATCTATATCAATAGAAGGTATTAAAGCTGATGAAAAATTTGTAGTGCTTCATCCTGAAGCTGCAGAGGGGGAGTCATACTGGGCATTATCAGTTTCCGACACAGGGGTTGGTATAAAAAAATCTATTGTGGAAAAAATTTTTGATCCTTTCTTTACTACCAAATCAAAGGGGAGAGGTTCGGGACTTGGCCTTTCAATGGTCTATGGTATTGTTCAGATGCATGGGGGGTTTATTGATATATATACTGAAGAAGGTGCCGGGGCATCATTTATTGTTTATATCCCTGTGCTGGATCAGATTTCAGAGCAGAGGGAATTTATTGTTAAAAACGAGGTTTTCAAATGGGATGGAACAGTTCTTGTTATAGACGATGAATATGTGATTCGGGATGTGGCATGCGAGCTTCTTTCTATTCTCGGCTTTAATGTCTTAACTGCTTCCAACGGTAATGAAGGGATTGATGTTTACCGGAGGGAAGGTAATCTGATAAAATTTGTGATTCTTGATATGATTATGCCTGGAATGACCGGGCTTGAAACATTTATTGAGCTTAAAAAAATTAAAGATGATGTGAAGGTTCTGCTGTCATCAGGATTCAGAAATGATGAACGAATACAGAAGGCTCTTGAACTTGGAGTAGAGGGTTTTCTGCAGAAGCCATACAGTATGGAACAGTTTTCTGAAGCTGTGAATAAGATGCTCAGAGATAAATAATAAAAGTTTTTTTCTTGCATTATTTTTTGTATATTTTATTTAAGACTTAAATATTGTAGTGGCTAAGTCTTTTTTGTTTTACCCTTTTTTCCCCATAGCAAAATTTGAATATAACAACAATCCGACTAAAAAGTTTGAAAATACTGTAGAAGGTTGAATTTTCAAAGGGGGGAGTGTCATCAAAAAAATGGAGGTTCTGAATGAGCAGTGATATTACCAATATAATTATAAAAGCAGCAGAAAAAGCAAGGCGTGAAACCAGTAATGAGCCGGAGCCGGGTATAACAAAGCCTGCCGAGTGGCCAATGCAGTGTACTGTGGGTCCTGGACTTGAAGGGGCAATTGCCTGTGAAAGTAAAATCGGATATGTTAATGGTTCAAAGGGGTGGCTTATATACCGGGGTTACGATATTTTTGATTTATGCGCCTATTCGAATTTTGAAGAGGTCACATACCTTCTTCTCCATGGCGAAATGCCTTCAAAGAAACAGCTTGAGGAGTTTAACAGCAAACTGGTGGACTATAGGTATCTTAATAAAACTCTTCGCCTTATGATGTCAAATCCTATTGAGAATATGAATGCCATGAGCGCATTGAGACTTGGAACTAATCTCATGAGTCAGGAATTTACCTCTCTTGACAGGGAGAGAAAATTTGACATGGATTCAGATTATATTGCATCAGATGATGATTCAATTGCAATGGAGACCATGCCGAAAGGTGAGGAGCATGCAGTATATGAATTCAAGCTTCAGAAACTGTCACGGGATCAGTCACTTGCCGCGAGAAACAGGCTTAACAGCGATATGGAGGACGGGAGTGATCTGGAAGCGTGCTATCACTTAATATCCGGCCTTGCAACAATTACTGCCGCAATTTCCAGGATCCACCACGGTCATCTCCCTATTGAGCCTGATTCAACATTGAGCCACGCAGGGAATCTTATCTACATGATGACCGGCAGAAAGCCTGATCCCCTTGAAGAGAAGATAATGGATGTATCTCTCATACTTCATGCTGATCATGGTATGAATGCCAGTACTTTTGCTTCAATGGTTGTTGCTTCTACACTTTCCGATTTTTATTTTTCAGTAGGTGCAGGAATAGGTGCGCTCAACGGCCCCCTTCATGGAGGTGCAAATGAACAGGTTATGAATATACTTAATGAAATCGGTGATGTGGAAAATGTTGAACCCTGGCTGGATAAAACACTTAAATCAAAGAGTAAAATTACCGGTTTCGGCCACAGGGTCTACAAGGCCTATGATCCCAGGGCAAGAATACTTGAGCCTCTTGCTGAATATCTGGCCGGTCGTGATGCAAAAATTCTTAATAAATATAACACTGCTAAAAAGCTGGAAGAGCTTGTTGTGAAAAAACTTGGTGCTGAAAAGAAAATTTTTCCTAATGTGGATTTCTATTCCGGTCTTGTCTACAGTTCTATCGGGGTTGAAAGTGAAATGTTTACACCTATATTTGCTGTAAGCAGGGTTTCAGGCTGGGCTGCCAGGATGATAGAATATAAGGAAAACAACAGGATCTTTCGTCCAAGGGCAATGTACACAGGGGAGTTTAATAAAGAATATAAACCCTTTGATAAAAGATAGTTTATTTAGAAAAGCCGGGGTGCACCCCGGCTTTTATGAGAGTGGTTAAATTACTAAAAAACCCATAAAACTGAATGATCCTTCTCTCCGTCCTTTTCAACCCATTTGTAAATTCCTTTGAGTATTGAAAATTTTCTGAAACCGGTTTCCTCCTCTTTTTCGTAACTCCAGAGAATCCCCCATAGGCTCCCCATTTCATGGTAGCCCCTTTCAGGCCTTTTTACCTCATTGTAGATTGAACCAAGAAGAAGCATTCTTCTGTCGTTCCCTGAAGGGATGTCATTGTTTCTGTAATAGGCCAGGCCCAGTACTCCAAGGTCAAAGTCACCCGATTTATCTTCACTGAAATAAGTCAGCAGCAGCGGCATGAGGAGAGACCATTCATCATCATCTGAACAGTATGCGTAAAGAGGAAGGATGCGGCTGTGAAATTCATTCCCCTTCCGGCTTATACCAGCAAGCCATAAAAGGGAGCTGTGAGAGTAGTCTCCATTTGTATATCTCATCCCGCTGTATAAAGTGCCCCAGAGCATCTGCATCTCCTTAACTTCGGGGGAGATATTATATTTAAAGGAGCCTAAAAGCAATGAATAGTCATCCCTTGTTTCACCAGGTTTAATGTACCTGTTGTGATCATATAAATAAAGGAGGTTTCTCCTCTGGTGATATGATGAATCAAAAAGATAAAGCCCCGCGTAAAAGCGTGTTTTGGAATCATCATCATCATTCGATCTGTATGTAAGGAGGGGCGGAATAATGAGTGTGCTGTTTAAACCCGACTTGTAGTAGTAGAATGGCAGAAAAAATGAATAGTCAAGTTTTCCGCTGCTGCTGTTCTGCCAGTCTATAAGGCCAAGGATATTGTAATGGCTTTCACCCTTCTCTCTGCTTGTGTAAAATAGCGGGAAAAGAAAAAATCGGCTGTAACCGGTTTCCCGGGCCCGGTCAAGTATCCCTAAAAAATTCCAGTGTGTGTAATCTCCCCTTGTGCTTCTGTAGAATATGGGGATTATGGGCGCCCAGAATCTTGTAGTTACTTCCTTGTCATTACCGGCTGTTAATGTATTACTTTTATAATAGTGTAACGGCGTAATAGTTTTTATGCTCCCTGTTTTTTCTTTGATTGAAATTGCGACATTATCTGTTCCCTGATTTTCCAGGCTTACCAGCTTCTCTATGCTTCTGTCGTTTTCATAATAGTAGAAAGGGAAGAAAAAGAAACGGCTGTATTCATTGCTCTTTGCCCTATCCAGTACGGCCAGAAGATTCCAGTGCGTATAATCGTTGCTGGTACTCCTGTAGAATACCGGAAGGAGCGGCAGCAGGAGACGGGAGGATACTGTTGTGGATTTATCATCAGTCCAGGTTTCACTGTTGTAATACCATAATGGTGAAATCACTGTTTTGTCAGATGATGATTCGCGGCTGTATCTGTTTTCCGTTTCATTGTAGTAGAATAGCGGTATGATCGGAGCAAAGAGTGAATATTCACTGTTTTTCTCACTTATTTTTTCTTTTAACAAATATGCCGGATTAATTCTGCGTCTGTATGTTATTTCTCCTGAGTCAATCCCCCTTTCACTTCTGCTGTAATGAATAAGAGAAAAATTCCTGGAAACAATAGTATTCTCTTCGTGCCATTTTCTGTGCCAGAAAAGGGGGAAAATTCTGAACCCGCTTTTTGACGGTGAATTATACCAGTTTATGAATGGCCAGAGAACTGTCTGCTCCCTGTACTGTTCAGGCGCGTCATACTCATCCCAGTATAGATTTATCAGGACACCCCGTGAATAGGAGTCACCCTGCTTCTGGGACCCGTAAAACGGGGCAACAAGAAAATATGACTGGTCATCCGCCTCTGATTTATATGAAAGAAAAAACGGGAGGAAAACATACATTTTATCAGTTGATTCCCTGTCCCATGTAAACCATGAAAGGGGGAGGAGCCTGAAGTGCCTTCTGGAATCAGCCTGTTCGTATGCCATCCAGCCGAAAAAGAGTTTCCAGCCCCAGTAGTATTCAGCATTCTCTCTTGATACGCTTTTTTTCTTTGATATAGCTGAATCTGTAGAATTTTTTTCATTCTGAAGATTATTTACGGAATTCTTTCTTTTCCCTTTTAAAGGATTTTTAACCGGTACCCGTGTTGACACACTCCATACGTCATAGAGCCAGGAAACGTCACTATCTAGGTACCAGGTATCCTCTTTTTTCCCCAGGCCCAGGGTTATGTCGGGGTTCATGGGTCCCTGGTAGGTTTTCCTGGCATAGCCGGTGAGATTTACATGAATTGTTGTGCTGCTGTTTTTATAACTGAAGTACAATGGAAGAATGAGTGTTCCCCTGCTGCTGCTGTTTTCCCATGACCAGTATATGGGGAGGAAATGTGTATAAAAAGATTTTTCATATACAGTTTCAGTACCCTCCCCAGATTTGCTGCTGAGGGTTTCGCTATGATAATAGGGCCATGACCAGGTTGTCTTCTCTGTGTCGCTCCAGCTTTTATAGTGGAAAATCCCCATGGAGTATCCTTCATCTGCGGTGTTCCCTTCCGGCCTGAAATAGAAGGGGGGATAAAACCGGTACCCCGATTCATCGCTGTCAGGTTTATAAAAAACAAATGGTATAAACCAGAATCTCGTCAGCTCACCATTTTTGTCACGTGCCCAGTCGAAAATCCATAGCAGGTTTGTATGTGTTCCATTATTTTTATCGCTGCTTTTGTAATAAAGCGGTATTATGGGGAACCATCTGCTGGAGGAGATCTCCTCACCGCTTTTACTGTCAGAAACACTCCCGGAGGCATATACAGGGGTGATGATTTTTCTGTATATTCTATTATATTCATCTGTGCGCCATCTGGCAAAAAGGGGGAATAGGTGAACGTGGTATTCATCCCCCGATCTGCTATTAATGTAAAGAGGGGGGAGAATAGATGTGTATCCTTCAGATCCCCGTTTCCATGCAAAGAGAGGGAGGAGCCAGAACCGCTTAAGGCTGTCCTCGCCATTGTATGTATCCCATGAATAATCCATGAGCCATAAAATATTTCTGTGGCCGCCGTAGCGGTCTGTATTGTGAAATGTGAGCGGAATAATTGGAGCCCACCAGGTATGGTCATCCCTTCTGTCAGGAGCGGTGCTGTTCCAGCTTATAAAGAGAGGATTTATCCATACCGATTCTTTTTTTGAGCTTGAATGAGTTATATCCGTGCTGTGATAAAATAGCGGTATAAGTGTCTGGTATGAATCCGTACTGTGGCTGTAATCGCTGCTTCCCCATCTTAATAGAAAAAGTATAGACCTGTCCCCTCCATTGGTATCAATGCGCGACCGGTAAAGGGGATAAGCAATGTATGAGGTTTCTTCTGTGCCGTCCCTTTCAAGCCAGGTGAGCAGAGGGGGGAGTACAGTTCGCTCCCTGTTGTCGATTTTGCTGCTCAGGTTATAGTAAAAGGGGAGCATGCGTGTTGATTTGTATTTAGGGTAATCAGTGTATTTATAGAGCCACAGGAGCATAAAGGAGTAGTGATTATCCCATCTCTCCATCTCCATGAAAAGTGTTCTTATGGGGAACTTCTCCTCTCTTTCACTGCCGTATATTTCTCTTTCACCTTCGTTGAGGTCGGACCAGGATCTGGGAAAGCTTTCATTCTGAAGGGCAATAATGGTAAGTATACTTAATGTAAAAGTTATCAGTTTTTTCATGGCACCATTCCGTAAAAATAAGAAGTTATTGTCTGATGTTTTAAAAGAGTCAAGAGTTATTCATTATTGCGGCGAAAAGAATTGTGGGTAATGTCATTCCTGCGCATGCAGGAATCTCATAACCTTGATTCTTTCAGGAGATTCCGGCACTACGTTATCACTTCGGCCGGAATGACAAATTTTTCCCCCTAAAATTATACTACTACCGAATTGTGTTGGGGAACAGCGGGTGACTTTTTTTAGCAGTTTTATTTGGGAAATGTGTTATATTATTATACATATCGAAGGAGGAAGTTATGAAAGAATTAAGAGATAAAATGATATATGCGGCATTTATCGGAGACGCTTTATCCCTGGCTGTTCACTGGATCTACTCAAGCGGGGAGATTACCGGTAAGCATGGTAAAATTAAAGATTATTTAGATCCTTCTGTGAACCGCTATCACGGCAGTAAAAAAAAGGGGGAGCAGACACATTACGGTGATCAGATGATGGTTCTTCTTGAATCTCTTTCAAAGGAGAAGGGATTCAATCCGGAAAAGTTCAGTGCAGCATGGCACGATTTTTTCAAGGGATATAATGGTTATTTTGATGGAGCAACAAAGACTACTCTGGCGAATCTGGAACTGGGCGATTTATACCTGGATGCGGGGAGTGATTCAAATGATCTGGCAGGGGCTGCAAGGATTGCCCCTCTTGTATACATGTACTATGATGATGAAGAGACTTTGATCCGGTATGCCAGGGAACAGACTGCTCTTACTCACAGGGACCCCCTTGTTCTTGATGCAGCCGTTTTTTTTGCTCAGGCCGCATCTCTTATTTTAAAGGGGACCCATCTTCAGGAGGCGCTGGAAAAAACAGCAAGGGATAAATTCAGCACTTCTATTATATCAGAATGGGTTAAGAAGGGGATCGACAGCGCTGCAAAAGAGAGTGTTCAGGCGCTTAACAGTTTCGGGCTGACATGTCATATAGATCATGCTTTCCCCGGGGTGATACAGGTAATAACAAAATATCATAATAATTTTTCCGGAGGGATAAGTGAGTGTATTTCTGCAGGGGGGGATAATGCTGCCAGGTCAATTGTCGTGGGAATGATCCTTGGAGCTTCTGCTTCTTCAGGGGATATCCCGGAAAACTGGGTTAATGGCCTTGCAGCCGGTGGCAGGATTGATACGTTAATTAATAATTTAAGATGAGACTCAAGTGCCGGGAAATTTTGTTTTTTCGGCACTTTTGAATAATTTTAATTTAAAGTCTTGACTCTATAGCTTCTTTTTTTTAAGGATTTAATTCAGTAATTACAGAATTTATATAGTTAAGTATGGCTCATTACGGATTTTTGGGAAAAGGAATAATATTTTTTGTTTCCACATATTCCGTAGTCAGCCCCCTGTCCCCCAAAAGGGGCACGTGAAATAAAAACTTGAGCAAGGTGATGAATCAAATTATTAAAAGATTCTTCTTATTGTTGAGCATGCAAAATATTTGCGGTACAATATAAAGGGAATAGTTGTCGAAGTGGTAATAATTATATTTTCAGAGTGATAATAGATAACTCGTGCCCCCTACAGGGCGCCCTCTGGTTGTACTGAGCTCGTCGAAGTAAGCACAGCGAAGAAGTACCCTTGGGGTAGAGAGGGGGAAAAGCAAAAATGAACTTTAATTATTAAATATCAATATATTGAAAAATTTTTAAAATTACAGGATAAAAAAATGAAACAGAAACCGGAACTTTCACAGGAACAGAAGCTGTCTCATCAGATCAGCATGCAGCTTATGAATATAGGGCAGTCTGTTCTGGAGATTAATTCTGACTATAAACATTCTCTGAGCCGTCAGGCAAATGAAAGGGTGCACCTGGCTGCGGAAATCCTCCTTGAGGTAGCAAAGGAGAGCATGACTGAGATTACTGCTGAAAGGATGCAGAACTGGGAAGAGGAAAGGAATAAAGGTCGTTTGAAATTCACCGCTCCCCTGGAAGGCTGGGAAAAAATGACAGATGAAGAGAATGCTGCATGGAAAAAAGAAGTAATGGATCGATGCCACAGAGGTTTTGGCGGCGGTCAGGTTTAATCGGTATTTCCCCATCTGATATATTCCTCCGCAAACGCAGAATCTGCAGCATCCCGGTAGATCTGATAAGTGACTGAATTATTAAATCCCGGCTATATTAGTTTATTTTTTGCGGCCTTTCTGGCCGCAACAGTTCTACCCTTCGGTTCGGAACTTCTTTTTTCAACCATGATTTATACAGGTTATGATTTCAATACAACACTTATTGCTGCTTCTATCGGGAATACCCTGGGGGGGATGAGCAGTTTTGCACTTGGATATTTTGTCAAGTGGGATTGGCTGGAAAAGTATATGAACATCAGCATGGAAAAGGTGAAGTCACTTAAGTTGAAAATCGGTGACCGCATCGCTTTTGGGGCGCTTCTATGCTGGCTTCCGGTAGTGGGCGATCCCCTTGCTGTTACACTGGGATTTATGAAAGCACCTTCGTTTAAGGTTGCGCTGTTTATGTTCGCAGGGAAATTTTTACGGTATTACATTCTGGCTCTGACAACACTTAAAATAATAGACGATATGCATCTTTAAGATTTTCAATTAACTCTTCTATAGTTTCACCCTGACTGAATACACCCGGGATCTCTTTTAGTTTACCTACATACCAGCCATCATCGATCCAGTATTCAACTGTTAAAATGCTCAAAGCATACCTCGAGTAATATTTATAACTTAAATTCAGTGTTAATTCCTTAACTTTTTTTTGAAATAAAATGCTCTAATATCCCCGCCGCCTACGGCGGCGGGGATATGTAAAACATCATTATTGCACTAAAAAATATCTTTTGGAATAATTACTGACTTAAATTTATAACGTATTGACCAATATGTCGAGTTAATATTATTGTTCCATTAGGCATCCTAATTGAGTTTACCCTTTCAAATAATTTACCATATAATCAGTTCATCTTAATAAAATTAATATAGAATTTTACGCAGTCCATAAGGTTGTCTATCCCTATAGACTCATTGTTCCCATGAATACTGCTTATCTCCTCTCTGGACATATGCACAGGGGAGAATCTGTAAACATTGCGGCATATTTTATGATATGACCTGGAATCTGTACAGGCAGTCATTAAATATGGAGCTACAACAGCATCGCTCCATGTTTTTAATATTGTCTCTTTTACTTTGTCATAGGCTTTATCAGTTCTGCTGACAGTTGACGGATTGTGGCCATAGACAATTTTTGTTTCAACCCTGGAATCATTGATTTGTTTTTCAATAGATGAAACAGCACTTTCAACTGTTTCACCTGTAAGTATTCTCAGGTTTATTCCCACTTTGGCTTCAGTGGGTAAAACATTTATCTGTCTGCTCCCTGACATCATTGTAAATGCTGCTGTTGTTTTAAACATGGCAAAGAATTCACCCCCTGTTTTCTTCGCTATCAGTTTCACCACAGGGAGGAGGAGCCAGAGATTTGCGAAAATAAGTTTTATGGCAAATGATTCGGAATGTCTTGCCACAGTGTTGAATAGAAGCTTTACACTTTCTGTGAGCTTCATCTTGAAAACTCTGCTTCTGTTTATTTTCTGCACAGCATCTGCTAAAATTGTAACAGGGGTTTCAGCAGGAGGAGCTGATGCATGTCCCCCCTGTGATTTTACAGAAAGCTCAAGTGAGAGGAATCCCTTTTCAGCAATACCCACAACTGCGCATCTCTTTTTTACTCCGGGGAAAATATTTTCAACCACTGCTCCCCCTTCATCAATTACAATTGCAGGCTTAACTCTAAGTTTATCCAGGTGATCCACTATCGCTTCAGCGCTCCCTCCGATGATCTCCTCATCACCGGAAAAGGCCAGGTAAAGATCATTTTGAAATTCATGTTTATTCTCCAGCAGGTATTCGCAGGCTTCCATTATACCGCATAGTGTATGCTTATTGTCCAGGGCACCGCGGCCCCATATTCGCCCTTTAATAACTTTTCCTGAAAAGGGGGGGGACTGCCATTCACCATCTGCAGAAACAACATCATAATGGGACATGAGCACAACCGGGGCTGCTGATGAGTTCCCCTTAATTTTAAAGAGGATACCGCTTGGGCAATGTTCGCTGATTTTGGAAGCCTTTACTGTTTTCGGGTATCTGGTTTTAATATATTTTTTAAAATCAGAAAATGCTTTAAGATCAACTTCGTCTCTGTTTATACTTGATACTGTTTTGAACTGGAGCATCTTAGATAATGATTCTGTTACCCTTTTTTTATCCGGTTTATGGTTTTCCGGCTCAGCAGAATTCTGCTGCAAAGGTGTAAACCTGTAGGCCCGGATAACCATTATCAGTATTAATAGAAAGAGTAATAGTGTAAAGATAAGTGCAATTGTCATTTTTAAATTCTCCTTATCTTAAATTTTCCCTGTTTTATACAATATCCGCGCAGATGTTATTGCAATAATACATCCCAGGGGTACAAAAAGACCCACAAGTCCCGGTACTGCTGCTGGCGCAATTACCAGAGGGAGTAATAGAAAAAGCATTGCCATGAAAATAATCGGCGCTGCTGCTATCTTCCAGCTTTTTGCTATGTAGACTACACCAAGTGCGCCGAACAGGGCTGGTACTATATTGTCAAATGCCGGTTTTAAAAATGGTGATTCAAGAACAGGTGTGAGTGGTATAAGGAGGAGTGCTCCCCCTGCGATTATAAGTGTGGTGATAATGCTGCTTGCAGCAATGGCAATTGTAGAAATTACATCACCTTCATCTGTCCCCATTTTAACATCTAAAGTCTGCATGGCATTGAGCGCTGCAGGCACCTTTAGATTTGTAATGTTTCCGGTTACAAAGCCCAGGTAAGTGCCTCCATTGCCGAGCATGGGTGAAAAGGTGAATACCTCAATCGTTGTTACTGTCCAGAATATAACAGCAGTTGCTGCAAAGCCTTTAAGGAAATTCGCAGGTTCAGGCCATTCACCCAGCATTATGCTCACAGTAAGGGGGAGTGTAAAGATAACCAGCAGGGCGCAGAACATCCATATACGTCCCCATGTATGAATTCTTTCATTATAGCTGTAGTTCTGATTCATTTATCGTACCCCCATAAAAGTATATAGAATAGCCATAAGCATGGAGCCGATCATGCTGAATGGAATGGCATAACTTTTCAGCCACTCATGTTTGTATTTATTCACAAGTATTCCGCATATTACCATAACTGCAGCTGAGGTAATCAGGGTAAGTATAGCGGTTATGGAAATATAGTACCCTTCAATCCCGGGCTGAATTTTAGGAGCAAGCACATAACCGAGAAAGGCGGAAATCATACCCAGGAACATGGCTGTCATGAAATGTTCACCCCACTTGCTGTCTTTCCGGCGGATCCCCACAACCCCGGACTGTATCTTTTTTAAAAAAAGCGGGACAATAATCAGGGGCGGGATTATACCGAAAGTCATTACCCACAGCACTGTAACAAGTACCTGAGGGATAATAACCGGGTCCCCCATACTGAGGCCGAAAACACCGCTCACAACATTTACCGCTGCAGGGAGCTCATAGGTTACTGCGCCAAGAACGCTTAAGCGTATCCATGGAATTATTATTCCCAGAGATTTCGCCAGTGTAACAAGCCCCAGCAGAATTGCTATTGAAGGTGCTATACTGAATATCATTGATGATGTAATAACTTTTGTAATATCTTTTCTGCTGATCCCCAGCTCCATAGCACGGTTTGAAGCTTTGATCAGGAAAAAGAGGGACTGGCTTATAACAAATGCCATTACAAGTGCTGCAATGGCGTACATCCACCATCTGGTTAATATTTCCATAAATACTCTCCCGGTATTATTTTAGAAATTCTTTAAATAATGCAGTTTAATACGGTAAATCATCTTCGGGGATTAGTCAATTGCTTTTCTCTTCCGCCTCATTTGATTCATAAGGCGGAAGATTCAAATTGCTGCAGGATTACAGTTGCCGGCCAGTTGAATCAGTTAAAATAACGGATTAGATTTTCATGCTTGCTCCGAAAGTGTATGTTTTAATTTCTTCAGTATCATTTGTTTTTCCGGTCATCTGGAGGAGTCCACTTAAAGTTATTCCTGAACCTGTTTCTATTATGTCAAAACCGTAGGTTGTAACAGTATATGATTCCAGATCATATGAGGACTGTAAAACAGTATAGGCCGGATCTGTAGAGATATCTACAGATCCGGCCTATACTGTTTTCATTAAAAAAAATGGAGATATCATGAATGAATCTGCAATTATGAAGTGACACTGCATCCCCACAACAGGGCCGTGCTGTGTTGTGTCCAGATACCAGGTTAATTTATTCCCAGCCGAGTAGGGGTCTGTAGTAGAAAAAGTTGTGCGGCTGTAGGATAGATCGTAACCGGCGAAGATTATCAGTTTGACTATGTCGCTGTTTATTACAGGGAGTTCCATGGCAGGGGTAAAATTAAATCCCACCATACTCAGAGACTGTTTGCCATAACTTACATCAATATCTCCGCTCATGACAAAGAGTCCCAGGAGCCCGTCAATTGCCATCCAGTCAGTGCCGTAACGGGGTATCCACCCCATATAAAAACCCTTCATGGAAACAGTATCCCCCTTTATGAATGCACCGGTCATATTGATTGTTTGTGTTACTGACGATTCTGCCGGATATTCAGGATATCCCAGTGGAGGAGGGGATATGGTGAAATTTGACTGGGTACTTGACTGGGAAAAAGCGGAAGCAGATAGTAATAAGAAACATAGCGCTATTAATAAATTGTGCAGTTTCATGTAAACCCTCCTGATTTTCTATTTATATAAATAATAAGAGAATAATGAGTAATTAACAATATATTGCAACAGGGAGTCGGTTCAGGGTATACCTTTTGAAGCCGGGAGATTCATGAATATGCAGTGAGTTTGAATAGGAGTTCTGATAATCATAATTATCACACATGTAATAAAGATAAATAAAACCAGTCGAATAAGTCCGAATAAATGATATTTTTTTTTATTAAAATGTCAAGACCGAATTATTATTTTTTTTAAGTTTTAGTTGTATCTTAGTGTTATATTCCTTTTTATCGTATTATATTTGTAAATAAAGATGTTTTCTCTAAATCTGAATAAAAAACAGGATTGAACAAACTTATGTCTGAAGCAGAAAATAATAAACTTACATTAGTATTACAGACAGAAATGGATGCGCGCCTCCAGTCTGAAATTCAGCATCTTCTTGTTGATTTTTCTTCTGTTTTTATAAATCTTCCATTTGAAAAAATTGATGAGATTACAGTGGAATCCCTTGGTAAGATGGCACAAATTGTGGGTGCTGACAGATCATATATTTTCAGGTATAATTTTGATAAAGGCATAGCTGTAAATACTCATGAGTGGTGCGCTCACGGGATAGAACCCCAGATCAAGTCGCTTCAGGCTCTCCCCCTGGAGATGATTTCTCAGGGGCTGAAATGTCATACGACCGGAAAGGCACATTATATACCTGATGTATTATCTCTTCCTCATGGGCATTTGAGGAATGTGCTGGAGCCGCAGGGGATAAAGAGTATGATAGCAGTCCCTATTATGATTGAAGGTGAATGTAAAGGGTGTGTCGGTTTTGATTCAGTTAATTGCCATCATCACTACTCAGAAAATGAACAGCATCTCCTTACACTTTTTGTGCAGATGCTGGTTAATGCTAATCAGCGGAGAGAGTCTGAGGAAGCTCTGCGGGAAAGCAGAGTCCTTCTTAACGAAATTCAGCGTCTCAGCCATATAGGCGGGTGGGAATGGAATATTGATGAACAGTATATGACATGGACAGATGAAACCTATAGAATACATGACCTGACTCCCGGAGACCCTTCTGCGGGTTCCCCGGAGCATATTGAAAGAAGTTTAGCCTGTTACCCCGATGAATATCGGGAGAAGCTGGCAGAAGCTTTTAATCGCTGTGTTAAAGATGGAATCCCCTATGATATGGAGGTCCCATTTGTAAGCATTAAAGGGAGGCCCATGTGGGTGCGTACTAAGGGTGAGGCGGTACAACAGGGTGGTAGAATAGTAAAAATTATAGGGAATATAATTGACATCACTGAGAGGAGAGAGGCTGAAGAAAAAGTTAATGCACTTCTTCGAGAAAAGGGGATTCTGCTTAAGGAAACACATCATCGTATAAAGAATAACATGAATGCGATATATGGCCTCCTCTATCTTCAGGCGGAAAATCAGAATGATAATACATGTAAAGCGATTCTGCACGATTCCGCATGCAGGGTAAAGAGCATGATTATGCTTTATGATAAGCTTTACAGCTCGGAAAATTGTCATGAACTGGATGTGAAAAGTTATGTGCCTCCGCTGATTGATGAAATATTAAAATTATATGCTTATGCATCCCCTGTTAAAGCTGAACTTAATATCGGCAGTTTTGTTCTGAATGCCCGTATTCTCTCCCCCCTGAGTATAATTATTAATGAGCTGGTGACCAATTCAATAAAGTATGCCTTTAAAAATATTCCGGATGGTGTTATTAAATTATCTATTTTGAAAGAGGGTGATGATCTTATGCTTACATACAGCGATAATGGAGCCGGCCTCCCGGAATCAGTAACGCTGGAAAATTCAACAGGTTTTGGTATGCAGCTTATAAGGCTGCTTGTTCAGCAGCTACATGGCCATATATCTATTGAAAGAGGTAAAGGTACAGTTTTCAGAATTACAATCCCCCTGACGCATTAAAAAGTATAGGAACTTCATTCAGTATTTAAAAACTTCGCCAAGCTTTATCCCTTCCGCATTGACGGCGGAAAGAATATAATCGCTGTTTATTCCCGATTTCTCCCCGCTGTAAAGAATGTCGCACCATATAGTCTCAATTTCACCTGTATACCCCTCTTTATCTTTGTATGCCTCAAAAAGTACTTTTTTAACCGGTTTTCCGAAAAAGCCGGTGACCTCTCCGGAAATTATTCTCCCTTTGCGCAGGTGAAGTTTGCCGCTGTCATCAAAGTATCCGATATTATTAAAATGCTTTTTCTCTGCAGGGAGAGTCATAGCTTGAATTGAAGGGTCTGTTACTATGGTTAAATTTCCGTCACGTTCTGTTTTAATATAAAAGCCGTCATGGAGTTTAAAAACTTCAAGGAAGAGGTTATAATCGCCGTAAACAAGTGCGCCTATTTTAGTCCCCAGTTCTTTAAAGGCATCTTTATTCGCCTCGTAACATCTGCATATTTCATCAAACTCTTCTTCAGTGAAGATTGAAGGGAAAAGGTAGTGGTACTGTGTAGAGAATTTTCCTTTACCCGGTGTGAAATCATATACCTTAATCATGTCTCTGTATCGTTTTACAGTAGGGAGAGAGTATGTTTTCCCTGTTACAGGGAGCAGTTTTTTTGCGGTTTTATTATAGTAGTATAGATTATATACATCCTGATATGACAGCTCAACAAACTCCTGATGCATCTTCAGTACCAGACTGATGTCTGCAGTACATGGAACTTCCCTTACTGTTTTGAGCCCTGCAGCACAGCTTATAAATGAAATTACTGCAGTTAAGAGAATGCAAAATGCGGGTTTTGCAGTTAAATTTTTTTTTAAATTCAATTTTACTGTCATTATTCTGCTTCCGGTAAAACATAGTAAAAAGATAATATTTTATTATAGAAATTTGTAAATAATAATTCTTTATATAACATTATCCCGTAAAACTGTATTTATAGCAATAAAATTAAGAAAATCGCTTTTTTTATTTTTTTTGCTCCATTATTGGTTATAGTTGTATTAGTTGAAGCTTTTTATTATAGTCGAAATTGAATAGAGAAAGGAGGATAGGGTTCTCTTTTTCTATGGGATAATTATTTTTTTTATTCCCAGTCTGGTAATCAGCATCAATTCCCCGCTTCAGCTGGAGGGGATTATGAAAAAATCATTATATTCATTCATTGCAATTTTTTTCTGCACTTGGTCGGTTTTATCCTGTTTTAATGAAAATCAGTTTGAAAAGCTGAAGGTCTATAATGAATCGGGGAGCAGTGATTTACCTGTATATGTAAATGTACTTGAAGTAACGCCGGCTGCGGGCGGAGTATACGTATCAGTTAATACGAATATTTCTGTTCAGTTTGATGATAATATTGAAATGTCTACAGTTTCGTTATCCACATTTTCTGTAAACAGCGGAGCTGTATCAGGATCTTTCTTCTATAATGATCAGACAAAAACTGTTAGATTCGATCCGGATGCTGCACTGGATTATAATACGTTCTATACTGTGACATTAACAAAAGGGATAACTAACCCTGTCGGGGAAACCCTGGCATCCGATTATTCATGGTCCTTTACAACAATTGCATCCGCTCAGCCGAACATTGAGGTATCTTCTACGCTGGGGCTGTTAAATTCCGGAGGCACATGGGATTACGGGAGTGTTATCACAGATAATAGCAAACCAGCAGATTTTAACATTAATAATAGCGGCAGCGATGTACTGAATATTACCGGAATGACCATTACCGGAGCAGATGCATCTCTTTTTGCAATTGATCCTCCCCTTACATTTCCACTTGTTGTTAATACGACTTTATCTGCCAGTGTAACTGCAAATTTCAGCCCCGGGGATGTGGGATTAAAAAATGCTGTTTTGACAATAGACAGCGACGATCCAAATGATCCTGAATTTATTATCTATCTTACAGGGAGAGGGCTTGATGCAGGGGCAGAGGAGCCGGAGATTCAGGTAACATTAAGCGGTACAGATGTTATCAGCGGCTCCACAAAAGTGAGCTTTGGAACAATACCTCTGGGAACCAGTATGGAAATTACTCTGGTTATGTCAAATATCGGGAGTGCTGACCTTACTATTTCCAGCGTTGATATTACAGGTGAAAATCCGGATAAGTTCACTACGAATTTTCTTTCATTATATTCACCTTTGCCATTTTATATTGCACCTGGTGAAAATAAAGAATTCAAGATTACTTTTTCACCCGGTTTTGACAAAGGGATGAAACTGGCGGAAATCAAATTTGTTAACAATGATACTAATGAGTCACCATTTATTCTTCTGGTAAGAGGAAGAGGATTCTGAAACGGTTCCGGAACTGTATTCAGCCGGATACCGGTGTCTTTATCAGCTCGCAATAGTACTTAAAATTAATCTATAAGCTAAGGGCGGCTCTTATGTCAAATGAAGCTAACCTGGGGGGGAGGAAAAAATTATTTTTCCCAATCAGTTTAAAACTGGTAACAATGATTTTCAGCATAGTCCTTGTTTCTCTCCTTTCTGTGACCATAGCAGCAACATATTTTTTCCGCAATGATAATAAAATCCGGGCCATGGAGGATACCCTCAACTACTCCACCCTTATTGCCGGGAAAGTAAATTCAGATCTAAATTCTATTCTGGAAAAAGGGAGGCTTGCAGCAATAATTCTTCAGGGGGGAAAATCTGCCGGTAATGTGAAAGGGTTTGCTGAGATGATATTTGCCAGTGATCCGGATATGATATTTGCAGGGATAATGAAAAAGGATAATCCAGGGTCATTGCGGTTTATGCATAACAGCGGTTATTTTTTGAAAAGAGGGATTACTGCTGATTTCAACACTGTAATTAAAGCGGAATATGGGGTTATATCCAGGTCCTTTGCCGGAGAGGATATTCTTTTTAATCCTTCTTTTTATTTTAATGAACCTGTGATTGGATTATCTGTTCCCTATGACAGCAGCATAACCGGTACTGTTATTATTATTTTCTACTCAATGGATAAAATTCTGGAGTCTATTTCCACAGGGGGTGTAATAGAAAGCTTTATCGTTTCAGGGAAGGGGGATCTGATTGCCCACAGGGATATGGATCTTGTTAAATCTAAAACTAACTACCAGTCTATGCCTGTCATCAGGATGATGATGACAAATCCTAATCCGAATGCCCAGACCTCTTTTAAAGATGACAGCGGCGTGAGTTTTCTTGGAGCATTCAGCAGGACCCGATTTTCTGATGCTGCAGTCATATCTATGGTTAATGAAGAGACTGCCTTTGCAATGGTTTATAAAATCCAGAAAATCGTCATTTGGCTTACCGGGATTGTTCTTTCGATCTCATTTTTAATAAATTATTTTTTTTCCCGGTCATTGAGTAATCCCATTACCAGGCTTACCCGTGCATCTGATGAAATTAAAAAGGGGCATTATGATATAGAAATCTCATCAGAATCAAGGGATGAAATAGGTATCCTTACAGATTCTTTTCAGGATATGGCTAGAGGACTTGCTGAAAGGGAGAATATAAAAACGGCCTTTGGTAAATTCGTCAATAAGCAGATTGCAGAACTGGTTATGAAAGGGGAGGTGAAGCTTGGAGGTGAGAAGAAAGATGTGGTGGTTTTATTTTCCGATATCCGGTCATTTACTGAAATGGCTGAAACAATGGAACCTGAAGAGGTAGTGGAATTTCTGAATCAGTATATGACACGCATGGTGCGCTGTATAACCAAAAGTAAAGGGTTTGTGGATAAATATATTGGTGACGCAATTATGGCAGTCTGGGGAGCCCCTGTGAGTACAGGTAATGACGCATTTTATGCAATTAATGCAGCACTTATGATGAGACAGGAATTATCTGATTTTAACAGGGAAAGATTTGAGAAAGGTAAAAATCATGTTCATATCGGCTGCGGAATTCATTGCGGCCCTGTTCTTTCCGGACAGATAGGATCAGAGGACAGGATGGAATATACTGTTATTGGTGATACAGTAAATATTGCATCACGTATAGAAGCATTAAATAAAGCCTTTGCAACAGATATACTTATAACAGAGGAGACCGCCCGCAGGGTCACAGGTATTTTCAGACTTGAACCGATGCAGATGATTAAGGTTAAAGGGAAAAGTGATCCGATGCAGATCTACGCGGTTCTGGGGCGTAAGGCCGATCATGATACACCTGGAAATACAATAGAACTTAGAAAACTGATAGGAACAGAGGGATTCCTGAAACAGAAAGGGGGTAATTTTACCGCTCCGGTTAAAGAGGAGAAATATGAAGTCCTGGACTAGCATAGTTCTTGTTCTGAGTCTTTCCCTGGCCGGATTCAGTTCTTATTTTCTCTACAGGGAGCTGACATCCCGTATTGAAAAAACAGGTGAGGATGCAATCGGGACAATTACTTTTAAAAAGAGAAGTGCTTCACGAAGATATAATGATACAATTGTATGGGAGGAGATTGAAGAGGAGTCGGAAATATACAACTATGACGCTATCCGTACACTCGATTATTCTGCTGCAGTAATAAACCTGAAAAACGGCACAGCCATTGAACTTGCTGAAAATACAATGCTCATTGTTGTTCTTGATGACACCGGTGTGAATATTAATTTTGACCGTGGGGGGATTTCTGCGAGAACAGGCGCAGGCGATCAGGGGCTGGTAAGGCTTAATTCCAGCGATGCTTCAATATCTTTCACCGGAGGGGATATTTCTCTAAACAGAGGGGATTCAGGTATGGATATTCAGGTGAATTCAGGTAATGCTGAAGTTTCAGCATCTGGTGAAAATATTGATCTTTCATCTGACACGGTTTTTTCCCTGAGAAATGGTAAAACAGAATTCAGGGAGGGGCGGCTTATACCGCTCTTTCCGAAAAATAATGGAGTGATTGTAACTTTTGGCTCCAGGGCTCTCTTCGATTTGTCCTGGGAAAGCGATATGGAGGGTGACATTAAGATTGAATTATCACGTAACAGTTCCTTTTCTCCGGTATTGACCTCGTATAATACAAAAAGCAGAAATGTAAGAGTAAGCCAGGGTGAAGGGAACTATTACTGGAGACTTGTTAAAGGGGATGTAACAAGTATACCCGCCCGGTTTTCTGTTGCTGCAGACAGAAGGCCGAAGCTTCTTGCACCGCAGAACAACCGGAAAGTTGCAATGATAGAGGGATCGGATATGGTTTCATTTCGCTGGGAAAAGAGTGATCTGGCCTCATCGTATGAAGTAACAGTGGCTTCAGACAGTCAAATGACAGATATTGTTCTGAAGCTTGCTTCAAGAGTGAATTCCATATCAACAGATCAGCTTAAGCCTGGACAATACTACTGGAAAGTAAGGAGCATCTATCCTGAGCAGGTTGCTGCTGAAGGGGCCGAGTCTTCTCAGGGGAGGTTTACTCTTGAACGAAGCGTCTTCGCCCTGGCAAAGCCTGTACCTCTTAATCAGGGGGCGGTAACTACAGCAGGGCCGTTCCGGTTAGGCTGGACCGGTGTTCCCGGAGGGAAGTCGTACCGTATCGAAATATCTTCAGATAAAGATTTCCGGAATATTATTACTTCTGCTGAGTCGGATAAAACATTCATTCACATTAATGAAGTTCTATCTCCAGGCAGATATTACTGGAGAGTAGGGGCGTTTAGGGGTGACCTTGTTTCTGCTTTCTCTGATACTGCGGTTCAGGAGATAATAAATCCGCTTGATATTATCCCGCTTTCTCCGGCTGCCGGAGCTGTAATTGTCCCCGGTATAGAAAGTATAAGATTTGCCTGGAGAGATCCCAACAGGGGCGGGAAATATCTCTTCGAATTATCTGAAGACAGGGATTTTGTTCCAAAGAAAATTGTCCGGGAGGCGGACTTACCCTCTGCGGATGTAAAAAATCCGGGGCCCGGTGTTTATTTCTGGAGAGTAATACTGCAGGGGGAAGGGGGTAAATTCCTGGCAGGGAGTCCTGTGCAGAATTTTTCTGTGCCGCGTATACTTACAGCTCCTCAGCCCCTTTCTCCTGACAATAATGAAAAGGTGATGCCCCTTGTAAAAAGGAAGCTCAGGTTTGAATGGGTAAGGTCAGCAGAGGCTGATGAATATGAGGTGGAAATTTTCCAGCGCATTGCCGGTGCTGAAAGGTCATTAAGTATTTTTTCATCTAAAGCCGGGTATCTTGAAATAACCAATGTGTCAATATTCGGCCCCGGCAATTACAGCTGGGTAGTAAGGGCGAAAAAACTGAGCAGGGGGAGGATTACAGGTTATGTTGAGTCTGAAAGATTTTTCTTCGAAGTCCGGGAACCGGATATTCTTCCTCCGCCTGTAGTGAAAAAACCAGAAATTATTTTTTATTAGGCGGCCGAAGAATGAGATCGTGCTCATTAATTATATTATTAGTTGTTATTACAACGCTCACATGGGCTGATTCCAGGCGCAGACTTACCTGGGAACCTGTATCCGGAGCCGGGGGATACTATCTGCAAATCAGGGATTCGGCAGGTATAATTATTTCTGAAGTTACTGTTAAAGAAAATTTTCATGAAATTACTGATCTTCAGTCAGGGAATTATTCATTCAGAGTTGCCACTGTTAATCTGCTGAATCAGAAGGGGGAGAGTTCCCCCTGGATAAATTTCACTATTGAAAAACTAATTGTTCCTGAAGTGCATTCAGCTTCAATTCGGCAGCTTGTTGCTTCTGCAATAAGCAGAGATATTGTAGTAAAGGGTAATAATTTTAACAGATCAAGCAGGTTCTTTCTGCGGAGTTCCGGCGGTGATATCCCGGTAACGGCTGTAAATGTCAAATCGGAGAGAGAGGTTTATCTGGCTATTAAGACTGATGCGGGAATGGCCGGTTTATATGACCTGGTAGTGGTAAACAGAGGGGGAGCAGAAGCTGTATTATCGAAAGCCTTCAGGGTAGTGGAGAAAAAAGTCATTGAACAGAATTTTTTTCTGGCAGTTGCATATTCGGTTAATGTCCCAATCGGTGCATGGAGCGAATATTTCTCACCTTCCTTTACCGGAGCTTCATTATATTTTCAGATCCCCTTTTTTTTATCAGGCTCTGCGCAGTATTATTTTGAAACAGAACTTGATGTAGTGAGGTATAATATTACAGGGTCAACAACGGCGAGTTCATTCACCTTTATCTCCTCAGGTGCGGGCATTTCTTTTTACTATTTATTAAAGAATCCTGTTCATGTATTTGTAAAAGTTCTGGCTGGCCCGGTTTATAATATGATTGAAATGGAGGGAGGCAGCATTGAGAAGAGGAGTAGTTCTGTTGATCTTTATGCTTCTGCAGGTGCGGGCGTACGATATTTCCTAACAGATAATTTTTTTCTGGAACCTGCATTTTACTGGAGAACCGTTTTTATGGCAGAGGAGTTTTTGCATCATTCAGAAATTTCTTTATATGCGGGTGTGAGGTTCTGATGAGCATCAGCAGTGGGGTGGTGCAGGAACCATCAATTTTTTTTATTAATAATACACCATATTCCGGTTTTTAAAGTGACCGGAAAAACCATAACTGATACTATGCCTTATAATATGGGTTTTGCCATGTTATAAATAAAACTGCATATTTTTTAAGGGGAGACAATATTGTGACTTAGAGGGGATTGCGGTAAAAATAACGAGGGAACATATATGGATCAAAACGATTTACAGAAAACAAAAGAGATGATGGAGGATTTTTTAAAAAATCCTCAGATGAAAATGATGGTTATTATTGGAGCTCTGCTGATTGCACTTCTAATGCTTAAGCCCTGGGCTCAGATTGGAGCTGGTGAAAGAGGGGTTGTTTTGAATTTTGGTGCGGTTAAAGAGACTGTGCTTAATGAAGGGCTCCATTTCCGGGTTCCGGTGCAGCAGCAGATAATTATTCTTGATGTTAAGGTGCAGAAGGCTACAAGTATAGCTCCGGCCGCTTCAAAGGATCTGCAGGATGTCTCATCAGAAGTGGTATTAAATTTTCATATAATACCTGATAGGGCTAATAAACTGTATCAGAGTCTGGGTATTCATTTTAAGGAGAGAATTATTGATCCGGCGATTCAGGAGGTAGTTAAGGCTGTTACTGCTGAGTATACTGCAGAGGAGCTGATTACAAAGCGGCCTGCAGTAAGTGAGTCAATGAGGGTTAATCTTCAGCAGAGGCTTCTCCCTCATGATATAGCTGTTGATGCTTTTTCAATTGTCTCTTTCAGTTTCTCTCCGGTCTTCACTGAGGCGATTGAAGCGAAACAGACTGCTGAGCAGCATGCTCTTAAGGCTGCCAGAGATCTTGACAGAATTAAAATCGAAGCAGAGCAGAAGATTACTGCAGCAAGGGCTGAGGCTGAATCTCTGCGTCTCCAGAGAGCAAATATTTCAAGGGATCTTCTTGAGCTTCGAAAGATTGAGGCTAACCTGAAAGCTATTGAAAAATGGAACGGTGTATTGCCTAATGTTAACAGCGGTGCAATGCCTTTTATTGATGTATCCAATTTCAGTAAATAAACCTGTTCGTGTAATTATGCTATTCCTCATATCTGGGCTGTCTCAAAAGTCAGATTTTCGGGGATTTGTCATTCCGGTTTTGCAATTTCAATTATTGCAAATACCTGAATCTCCTGATTAAATCAGGCCTAAGAGATACCGGCATTACGCTACGCTACAGCCGGTATGACAAGGAAATTACTTTTTGGACAGCCCCGATATGAGAGCATTTTATTTCAAATAAAAGTTAAGGAATTAACATTGAAGCCTGTTGGAGAATTAAAGTAATCATTAACAGACTGAAAATTAAAATTAAGGGGGCTTTAGACAGCCCCCTTAATGCTTTTAAAAACCGATAAAAAAACCATTATTCTGTTTTGCAAGCCCTCTTAAAAAATTTACAGCCGTGGTGTCTGAATTTTCCCTGAATTCACGACCTATCCCCACAGTGAAAATTTTTCTGTCCCTGCTGTTCATTTTTTTTATTGATAATAGAAATTGATCAAGGGTCATTATCTTCTTTTTTAGTACATCCGGTTCTCCGTCACTAAAAAGTATTATCCCCTCAGCAGATGCGTAACGGCTTGAGTTGAGCACAAATTCCAGGGCCTGCTTGGTGGGTGTATCATGATATGCTTTCATGCAGGAAAGCTTCTGATAAAAATAGTATTTATCATCTTCACTTTGCAGCGGTTTAGGTTCACCTTCGAAAAACCCGTATTTGTAGCACATGAGAGATTCATTGTCGTATGCATCATCTCTTCTTGAGTATGATAAACATTGAGGGTCCGGTGATGGTTTGATTGCAAAGTCTTTGCATAGTTTAGAATCAATATTCTCTTCAAAAGCGGGGAAAAAAACTATATCTATTTTATAATTCTGATCCATTGATGCAATGTACATTTTTATTGCTGCCTTAACCTGAGAAAGGCGGTCTTCATTGTCATCATTCCTGTCCGGGGCCATACTTCCCGATAAATCAACAAGCATAACAACAGATTTAGGTATCTGAAATGCCATAACACTTTTTTCTCCGGATGATGAAGGGAATTCAACTTTCAGATTTTTTATTGAATCAATGGTGTTGTTTATTTCACTTATATTCTGCCGGAATAGTGATGCTATACTGATAAATTTTTCGTAAGCAGTTTTCCCATCAGGTTTAATATTCTGAATATCCTCACGTGCTTTTATCAGTTCATCTCTGGTTATTATCAGCTCAGATGTTGTTGTCATTAATTCCGATTTTATATCCTGACACGATTCATTTTCAATCCCGATTTTCTGTGTAAGAAGAACAACCATAATAACCATAACCGCTCCAAGCGCACCGGTCATAACATCGAGCATTGATAGATTGAATATGTTGAAATTTCTGTCAATTTTTCTCATCTATTTGGCTGCCATTATTTATCTGAATTATCTGAAGAGAGCCGGTTTATGAAATTATTGAGGACATAACGGGCGCTGTTATTGAGCGCCTCTTCCTCATGTTTCTGAACCAGGTGTATAAGGAAAACCAGTATAGCTGTGTGAATAAGTGCAATAATAGTTGTTCCAAATGCGAATCCCAGATCAAGGGTGAGAGCGCGAAATTGAGCAACCTTGTCCATATGCGCACCCATGAATTTTACAATATCGAGTTTACTTAGTGCCGCAGAGATTCCAATCACTGTTCCGATAAATCCGAATGTGGGAATTGCCCAGATTATGTACCGTAAAAAGGAATATCGGAGTTCCAGCCTGTGAATGTGCAGGTCAAGAGCACTGTTGAGCACTGAAAGGGTATCACTGACTGAGTGTGATTTCAAATATTGTATTGTACATGTGTCAATGAGGTCCGGCAGGAATGCGTCTGCACGGATTGTAACATTATTTACACTGGTTCGTATTATCTCAATTTCTCTGTCATTTGACAAAACAGTATTTTTATCTTCAGGAAGAAATCCTGATGCTTTTAAAAATACATTCTCTTCATGGCTGCTCAGCCATCTAATCCATATCTGGGCAAGTCCGATAAAGAAAAAGAGATTCATGAGATTCTGAAGAGAAAATGGATAATGACTGGCACTCTGGTAACCCAGCAGCAGCTCTCCAAAAGGGGTGTCCCCTGCTAATTCGGTTATAGCAGTAATTGCAATAATAGATGTAAACACTGCTATTAGCAGTGCAAGCCAGTTTCTTCTGGTATAATTCATTTTAGCAGGCCCTCCATGTTTTACTAACGTCGGGGTACACATTTTTCGAATTTGTCATAATTATATCCTTCAATACATCCGCATTTATTACTGCTTTTGATCCAGATTTCATTTTTACCTCTGCATTTTTTTACACATACAAATTTATGGGGGCCGCTTTTCATTGCGATCCGATTTTCATCCTCTGCACATTTTGATACGCATGAGCCCGATACATTTACTATGGGGCAGGGCTCGCATATATTTGTTTTTCTGTTGAGAGTATAGCCTTTGATGCAGACGCATGCATTTTTCTTTGCATCCCATGTTTCTCCAACTCTGCAGACACATTCCCCTTCGCTGTTAACTATACCCCTTCTTTTTGAGCATTGGTCTTCCCAGAGAGCCCGGACTTTTACTTCCTGTTCATTACCTTTTTTTAGAGATAATTTCTCTTCGGCAAGCCGTTTTACTTCCTTGTTCAGTTGGATCTGTTTCTGTGTAATTTTTTTCTCTTCCTCTTCTCTTTCTTTCCCTTCAAGAGCAGTTTGAATAATTATTTTGGCCTTATCCAGGGCATCCTGATTCTGCTGAAGTTCTCTCTCCTTTTCATTAAGTCTTACCTGTGTACGGCTAAGTTGATCTTTGGCTGTATCAAGATCTGTTTTAACTTTTCCAAGGCTGGTTTTTGCAGTTTCCAGCTCCCCTTTTGTGCTGGAGAGAGTATTCTCAAGCATAAGAATTTTACTTCTGGTGGTATCAAGTTCCCCGGTAATTTTGTTTAATTCATGTTCTGTTTCACTAAGCTTTCCCCGTGTCATTTCCAGATCTGTTTCTGTTTGTGACAATTTACCCTTTGTTTCGCTGAGACCGCTTTTTAAGCCTTCCACTTCACCTTGAAGTTTCCAGTTGCGGTATATAGCCTGCTGTCTTTTTTCGAAGAGATATTCTCCCCGGGAAAAGCTGTATGTAACAGCAACCCCCCATTGGAGTTCATTTTTCATCGATTTGTTGATTACTATTGCCGGGGCGCCGTATAATGTAAACTGTACCGGATAATTATCCAGCGGCAATGTAACCCCAATGGGGAAGCGGGTAATGTATTCAGGATCATTTTTTATATACGATAGCATTAATCCTGCGCCTATGGTCAGGTAAAAGTTCCATGTACCGGCATGAAACATTCCAAAGGGCTGATAAAGAAAGTCCGCAGCAATGAGAGGTTCAGAGTCAAGGCTGAAACCTGATAATATCTCCATTCCATACCGGTCACTGAACCAGTATCTCATGGTAAAACCGCTGGGTATACCGATAAGACCGCCCACCTCAAGGCCTGTGCGTGAATAGGTGTAGGTTGTGGATTGGGGAGATATTTCAGGTTTTTCTCTATTCTCGCGTGCTTCTTTCGCTTCAAGTGCATCAATTGAGTCATCATCCAATTGAGCATTCCCTGGTATTATCACACTGAACAGAAAAAGGATTGTGATCACTGAAAGAAGTTTATGTGCCATAATTATTCATCCTTATCGTACAGTTCAACGCTTTAATAATACATTGCGGTGATTGGAATCTATTTGAAATGAACTATTTCTTAAAAATTAAGGAAATATTTTTATGTAGTTTACTCCCCTGACTTGATGATAATATAGCGTTTTCAATTAGTGTTTACAAGTTTTTCTGTAATTAATGGCGTATTATTAACATAAAAATAAGTATTCAAATTTTACTTTCAAGGTTTTGTAAAGAATTTTTCAGATTACACTTTTTTCATAAAACAGGTTTTCAGGACAATTGTGCTTTTACCTATACGGCATTCGATCTCTTCTGCTTTAGATGTTAACCTGATATTTTTTATTACTGTTCCTCTTTTTAAAGTATCTGAAGAACCTTTAATTTTTAAATCTTTAATTACCTGAACAGAATCTCCATCTTCAAGTAAGGTGCCGTTACTGTCTTTTATTTCCATTTTTATCTCCTCCTCAATATTCAATCGGAATTTAAATTAACCTCGGTTTGCTGTATGTTATTTGTCAAGTGTGATAAATAACATACAACTTTTAAATTATCATGATTTTCCGCACATGGTAGTTTACGCTTGATCTGTGCCGGAAAAAGTATTATTAATATAATGGAAAGGGATTTAACAAGAGGAGAAAAAATGGAAAGCCTGAAAAAGTATTTATATAAGATAGCAGATGCAAAGCATCTGTTAATTTGCGGAATAATATTTATCATATTTAATATTTTTATTTTCCCCTATCTGCAGAATCGTATTGACCCTACCGGACAGCATCCCATGCTGGATCTTCTATTCGGTTATTCCCTTAATGAGGCTTATTATATTCTTGATGCAATAGGCCGGGAGGGGCGCTCGGCACATCTTTTTGCCACCTCTGCTGCTGATATGTTTTATCCTGTTGTTTACGCACTGTTATTATCTATCATTATTGCCTTGATGATGAAGAAGCTGATGTTTACAGATGGTATTTTATCTTATATTATATTTTTCCCATTCTTAATCATGGCTTTCGATTTTATAGAAAATAGTGCTATAATTGTAATGGTCTCTTCTTTCCCTCATCTGCCGGAAGGAGCTGTGCTCCTGGGTTCCTATGCAGGGATGGCTAAATGGGTAAGCACCGGTATTGTTATTCTCATTATTTTAATTAGCGGTATCATGATTCTTAAAAGAAAAATTTTTAAATTAAAATAGTTATCTGATAGATTTGCGTATTTCCGCAGCTTCCTCCGCCAGTCTTTTTTGTATACCAATCCGTGCAAATGGATTGATAAAGCGGGTTAATAATCTCCATAGAAGCAGAAGGAGATCATTGCCGTATCTGGGAATAACATGGAGGTGGACATGGGGTATATGCTGACTTGCATCTTTCCCGTCATTGATAAGCAGGTTGGCACCTTTTGCCTTCAGGCCTGAACTGCATATAGCATTGCTTAGCATTGAAGCCTTTTCAAAAATGTGGGACCGGATTTCCGGTGTCAGCTCATGGGTGAACTGGCAGTGAACCAGAGGTATCACCATTATATGGCCCCGGCTGAGAGGGAAAATATCCATCAGCACAATACATTTATCGTCACGGTAAATCTCGATCCCCGGTAATTTCCCTTCAATAATCTGACAGAAGATGCATTCCCCTTTTTTCATAATGGCCTCCTGTATTTTTTTATAAAGAGATTTCTGTAAAAACTTTCTCACTGAAGAGTTCGGCATAAAATAAATTTTAGCTCATTCCGGATTTTTGGGACACAAAGGGAGTACTTCCTGGCTTTTCCCTCTGTCCCCCAAAGGGGGCTGACTCCAGAATATGTGGGAACAGACAATATTATTATTTTTCCCAAAAATCCGGAAGAGCCTATTTTGTTTAATTGATTTTCTGTATAGTAACCAGTGTTAAATCATCATCAAAATCTGAAGATCCGCTGTAATTACTTATTGCTTTAATAATCTTCCTGTTAAACTGCTCAAGGGACTTTTTGTGATAATTCTGCTGAATAAGCCTGCTGATCAGCGGAATCAGCTTTTCGTAACCGAATTCTGTTTTGTCTGAATTTACTGCTTCCAGCAATCCGTCTGTAAAAAGAATAAGAATATCTCCGCGTTTAAAAGGGACTCTCCCCGGTTCATATCTTGAGTCATCAGTAAAACCGATTAATCGTCCCCGTTTATTGAGAAGCTCAATTTCCCCTGTATCACTATGGAGGAGTATCTGGTCAGGGTGACCGCCTGATGAATATACGATTTCATCTTCAGTAATATTGCACAAAAAAGATGTGAAAATATTTTTCCCTTTCAGGTTGTGATAGGAAAAATTATTTATATAATAAAGCCGCTTATCCGGCTCAACAAGCTTAAGGCTCTGGTTGTTCATAATATCAATCTGCATGGTAAAGAGGGCAGCCTGAATTCCGTGTCCTGTTGCATCTGCCACCATGATGGAGATAGCCCCGTTATCAAGAACTTCAACATTGTAATAGTCGCCGCCCACCTTTTTGTTATGGGGAATATAGGATACCTCAATTTCAAAATTTTTTATAGAGGTGTAAAAATCTTTACCTGTAAGCACCCCTTTTTGAACTTTCATGGCAATGTCAAGTTCCTGTTCCATAATAAGAAGTTCTTTCTGGTCCTGCATTGCTTTTTTAAGTCGAAGTAATGTATTCACCCGTGCAAGGAGTTCCCGTTTGTCAAAAGGTTTTACCAGGTAATCATTTGCACCTGCATCGAATCCTTCAATAAGATCATTGATAAGTCTCTTTGCAGTCAGCATAATAACCGGGAGTTCGTTCTGATTGTATTTTTGTCTAATCTCACGGCAGACTTCATAACCTGAAAGACGGGGCATCATTACATCAAGAAGAATAAGATCGGGCTTCCCTGCATTGGCTATATGTTCAAGTGCTTCAATTCCGTTGGAGGCTTCTGTAATGCTGTACTGATACGGCATAAAATGGTTACGTAATACCTGAAGATTTACCGGGTCGTCATCAACGATTAAAATATTAAATGTCGAATTTCCCCTGTTTTTCGAATCTTCATTGTTATCGGTCAGTTGACCAAAATTAATATTGTCCAGGTCGTATTCCAGCTTGCTCACTGCGCGTGCAGTATTTGCCTCATAGTTTTCCGAGATGGGAATTGTAAAAGTAAAGGAGGACCCTTTGCCTGATTCAGAAACAACACTAATTGTACCACCATGGAGCTCAATAAGTTTTTTTGAAATTGCAAGGCCCAGTCCGGTACCTCCATATTCTCTTTCTGTTGAACCGTCACCCTGCTGGAAGGAGTTGAAAATGGTATCAAGTTTTTCAGGAGGAATTCCTATCCCCGTGTCACTTACAGTTACGGCAATCATTCTTTTATTGTTTTCAGTTACAATCTTATCAGTAACCTCGATCTTCCCTTCTCTGGTGAATTTAACTGCATTTCCAATGAGATTGTAGAGAATCTGCTGGAGCCTGTTTTCATCTCCAAGAACCGGAGGGAGATGGTAATCTATTTTATTGGAAAGAGTAACCGGTCTTGAGCCAATAAGTGTTTTTGAGATCATAAGAACGTGATCAACCATGGAGTATAGATCAATTGACTGCTGCATTAGTTCAATATTGCTGTTTTTCATTTTTTCAAAATCGAGTATATCATTGACAAGGCTGGAAAGCCTGCGGGCGCTTGATTCTATGAGTTTAAGGTTGTATTTGTGTGTGTCACTCATCTCCCCCATTGATCCGTCGCTCATTGACTCGGAGAGGCCTATTATTCCGTTAAGCGGTGTACGGAGCTCGTGTGAGGTGTTTGCCAGGAATTCATCTTTCAGCTGATCCATGGCAATGAGCTGACGGTTCACCTGTTTTAATTCACCTGAGAGTCTTTCAGAAGTTTCAAATACCGTGGTAAAGCGGCGTGACAGAAGGTATGATTGAGAGAGTATATAGAATACAAGACCATAGGAGGCTGTATTTAAGGTGTTGATTACCTGGCTATTGTAGAGGATATCATTAATCCCGGTGAGATAAAGTACTGACATGCCGGAAAAGGCGACTATAGCGCCATCTCTTTTGCGGTATATGGCTAATGCGAGTACCGCTAAAATAATGAAACCGCCTATAAGTATAAATAGATCGTAAAAAATTTTACCCTGGCTGTAATATTGCAGGGGCAGAAATATTACGAGGAGCACAATGACTGCAGCAATAGAAAATATAGGAATTGTTATTCTTTTTTTCATTTCCAGCGGGAACACGGTATAAAAGAATAAAACAATAAGTGGAATCATCCCGTATGAGGTGAGATACTCAATTTTACTGAAAAACTCCCAGTTTATAGACGGGAACCAGGAAACCAGGAATCTTTCTCCTGTTGTCAGTGACCTGAATGCCATACATATTGTTAATATGGAGAAAATCAGCGCTGATTTTTCCCCCGGCCTTAAATAAAAAATTCCCAGATGGTACAGGGACATTATAATTATGATTCCCAGAACAAGAAAAGCTATCTGCGTGTTTTTTTCCCGCTCAGCAGCAATAGTAATTTCAGGACCAATATGGAGGCTCTCCCACATCCCCCCTTTTTTATGATGAAAATTTGATACCTGAACAATTATTTCAGCTTCACTTTTCTTATCCTCCTTATCTGCAGGATTGCAAAAGAAAACTGTGCGCGGAAGAAACTGTGGAACGCCTCTCTCATCAGATACTTCACCGTTTTCTGAAAGGAGTTCTCCATTAACCCATAGCCTGTAGGCTGTTGCAGCATCAAGTATTTTAAGGCCTATTCGCCCTTTATTCACGGGGAGAAAAACCTTTATTCTGTAGGTGGCATAACCGCTCCCCGGGAGCACCCCTTGAGGATGGTTCATTCCATTCCATAGAGAAGGAACCTTTATGTATACAGGATCATCTATAACAGATTTACCGGAGAAGTCATGGGGGTAGTAAAGCTTCTCCCAGTAGAATTCCCATTCTCCGTCAAGGGGGAAGTTCCTGTCGAAATCTTCAGATGACAGATTTAGAACCCCTTTTTCAGCCTGCTGAATTGCGGGCCGGGGAGTACATGAGATTAAAATCAGAGATGATATAATATATAGAAGTATAACTGTCTTTCTTATCATATGGAGATAATGGTTATCTGAAATACAGTGTAAAGTCAAGATAATTATTAATTATGAATCTGACATGGTGGTTTTTATACTTGAATTTTCTTATGTTTGAATATTAACATCTAATTTTTATTATGGCTGATCAACAGAGGTGGAAGCAGTGGTAAAGGGTAAATCGGGTCAGAAAAAAACACCATTTGAAATATTAAATATCCGATTATATATTGCTTTCAGTCTTTTTTTTAATTCACGATTTTATTATCCTGTATTCACTGTCATGTATCTGGATTACGGGTTAACTATAGCCCAGTTTGCAATTCTGAATGCAGCCTGGGCTGCGACAATTGTGGCTGCAGAAGTTCCTTCAGGAGCGCTTGCTGATATTTTCGGCAGAAAGAAGCTGCTGGTCTTTGCAGGTCTTGTAATGATTCTGGAGCTCTCTTTAATCACTTTTGCGCCAAGAGGGAATCTGGATATTTTATTTATGCTGTTTCTTTTAAATCGTATTCTCAGCGGTTTTGCTGAAGCTGCTGCAAGCGGATCGGATGAAGCACTTGCCTACGATTCACTTAAGAAAGAAGGGCTTGAGCATGAATGGGGCCGGGTTCTTGATGTAAAGATACGTTTCCAGTCAATAGGATTTATATTAACTATGATAACCGGAGCAGCTATTTACGATCCGGTTCTTGTTCAGAATTTTATTAATTTATTCGGATGCAATACTGTAATAACCCAGGATATGACTCTTCGTGTGCCCCTGTTTCTCACACTTTTCATGGGCGCTGCAGCATTATATTCCGCTTTAAAAATGACAGATCCGGAATTTGAGGAGATAAATAATACTCATGAGGAGCTGTCTGTTAAAAATGCCTTTGTTATAACATTTAATGCCGGGTTGTGGATTTTGAAATCCCCCTTTGCACTTGTAATTATTGCTACAGGTCTGGTTTTTGACGGAATAATAAGAATGGTCGTAACCCTTTCGAGTCAGTATTACAGGATGATTGATCTTCCTGAGGCATCTTACGGGATTATTGGTGCACTCATAGCTCTGATGGGTTTTGTTATACCGCGTCTTTCATTGAAAATGACAAAGAGCAGACCCCCGGTTTTTAATCTTACAGTTATGACTTTAATTACTATAACCGGTCTTGCAGGTATGTCATTTTTTGTACCCTATGCAGGTATTGTTTTTGCATTTATACTCTTCAGCGGAATGTATATGAATTCATTTTTTATAAGCCATTACCTTAACAGAATAACAGATTCCAGACAGCGTGCAACAGTGCTCAGCTTTAAAGGCCTGTTTTATAATCTTTCATACGGGACATTAGGAATTGCCTATTCTCTTCTTCTATCTTTATCAAGGGGGAGTGTAGATGCTCTGCATCCAGGATCCAATCCGGACATGCTTGAAGATATGATTTTCGTAGATACATTCATCTGGTTTCCCGGTGTTTTTGCTGCAGCAATAATTGTTCTTTTTCTATTTTCATTTATTGTCCTGAAAAGATCATCAAGTCTCCACATGGCTGTAAAAACTGCTCACCCTGATTCTTAGCAGGGATATTAAATGCGATAATTTTCAGTGTTAATTTCCTGGTTTTTTTCCGGGGATAATAGAGCATTTTCAAACAAAAATAAGTTCAGGAATAAATACTGATTTTTAATGATAAATAGCAGATAATTTTTTGATTCTGAATAATTGGGTTTGACTTGTTGAATCTAAGTTTAACCGGCAGTATTTGCCCTTGTTTTAAAGAAGCAGGAGGGTAGTCTTCTTACCCGACCACCTTGAGCTGTTTGAAGTCACTTGTGTATGCAGGGCTCAGGTATTCACGGCGCATTTCCCAGCCATTATTAAACCCCCCTGTGCATACATTGATAGCGTTTCTGCCGTATCTGGTATTTATGCTGTCCATTACTCTTGAAATGTTTCCCTGCTTCTCTATGTTTTCATGACTGGAGAAGAGGTCATACTGCTTTGAGCTGTCCGGTATGATATCTGCAAGTATAATCCCGGCTTTTTTATAATTATAGCCGGGCATGTAAATCCGGTTTAAAAGCGACCTGGCCGCATTTATAAAAGCGGGGCTGTAATTTTCTGCAGTATTAAACAGGGCAGTGGCGGCATTTGAATATTGCGGTCCATCCTTAAATGGATTGGTCGCGATAAAGAGAGTAAGTGCTGACGCGGAACATCTCTGCTCTCTAAGCTTCTGTGCTGCCCTGGATGTGTATTGTGAAATTGCCTGCATCAGTTCACCCTTTTCTGTAATCAGTTTTCCGAAAGAGCGGGAGGAGCAGATCGTCTTTTTCGGGGGGATATCTTTTTCCAGATTGAGGCACGCCTTCCCTCTCAGCTCATAAACCATTCTGAGCCCCACGATGGTGAGCTTCTTTTTTATCCAGGCATCATCTTTTTCTGTCAGCTTCAGTGCTGTATTAATCCCATGTTTTCTTAACAAATCAGCGTATTGCCGGCCGATCCCCCATATGTGGGCCACATCAAATTCTGCAAGAAACTGCGAGATCTCTTCACCGGTTCTGAGTATTGATACTCCGCTGTTTCTCTTGGCGTGATGGTTGGCCGCCTTTGCAAGGGTTTTTGTGGGGGCTATCCCCACGCTCACCGGTATCCCTGTATGCTGAACTATTATCTCTTTTATAGATCGGCCGTAATCGCTAAGCGGTTCTCTTATACCTTTCAGGTTAAGGAAAGCTTCGTCAATTGAGTATATTTCTATTTCAGGTGCAAAGGCGGAGAGTGTGTTCATTACCCTTGAGGAGAGGTCGCCATAGAGGGTGTAGTTTGATGAAAAAATAGATCCTCCTGCCGATTCAAGAAGCGGCAGGCATTTATAAATGGGGGTGCCCATTTTTATTCCAAGGTCTTTTGCTTCCTTTGACAGTGAAATTATACATCCGTCATTATTGCTTAAAACAACAACAGGGCGGTTTTTGAGTCCAGGCTCAAAGAGCCTTTCGCAGGAAACATAAAAACTGTTGCAGTCTACCAGGGCGTACATATTTAAACCTTATGTATAACATTAGTAACAACTCCCCAGACCTGAAAATCCATATCTTCAGTAACAGTAACCGGCTGAAAATCTGGATTTTCCGGGGCAAGGATTATTGTTTTTCTACGTTTAATCATTCTCTTTACGGTCAGTTCCCCGCAGATAGAGGCTATTATAATGCTGTTGTTTTCAGCTGTCAATGACCGGTCAACTACAAGAATGTCATTGTGATGAATACCGGCGCCGGTCATGGAATTTCCAGAAACACGCAGGCAGAATGTTGCCGAAGGGTGCTTTACAAGGAGTTCATTAAAGTCCAGCGCCCGTTCTATGTAATCATCAGCAGGTGAGGGGAACCCTGCTTTTATCGTATCGCAGAATAAAGGTATTCTGAAAGATTCACCTGTTTTAACAGGGATAATTGAATTTTTGTGTATGCTGCTGTAACTGTTCATGAGAGCAATATAATTACCGCTCTGTTTTAAGTCAACAAATGTTTAGTGTTTTGGCGTTATTCAGGAAGAATTAATTCAGGGGTGTTGTTTCGTGGGGAGTTTACCTCTCTGCTTACCCTGTAGAATTTTATTCCAGAATCAGAAATGTGCTGAAGCAGCGGAGCTATATCCTTCAAATCTATGCCAGGGTCAAGCCACAGGTCAATATCCTCTTTTCTGATAATAAGAGGCATACGGTTATGAATTTCCTCAAAGCGCGTAATCGCATTTAAAAATTATATTTAAACTAAAAAAGAGTTTTTTGCCGGAGTTATTGATTATATTAAAGTATAGGGCTGTTTTAAAAATTCCGGGTTTCAATCTGTCTGATGGTAAATCGGATGAGGCTGAAGGAAAACCGGTTTTTTCAATTTACGCTCATCAGTGGGTGTGGTGGAACAGCTGCTTTCCGACAAATTTTTTGATGTCCGCATCGAAGCCCTCAATACTCTGGGAAAGCTTGGCGGGCCCCAGGCTATGAAAGTTATAGAGGCAGCTTTTTCAGACAGCAATAAAGATGTAAGAACAAGGGCGAAGCAAATCCTGAGCTCAATGCGATAACTATATGGCATTAAGGCAAAAGAAGGACCTGACATGAAATATTTCAGTTTTACTTTTCAATTAATGATCGTAATAGCATCGTTAATTTTATGTTATCAGTTTATTACGCATTCTGTTGCCAATCAGAATAATAAAACCGACTATGCAGAGCTCAACCATGTGAAATACGGTTTATTCAACGTTGGAGAATGGAAAGAACAGATCAATGTAATCCTGATCAAGGAGATAAACAGGCTTTACATATCTAAAACGGATGAGCTGGTAATAAAGAGTGAAATCGTAATATTATTAAATACGATGATTGATGAAGTCGATAAACAGATCAGGAAAGCGAATACCGGTACTGCCAAAGGCTGGATAAAGCAGTCTTTTATAAATACTTTTGTAGACATGAAAGATATAAAAAAAGGTATTCCTCAATATGCCGATGCCCTCATTCAGGAAATGACGACCTTAAGGACAAGGGATAAGGTCAAGGTAATGCTGAGCAAACAGCTAAAAAAATACATGGTAGAAACCTATGATATACGGGAGAGTCCCCGTTTGAAACGCATTCTGCTGAGAAATAATGCAGTAGATATTCAAGGCGCAAGGATAAATCTTTATGAAACTATTTCTATACTGCAAAAGCAGATATATGTTGAGGCCGCGCTACTGGCTCTGCTATCGGTAATGCTTTTCGCCTGGGCCGGATTGACCAGAGCATCTTTGAGTCCTTCCAGGTATATTTTCCTGATACTCTCTCTTATTATGCTGCTTGCGGCCGGCGTAACCACTCCAATGATTGATATGGATGCAAAAATCTCAAAGCTCAGTTTCATGTTGATAGGGCACCCCATTCAGTTCAATGAGCAGATATTGTATTTCCAGAGTAAAAGCATTCTTGATGTATTCTGGATAATGATTACTCACGCGGATTTTAAGATGATATCTGTTGGATTTTTGATGGTTATCTTCAGTATTGTTTTTCCGTTATTGAAAATTATATCTACAATGTGGTACTATTATAATTTTAACAACGCCCGTGATAACCTGGTAATCAGGTTTTTTGTCCTGAAATCGGGAAAATGGTCCATGGCTGATGTGATGGTGATTGCAATATTTATGGCATATATCGGTTTTAATGGAATTGTAACCAGTCAGTTAGGGGAGCTGAGCTCCATAAGCCAGGAAGTGGTAATTTTTACTACAAACGGTACATCTCTTCAGCCGGGGTATTACATTTTCTTTCTATACACACTGCTGGCGCTATTTTTGTCGGGGTTCCTGACCAGAAAACCGTATACGGCAAAGTGAATACCGGCAAAGGGCTGCTGGCGTTTATTGCAGTATCGGTTTATCAACTAACAAAAATTGAGAGGAACGTCATGGGCAGACTGCTGGTATTGTTGATTTTAATTCTACTGGCACTTGTGTCAGCTGCAGGATATATTTTTGTCGATCAGAGTATTATTGCCGGAAAGATAAAGATCGCAGAAGGAATTCAAGAGCTCAAAATAGGGTATCCCGAACTTGAGGAGGGGAGGTTGAGAATGGAGGCGGGTAAAAAGGAGCTGATAGAAGGGCAGGACGAGTATGATCAGGCCAGAAAAAATTTGTTTCTTGTGCTGGCTGACAGGCTGCTTAAAGGCGGGAAAGGTTTCAGGGATGCGAGAAAGCGGTTACAGGATGGATCAGATCGGATTAAGGAGGGAAAGGAAGAGTACCGGGATGGAAAGAAAAGAATCAATGAAGGAGAGATTGAGCTTCTTCGAGGGCGGGAGCTGCTGAAGCAGGCAGAGAACATGAGAGGCGCATTTGCATTTGCTGCGGCTTTCTTCTTCATTCTGACGGTCCTGTTGGGATTCCGCTGGAGACGATCCCTTTCGCGTCTTGTTTAAACATTCATAAAATAATCATTAAAACAAATCAGAAGTCCGGCATAATATCAAATCAGTAATTATTCCTGAAGATATCTTTTGGTGTAACTATGCTGTTTTCTATATCCCTGCCGCCTTCGGCGACGGGGTTATTTGAGCATTTTGTTCCAAATAAAAGTTAAGGAATTAACATTGATATCAAATAGAGAGTTTTAATTGTTGAAATTGAATTAAACATGAATTAAAGTGTTTTAAAGCCTATCTGATATGTTGTGCTTTACTGAAATTAAATTAAATAAAATAAAATACCGGATGCAATTATACTGTTCACCAGTGTAATTTTATATAAAGAAAGAATCTGAGAAGGTGATAAGATAATGGACGCAACAGAGGGTAAAATGAACTGGACCGGGAAAATCGCCTCAATTTTTGTGAGAAACGGCAATCTTTCACTTATACTGGTTATAGCATTTTTTATATGGGGAATTATTTCATTTTTGGCTACACCGAAGCAGTATAATCCTAAAATTACTGCACCATCCTTTGAAATTATAATAGATTATCCCGGAGCAGACAGGAGTGAGGTTGTGGAGGTGGTTACAAAGCCTCTGGAAAATATAATCACTGATATTGCCGGAGTAGAGGATGTCTACTCTTATTCAGTTAAAGGGGGAAGGGCTGTCTTTACAGTTAATTTCTACGTGGGGGAGGACCCGGATTCCGCAAAGATAATGCTTGACGACAGGATAAGAAGCCAAATGTACCGGATACCTTTTGGAGTCAATGATCCCTTAATCAGATCAATAGATCCTGATGATGTACCTGTGATGACAATTGCTGTAACATCAAAAGATACTGATCCTGTAGCCCTTCGTAAATTCGGTTTTAAACTCAGGGACAGACTCAGTACGGTAGAGGGTGCATCTAATATAGGAGTAATCGGAGGAAGAAGAAAGGAACTGGCCATTATGGTGGACCCCTTTAAACTTGAAAGAATCGGTATAGGGCTCATGGATATTCAGAATGCTCTTGCCAGGGACAATATCTACCTCCCCTCCGGCTACATAAAGAGTAAATCCGAATACATCCCACTTGAAGCGTCGAGTCTGATTCAGAAGCCGTCAGATCTGGAAGGGAGTATTGTTGTCACCGGCGACTACGGGCAGATCCTCCTTAAGGAGGTCGCCGATATAATAGAACGTATCGAGGAAGTGGAAGAATATGTTCGTCATGCAGTGAAAAAAGAGGGAGAGATTGAGGTAGCTGAGTCAGTAATTTTACTCAGTATTGCCAAGATGAAAGGGCAGAATATTACAGACGTTACAGATCGGATAAGGAATGAACTGGAGCATCTGGAGTCGGGATTTATTCCTGAAGGTATAAACACTGATATAATCGTAAATGAAGGGAGGGTAGCTGCTGAGGAGATCGGAGGCCTTGTTATTAATCTTTTCACAGCCATACTGATAGTTGTGATAATCCTTTTTCTCTTTCTTAGCAGGAGAGCCGCCTTTCTCGTGGCTGTGTCTATCCCCCTGACCCTGGCGTGTGTTTTTATTATCGGGCTCTTCGCAGGGCAGAATATAAACAGGATTACCCTCTTTGCCCTGATACTGTCACTGGGCCTTCTCGTTGACAGTGCCACTGTTGTAATAGAGAATATCGTAAGAAACCTTAAAGATCTGGATGATGAGGAAAGTCGGGTCGATTCTATAATCTCATCTGTAAATGAGGTAGGGCCGGGGCTCTTTATGTCAACTGTTACAACGGTTCTTGCCTTTTTCCCCATGGCATTTGTTACAGGAATGATGGGGCCATATATGGGGCCCATACCTTTTTTTGTACCTGCAGCTATAATTGTTTCACTGCTTCTGTCTCTGTCAATTAATCCCTGGATGGCTTCTGTTATTCTTAAGTCAGAAAGCAGTGACGGGAAAAATGGAAAGATGAGAAAAAACAGGTACACTAAAGCTTTGAGTGATGCAGGCGTGGTTATATTTGATTTTTACAGAAATTTTCTGCATTCACTATTGACGCAGCGGAAAAAAAGAAAGAGAACCCTTCTTGTGATTCTTGCACTGGTTATCATTTCTCTCCTTCTCCCTGCTGTAAAGCTTGTAAAGTTCAGGATGCTCCCCAAGGCAGACAGGGAACAGTTTTTTCTCTATATAGACATGCCTGCCGGCACTCCCCTGGAGGAGACTCTGGATGTTGCATCAAAGTGTGAGGAATATCTATTTGAGAATGAAAATATTAAAATGATTCAGAGCTACGTGGGCACCCCTCCTGTGCTTGACTTTAACGGACTTTTCAGGAATGTTTCTGCAAGAACTGAAAGTCATCAGGCCACTCTGCGTGTGGGTCTCACTGAACCGCGTGACAGAGCACTTAAGTCAGAGGAGATTGTGGAAAAGCTCCGTCCCGGATTAATCAAAGCGTCTGAGATGATGTCCCGGAGAAAAATAAAATTGAAACTTGTTGAGGACCCCCCGGGTCCTCCTGTGCAGTCAACCTTTCTGGTGCGTGTCAGGGGGTATGATGAAAAATGCTGCATGAATATAGCAGAAGATCTCTACGGCCACGTCAAAAAAATTGAAGGCGTGGTTGATACAGATACATCTATAGAGGATGATACTGATACTATTCATCTTAAGGTGGATCATAAGAGAGCTTTTGTAAGCCGGATAAGCGCAAAACGTATTGTGAGAAGTTTGAATACGGCATTTTCAGGAGACATTGTAGGGATATACCATAATACAGGTAATATTGAGCAGGAGTATATTACTTTGCGGTTTGACAGGAAGTTCCGTATGGATCCGGCAATTCTTGAAAATATTTATCTTTTCAATGATCTGAGGATTAAGCTGCGTCTCAGTGATCTCGTGACAATAGAGAAGATTCCCACGGAGAAAGCCTTGAGGCGTGAAAACAGTGTAAACACTATTTATCTTTACGGTGATATGGAAAACCGCTCAGTCACCTATGCAGCAATCGATTTCCTCAAGTTTCTTTATAGCTACAGGCTTCCCGACGGGGAGGGGGAACTCACGAAATTTTCTCTATCCGGCGCTGATTACAATACCTCAGAGGGCAGGAGTGTAAGTATAAGCATCGGCGGAGAATGGGAGCTGACTCTGGAGGTGTTCCGGGACCTGGGTATTGCAATGGCTTTTGCTCTATTTCTTATCTACATGGTTCTTGTTGCACAGTTCAGGTCCTATACAGATCCCCTGATCATTATGTCCACCATCCCGCTGAGCCTGATTGGAGTTATGCCGGGATTTATGATCCTGGGATATACAAGCGGAATTTACTTTAATGCTACATCAATGATCGGTGTTATAGCCCTTGCCGGTATTGCGGTTAATAACTCAATAATACTTCTTGAATATCTCAATTCATTTAAAAACAGCTGTATAAGTATTGAGGATGCCCTTCTCCGCGCAGGCCTTACCAGATTCAGGCCTATTGTGCTCACTACTGTGACAACCATGCTGGGGTCACTTACTATAGCAGGTGACCCGGTGTGGGCCGGACTTGCCTATGCTCTGATTCTGGGGCTTGCTGTCTCATCATCACTGACACTGATTGTATTCCCGGCACTTTACTATGTAATTAATGGGGAAAAATGGGATATGCAGATGCAGTCCGCAGAGGGGGTAAAAGTGGATTGCTAGCCCGCAGGTAATATTGCAGTTTCCTGTATAGATAAAAAAATTGTAATAGTAACCGGTATTCTAATTGCAGTCACATTCCGGCTGTAACGGCTATAAGAAAAAATTTAACAAAGGAGCGGATAAAATGGAACTGGCAAAAACTCAGGATAATACTTTTGATCTTAAAGCACTCACATTCACACAGTTAAAAACCATAAAAGATGCCTGCAAGGCATACGCGAAACAGGGATCAAAATCCTCAGGTGATCTTGCCTCTGAAATTGAGGAGATGATGGATAAGATGACACTGTAGGTTTACATGATGTTTTTTGATGCATCATGATTACTAAAGGGAATAAAGGCAGAGCAATAGCAATCAGTCATGCCTTAAAAGAAATTCTCGTAAGTCTTGGAACATTAAGGCTGAGAACATGATTTATATATAAAGCATATCCCCGGCCTATTTTAAAGGCCTGGGGGAGGGTGTAGATTCTGGTTTAATTATCTGCTTGACTATACAAATAAAATATATACTCTAAGATAGAATATGCTGGTTCTATCAATCATAATGGCAATTACACAACTAAACCAGTAATTATTCCTAAAGATATTTTTTAGTGCAATAATGATGTTTTCCATATCCCCGCCGCCTACGGCGGCGGGGATATTAGAGCATTTTATTTTAAAAAAAGTTAAGGAATTATCACTGCAACTTAACAAAAGTTTCTTTCCGGATAATTTCTGAGTCTGATAGATATTGCTTTAGCAACAGTAAAAATAGATGAATCGCATTTAATATAGTAATAATTATACAAAGGAACATTAATGGCAAAGCAGAAACAGAATAATAACAGCAGTGAACCAATAGAAAAGCAGCTCTGGAAAGCTGCGGATAAGCTGAGGAAGAATATTGATGCTGCTGAGTATAAGCATGTGGTGCTGGGGCTCATATTTCTTAAATACATCTCCGCAGCTTTTGAAGAACTATATGAAAGACTGAAAGCCGGTGAAGGGGAATATGCCGGAGCAGACCCGGAAGATAAGGATGAATACAAGGCAGAGAACGTATTCTTTGTGCCTGAAACAGCCCGCTGGTCCTATATGCAGTCAAAAGCAAAGCTCCCCACTATAGGGAAAGATGTAGATGATGCCATGGATGCCATTGAAAAAGATAATCCCTCCCTTAAAGATGTGCTTCCGAAGGTATATGCCAGGGGCAATCTTGATCCGGTGAATCTTGGCGGTCTTATTGATCTGATTTCAAATATCGCTCTTGGTAAAGCTAAAGCCAGAAGCGCTGATCTTCTGGGCCATGTTTTTGAATACTTTCTCGGTGAGTTTGCCCTTGCTGAAGGGAAAAAGGGGGGGCAGTTCTATACTCCCCGCAGTGTTGTAGAACTTCTTGTAGAGATGCTTGAACCTTATAAAGGACGGGTATTTGACCCCTGCTGCGGTTCAGGAGGGATGTTTGTTCAGTCAGAGAAATTTGTGCTTAATCACAGCGGGAAGATTAACGATATTTCAATCTACGGACAGGAGAGTAATCTTACAACCTGGCGACTTGCCAAAATGAATCTTGCATTCCGGGGGATCGACAGCTCTCAGGTAAGATGGAACAATGAGGGCTCCTTTCTAAATGATACTCATAAAGATTTAAAAGCTGATTATGTAATAGCCAACCCTCCATTTAATGACAGTGACTGGAGCGGTGAACTGCTAAAGAAGGATGGCCGATGGCAGTTTGGAACTCCGCCTTCAGGTAATGCCAACTATGCATGGATACAGCACTTTCTTTATCACTTAAGCCCTACAGGAATAGCGGGCTTTGTTCTTGCCAAGGGATCTCTTACTTCAAAAAGCTCAGGAGAAGGGGATATCCGGAAATCACTGATTGAAGCAGGGCTTGTTGACTGTATAGTAAACCTCCCTGCAAAGCTATTTCTTAATACCCAGATTCCCGCATTTCTATGGTTTCTCAGCAGGGATAAAGGTAATGGCAAATACCGCAGCCGTACTGATGAGATATTATTCATAGATGCCCGGAATGAAGGTCACCTGATAAACCGCCGCTCTAAAGAGCTCTCTGAAGAGGATATTCAGAGGATAGCTGATACATATAGAAAATGGAAAGATCCGAAAGGGGGATATGAAGATATTAAAGGTTTCTGTAACTCTACAGGTATTGATAGAGTGAGGGAGCTGGATTATGTTTTAACCCCGGGGAGATATGTGGGCCTTCCGGATGAAGAGGATGACTTTGATTTTAATGAAAGGTTTACCAGCCTTAAAGCTGAGTTTGAAGCTCAACTTAAGGAGGAGGCAGAGCTGAATAAGGTTATACTTGAGAATTTGAAGAAGGTGAACCCTTCGGCAGGCTCAGGGCGAGGTCTGGGATGAGTGTGGTTCGGCAGGCTCACCAACCGTGGAGAGAATGTAAGCTGGGGGATGTTATTTATTCCAATGTTTCTAGTATAACTGCAAGCTATCCTCATAAAACAATTAAGTATCTTGATACTGGGTCGATTACTTGTGGCAAGATAGATTCATTTCAAGAAATACCCTTAAGCGAGGCACCTTCAAGGGCAAAAAGGCTTGTAAAGGATGGTAGTATTGTTTATTCAACTGTCCGCCCCATACAGAGGCATTATGGTTACATTACAAATCCTCCAGAAAACCTTGTGGTCTCGACTGGATTTTCTGTGATAGAAACTCAACCTGACTTGGCTGATTCTTCATTTATTTATAACCTCCTGGCATTAAAAGATGTTATCGAATTACTTGATACGATTGCTGAAGGTTCAACTTCAGCTTATCCATCATTGAAACCTGCCGACATTGAAAATCTCGACATCCTCCTCCCTCCTCTCCCCGAACAAAAGGCTATTGCCGGGGTTCTTTCCAGTCTCGACGACAAGATCGACCTTCTGCACCGGCAGAATAAAACACTGGAAGCCATGGCTGAAGCGTTGTTCCGGCAATGGTTTGTGGTAGAGGCTGATGCGAGCTGGGAGGAAGTGCCTTTATCGACTTTCGCAGACAATATTCGTGATAATGCAAGAGTTGGAGAATTGTCAAAACATAAGTATTATGTTGGATTGGAACATATACCGCGTAGAAGAGTAATTCTCGATTCATGGGGCGAAACTGGTTCCTTAGAAAGCAACAAATCAATCTTTAAACCACATGACATTCTATTTGGAAAACTCCGTTCCTACTTCCATAAAGTGGTATTTACCCCGATTGGCGGTGTATGTTCAACAGATATTCTCGTGATAAGACCCAAAAATGAGCAATGGCTTCCTTTCTGCCTCTTTTGGTTTTTTAGCAAAGAAGTTGTTGAGCATTCAGACCTTGGTTCTGGTGGCACTCGAATGCCCAGGACAAATTGGGAAATCGTAAGTGGCTACAAAGTACCATGCCCTACCGAAGAACTGATTTTAGAGTTCAATAGAGTCGTTCGACCATCTCTTTGCAGAATGTTTCAAAATATTGATGCCATCCGCACCCTCGAAAAGCTCCGTAACACCTTGTTGCCCAAGCTGATGTCCGGTGAAGTGAGGGTAGCTGTATGAGTAGCAGCAGGAAGGATAGTATGCCATGTAAAGACGCGATTAATCGCGTCTTTACGGTAGATGCATTATCCACAGAAGATCATCTCACCGCAGAGGATCGTATCGCCACAGAAGATCATGACACCGCAGAGGATCGTATCACCACAGAAGATCATCTCACCACAGAAGATCATGTCACCGCAGAGGATCGTATCACCACAGAAGATCATGACACCGCAGAGGATCGTATCGTCACAGAAGATCATGTCACCGCAGAGGATCGTATCACCACAGAAGATCATGACACCGCAGAGGATCGTATCGTCACAGAAGATCATGACACCGCAGAGGATCGTATCACCACAGAAGATCATGACACCGCAGAGGATCGTATCGTCACAGAAGATCATCTCATCACAGAGGATACAGTCATCAAAAAAGGTCATATCACCAGAAAAGATAACCTTTACAAAAACAAATACCGAATCTCGTCAACCAGATTGCAGAATTGGGATTACGGATGGAACGCCGCATATTTTATCACAATATGCACGAAAAATCGTCTGCCTTTTTTTGGCAATGTTAACAATGGGAAAATGATGATGACGGATGCGGGATTGATTGTAGAAAAATATTGGCATGAAATCCCGGCGCATTTTTCGTTCGTTTCGTTGGGGACGTTCGTCGTAATGCCGAATCATATTCACGGAATTGTTGTTATCAATAAAAAAAATGACGGTTATGGAAATACCGATCGTTATCGTAGAGACGCGATTAATCGCGTCTCTACGTTATCCGTTGACGAAACGTTATCCGTTGACGAAACGTTATCCGTTGACGAAACGTTATCCGTTGACGGAACGTTATCCGTTGACGGAACGGCATCCGTTAAACGGGGCGGTATAACCGGGAATAACAATCCCATGATTAATGATAATTTATCCAAAATAATCAGATGGTATAAAGGACGTTCATCATTTGAATCACGAAAAATTGCACCTGAATTTGCATGGCAATCACGGTTCTACGAACACATCATCCGCAATGATGAATCATATTATCGAATATCTGAATATATAAATAACAACCCCGCAAACTGGCAAAAGGATGATTTTTATGCCTAAGAAGCGATCCCTTCCTGACAATCAGATCACCTTTTATCAGACCCCGGACGGTACTGTAAATATAGAGGTGATGTATGCCAATGAGAACATCTGGCTTTCTCAAAAGCGGATGGCTGAACTTTTTGACTGCACTCCGGACAATATTTCTCTTCATCTTAAGAATATTTACTCAGAGAAGGAATTGGATGAAAGATCAACTGCCGAGGATTTCCCGGTAGTTCAAATAATCGAGGTTTGTTATGGATGAGAACACAACTAATTTTCTTATTTATACAGGTCCAGATGGGCGGGTCAACGTTGAAGTATATATTCAGGATGAAACCGTTTGGCTAACCCAGAAACGAATGGCTGAACTATTTTCAGTGGATGTTCGTACGATAAGTGAGCATCTGCGCAATATATTTAAAAGTAATGAATTGGACGAAGCTGCAACTATCCGGAAAATCCGGACAGTTCAAAAAGAAGGTTCCCGTGATGTTTCACGGCTCTTGGATTTTTATAGTTTGGACGGTATCATAGCTGTTGGCTATCGGGTAAACTCCTACCAGGCTACACGTTTCCGTGTATGGGCCACAAAAGTCCTGAAGGAATACATAATTAAGGGGTTTGTCCTGGATGACGAACGTCTCAAACAGGGGAAAACCGTTTTCGGAAAAGATTATTTCGAAGAACTCCTTGAGCGTATTCGTGAAATACGGGCAAGCGAAAGGCGATTCTACCAGAAAATTACCGATATTTACGCGCTGGCCGCAGATTATGATAAGAATGCACCGATTACCAAAGAATTTTTTGCGACAGTGCAGAATAAACTTCACTGGGCTATAACCGGTAAAACTGCGGCTGAAATCATTTACGATTCAGCGGATGCAAAAAAGATCTACATGGGATTAACAAACTGGAAACAGGCTCCTGACGGGAAAATATTAAAATCGGATGTGAGCGTCGCTAAAAATTATCTTAATAAAGCACATATTGATGAACTGAACAGAATTGTCTCTGCCTATCTCGATCTTGCTGAAAATCAGGCAAAACGGGGTATTATTACCCGAATGGAAGACTGGGTAAAATTTCTGAATGATTTTCTGGAACTTTCACGATACCCTATTCTGAACGAAAAAGGGAGAGTTTCCGCTCTTGAAGGAAAACTGAAAGCTGAACAGGAGTTTGAAGAATATCGAGTCATTCAGGATGAAAATTATATCTCAGATTTCGATAAAGAAATCAAACGGATTACAGGGCACAGTGATGATAAGAAATAAAATAACAGAATCATCTGTAGAACAGTACGCCATAGAACTCCTCCAGGCTCAGGGATATGAATATCTTCATGGCCAGGAAATCGCTCCAGACAGTGATAATCCCCAGCGCTCATCATTTGATGAAGTATTACTCTTAAATATTCTTAAAGACGCAATAGCAGCAATCAATCCATCTATCCCTCCTGATGCTCAGGCTGACGCATTAAAACAGATTCAGAGGATCAACTCTCCTGAGCTTATTACAAACAATGAAACCTTTCATAGAATGCTGACCGAAGGGATAAACATAACCTATCGCAAAGACGGTAACAGCAGAGGTGATAAGGTCTGGCTTATTGATTATGAAAATCCCGGGAACAACCGGTTTTTCGCAGTTAATCAGTTTACAGTCACAGATCACAGCAGAACAGGACATACTGTAAATAAGCGGCCCGACATTGTGCTGTTTGTAAACGGCATCCCCCTTGTGGTTATTGAACTTAAAAACCCGGCGGTTGAAGATGCAAATATAAATTCAGCATTCAGGCAGCTTCAAACCTATGTAGATGCTATCCCCGCGCTGTTTGCATATAACGGAATTATGATTATATCAGACGGACTTGAAGCAAGGGCAGGTACTATATCGTCCGGACTGAGCAGATTCATGTCCTGGAAAACTGCTGACGGCAGAACAGAAGCATCCTCCCTTATCAGCCCGCTTGAGGTAATTATTCAGGGTATGCTTAACAAAGAGACACTCATTGACCTTATCCGTCATTTTATTGTATTTGAGCAGTCAAAACGAGAGGATAGGGACACCAGAATTATTACTATTCAGACGGTAAAAAAGCTGGCTGCTTATCATCAGTACTATGCTGTAAACAAAGCTGTCTGGTCAACTATGAGGGCTTCAGGATATATTTATCAGGCCGAATACACCTCTAAAGCTATTCCGGTAATGGATTCCTTTGATGTATATAAAGTTGATAAAAAAGTATCTCAAAAGTCGGGGGATAGAAAAGGGGGTGTGGTATGGCATACCCAGGGTTCCGGCAAATCACTATCAATGGTGTTTTACACTGGCCGCATAGTCCTGGCTCTCAATAATCCCACTGTTCTGGTTATAACAGATCGTAACGATCTTGATGATCAGCTTTATGATACCTTTGCTTCCTCAAAGCAGTTATTAAGACAGGAGCCGGTACAGGCAAAGGATAGAGATCACCTTAAAACACTGCTTAAGGTTGCCTCCGGAGGAGTTGTTTTTACTACAATTCAAAAGTTCCAGCCGGATGCTTCGGCAGGCTCAGCAACCGGAGCAAAGTATGAAACCCTTTCAGAAAGAGAAAATATAATCGTAATAGCTGATGAAGCTCACCGGACTCAGTACGGCTTCAAAGCAAAGACTATTGATGATAAAGATGAGAATGGGAATGTCATAGGCAAGAAAGTAGTTTACGGCTTTGCCAAATATATGAGAGATGCTTTGCCTAATGCTACCTATCTCGGATTTACCGGTACACCCATAGAAAATACAGATGTTAATACTCCGGCTGTATTCGGCAATTATGTGGATGTCTATGATGTGAGCCAGGCAGTGGAAGATGGCGCCACAGTAAGGATATTCTACGAAAGCAGACTGGCAAAGATTAATCTCAGTGATGAAGGGAGAACCCTGATTAAAGATTTTGATGATGAGCTTGCTGAAGAAGAGGTATCTGAATCACAGAAAGCAAAGGCTAAATGGACTCAGCTTGAAGCACTTATCGGCAGTTCTCAGAGGATTAAACAGGTTGCTGAAGATATCGTTAAACACTTTACGCTTCGTCAGGAGGTTTTTGAGGGGAAAGGAATGATTGTTGCAATGTCCAGGAGAATTGCAGCTGAACTTTATAAAGAGATAATAGCTCTCAAGCCTGAATGGCATAGTGATGAATTGCGAAAAGGTGCTGTTAAGGTAGTAATGACATCTGCTTCATCTGATGGTCCGGAAATTTCGAAGCATTACACAACAAAGGAACAGCGGGGCATATTATCTGACCGTATGAAAGATCCTGATGATGAACTCAAACTGGTTATAGTCAGAGACATGTGGCTTACAGGTTTTGACGTACCCTCACTCCATACCCTTTATATGGACAAGCCTATGAAGGGACACAACCTGATGCAGGCAATAGCCAGGGTGAATCGGGTTTACAAAGATAAAAAGGGGGGGCTTATAGTCGATTATCTGGGCATAGCAGCTGATCTTAAAGAGGCTCTTTCATTTTACTCCGACTCAGGAGGGAAAGGCGATCCGGCGGTGGCTCAGGAGCAGGCTGTGCAGTTGATGCTGGAAAAGCTGGAAATTGTATCGCAGATGTTTCATGGCTTTGCATATGAGGAATACTTTGAAGCAGATACAGGGAGAAAGCTCTCACTTATCCTTGAAGCTGAGGAGCATATCCTGGGACTTGAAAACGGCAGAAAGAGATATATTGATGAAGTAACTGCCCTGTCTCAGTCTTTTGCCATAGCAGTACCACATGACCAGGCAATGGATGTGAAGGATGAGGTCGCATTCTTTCAGGCTGTTAAGGCCCGGCTTGTAAAATTTGACAGTACAGGTACAGGAATGACCGATGCAGAGATGGAGAGTGCGATCCGTCAGATTGTTGATAAAGCCCTTGTGTCGGATCAGGTGATTGATATTTTTGACGCCGCGGGTATAAAGAAACCTGATATCTCTATTCTTTCAGATGAATTTCTTCTTGAAGTAAAGAACATGCAGCATAAGAACCTTGCTCTTGAACTCCTTAATAAACTCTTAAATGATGAAATCAAATCCCGGACCAAAAAGAACGTGGTACAGTCTAAAAGCCTTATGGATATGCTGCAGGATTCGATTAAACGCTACCACGCAAAGGTAATAACAGCAGCTGAAGTCATTGAAGAACTGATTGAGCTGTCAAAAGAGATCAACAGGATGGATAAGGAGCCGGAAGAGATGGGGCTTACAGATTATGAGTACGCCTTCTATTCGGCTATAGCGGATAACAATAGCGCAAAAGAGGTTATGGGTCAGGAAAAACTGAGGGAACTGGCTGTAGTTTTATACAACAAAGTTAAAGAAAACGCTTCTATAGACTGGACTATTAAAGAGAGCGTAAAGGCAAAACTGAAAGTAATAGTCAAACGGATTCTTCGACAATACGGTTATCCTCCAGATATGCAGATGCTGGCAACTGAAACTGTGCTGAAACAGGCGGAATTAATTGCTGAGGAACTGGTTAAATAAAGGTTTCACTTTTAAAGAGAATATGGAGTACACCATGAAATTTGTCAACCGCTCATACCTGATAGTTAAGCCCAGGCAGCCATATATTGACTGGGTTAGAAGCTTCGATGATTCTGTAGAGATAGACGATTTAATTATTCAGAAAACAATTTATCTTGTTGATGAGCCAGAATTTGATTCCCCTGAAGAGATAAATAACATTATCAAAAAGGTTTGCCGGGATATATTTGTTAGTGAGCTGGAAGCATGGTATACAGATAAGGAGAGCTTCCCCAAAGATATGACATATAAAGCTTTTAAGCAGTGGTTTGATGTTGAATATGTCGATCTCGGGTTTGATCTTTCTGAGTATGAATTGATAGCGGAGTAGTTAAAATGATCCCTCTCACTCATATGCTCAGGCATTACTGGATCAGGGGGTAGGGCTTGAAGACATTCAGTCTCTACTGGGCCACGAGGATATAAAAACTACTCAAAAAAGGTATGCCATGTTTGCAAGGCCCGATCTTCACAGTAAGGCGGAAAAGATCAGTAATGTCATACGCTTTAAAAGAGTCGGGTAATATGGTCAATATATGGTCAACGCTATCTAAATTTGCACTACAAATTAAATCAAGACACAAAAAAGCCCTGATTAAATCAGGGCTTAAATTCGGGGTGACAGGATTTGAACCTGCGACCACATGACCCCCAGTCATGTGCGCTACCTGGCTGCGCTACACCCCGGCAGTTATTTTCAGGTAATACATAATTTTTTTTCTGAAGAAGAAAGTCAATTATTTTTTTCTATTATGTCTTATAGCAGTGAATAAAATGCCCCCTGTGCGTCCGGTTTCCCTCTGCACAGGGGGCAAATAATGTAAAGGCGTGTGCTGCTAAAAAATATTAAGCATAGAGCTCTTCAATTATAGCTTTGTACTTGTCCGAAACAAGTCGTCTTTTCATTTTCAATGTTGGTGTAAGTTCACCGCCTTCCTGGCTGAATTCATCGGGCATAATCTTAAAGCGCTTTATCTGCTCATATCCTGCAAGCTCAACAGATGCTGCTTCAATACGTGCTTTGTAAAAGCTTATTATTTCCGGTCTTGCAACCAGGTCCTCTCTCGATGTCCAGGATATCCCTTTGTCTGCGGCGTATTCTTCAAGGGCCGCAAAATTAGGTACTATAAGCCCGGTTACATAAGGGCGTTTTTCACCCACTGCCATTACCTGCTCAATATAATGGTCCATGCCCACAATTGATTCAATTCTCTGGGGAGAGATATTTTTCCCCTGGGCTGTAATCATTATATCTTTAATTCTGTCAGTAATACGGAGGTAGCCTTCAGAATCAATTTCACCCACATCTCCAGTATGGAACCATCCGTCCACAATAGCCTTAGCGGTTTCATCAGGTTTGTTATAGTATCCCTTCATAAGGTTCCCGCCCCTTGTGAGGATTTCACCATGCTCACTTATTTTAATCTCTGTATCTGCAATTACTTTACCAACTGTGCCGAATTTAAACTCAGCGGGCCTGTTGCATGTAATAACAGGTGATGTTTCTGAGAGCCCGTATCCCTGACATACAAGAAGACCTGCTGCAAAAAAGAATTCCTCTATCTCTTTTGAAAGAGCAGCGCCCCCTGCAGAGAAGAAATTTTTGGGCCCCCCCACAATTCCTCTGATTTTTGAAAGAACAAGTTTATTGGCCAGTGCATGAGTAAAACCGAGCCATGGCCCGATAAATTTTTTATCTTTTTTGCTGTACTGGTATTTTTTCCCCTTTGCCAAAGCCCACATAAATAGTTTTTTCTTTACAGGTGAGCCTTTTTCGAGCCGTTCAAATACTGTGGAATATATTTTTTCGTAAAGCCTTGGTACGCTCACCATGGCTGTGGGCTTAACATCGGGCATAACATCCACAATGGTTTTCGGGTCAGCCAGGTAATTAACCTGTGCGCCGAAGTTGAATACAATGTAGCACCAAGCTCTTTCATAGGCGTGACTCAGCGGCAGGAAGCAGAGTGACTTGTCCGCTTTTGTAATATTAAAATGCTCAGCTATTCCCTTAATCTGGTGATAGAAATTTGAGTGTGTGAGCATAACACCCTTGGGGTCGCCGGTTGTTCCTGATGTATAAATCAGGGTTGCCAGGTCGGAGGGCTTCCCTTTCTCAAGCCTCTTTGTCAGTTCGCTTTGGGACTTCGATTTTTTACCAAGTGCGACAGCATCATCAAAATAAATAGATTCTTCACCTTCGAGTTTAATAGATCTGTCGATTACTATTATCTTCTTTAGTTTTTTGGAACTTTTCTGGAAAGCCTGAACTTTAGTGTACTGTTCTGTGGAATCAGCAAAGAGTACTTTAATTTCCGCATCATCTACTATGTATTCAGCCTGCTTTGAAGTGTTTGTAGCGTAAATAGGTACAGAAACAGCCCCAATGCTTAGAATGGCAAAGTCTGCAATTGACCATTGCGGCTTGTTCTGTGAAAATATTCCCACAGTCTGCCCCTCTTTTACACCCATGTCTATTAGTGCAAGGGAGAGTGCATCAATTATTTCCACCATTTCTTTGTAGGTGGTTTCCTTCCATTCGCCCGATTCTTTAATCCGCAAAGCAATCTGGGAGCTGTTTTTTGCTCCGCTTTCACGAATCATTGCTGCAAGATGTTCTTTTGTCATAATATCCCCCGATATTTAGTTGTCCACAGGTTTGTATCGGAACAGCGGTTCTTCCTGGAATTTGTCTTCCGCTGTCTGATAGCCTGTGACTTTTTTTATAAAAATATGAAATTAGATCCTGTCAGGTGTAATTTACCGGCAGTAAATTTAAGGATCTTTTAATTAATATGACCATTTAATCTTTATAAATGCAAGTATTTTTAAATAATTTTATGGTTATTATTCGATACACTTGTTCTATTTATAGAATGAGGTGTTTTTTATGGTATAATTCTTTGTAGTGGTATTAAAATTAAGCCGTAATAATATCTTTTACTGTATAATACTTAAAAACTTTAATATTTTGCGGGAGTGGTTATAAGATTATAACTGATATGTTTTCCTGATCCGGAAAGTGGGGAATTCCTGTCACCGGCAATATAGTTTTTTTAATTCTGAGTACTATGGTAGCGGTAGAATTTTGGAGGTTTTGTCATTCCCGCGCATGCGGGAATCTCATAACTTCTGATTATTTCAGGAGATTCCGGCACTACGTTATCACTTCGGCCGGAATGACAGACTTTCCCCTAAAATTCTACTACTACCGAGTACTATTGAAATATGAATAAATTTTATCCGCAGTTTTTGATCCTATCCCCTCAGCTTTCATCAGGTCTTCTCTGGAAGCATTTTTGATTTCTTCTACTCCCTTAAAATGCTTTAGCAGTGCGGATTTTATTACTGGACCAATCTCAGGAATTGAGTCTAGTTCAGATGTTGTAAGCTTTTTATCTCTTAAAATTCTATGATAGGTGACTGCAAATCTGTGGGCTTCGTCCCGTATGTTCTGTATTATTCTCAGGCCCGGGGAACCTTCAGGGAGCCGGAGCGGTTTTTCCGAAGGGTTTGTGTAAATCTCCTCAAATTTTTTTGCCACCGAAATTATTGAAGTTCCAATATTAAAATTCGATGCTGCTTCTATCCCCCTGGCGAGCTGTGTAGGGCCCCCGTCCAGTATAAACAGATCGGGCATTTCCATTTCTTCATTGATAAGGTGCTGTATCCTTCTTGATACTCCTTCATGCATCATACCCGGATCATTTGGAGAATCGTAGCCTCTGATCTTATAACGTCTGTAGCTTTTTTTATCAGGCTTGCCGTTGCGGAAAACTACCATTGAAGCAACAGCGTCCTGCCCGTGAAAATTGGAAATATCAAAACATTCAATAATTAAAGGTTCGCTGTCAAGGTTCAGGGCTTCCTTCAGTGCTGTTAGTCCTGCATCAATGCTGTTTGTCTCTGAAAAGCTTCTCTCTGCTGCAATCATGTCAATATTTTTCCTTATCAGTTTCAGAACACCTTTATCATCAGGGGATATTCCCCTTGTTACAGATACCCGCCCGGAATTTTTTACGGAAAGATGGGATGATATAATTTTTGATTCATCTATCGATTCCTCTGTAACTATGCGGGATGGAATTCCCCGGTCACTGTAATAATCAATAATAAATGTCCTTACTATATCTGCAGGCTCACTGTATTTTGCATTATCAAAGATATTAATTTTACGCCCTGTAAGTATACCGCTGCGGAATTCGAAAATAACAAGAAGCGCTTCATTACCGAAAATTCCTGCTGCAATATAATCCTGGTCAATCCCTGATGGCACTTCAACCTTCTGTGTTTCAGAAATTTTCCTGATGTCGAAAATTATATCTCTCAGCTGTGCCGCCTTTTCATAATCCATTTCTGATGATGCTTTATTCATCCTTTCGTGAAGATTTTTTATTGCCGGTTCAATATTCCCCTCCAGGAGGTGGACTGCATCATCAATAAGAGCCCTGTATTCATCTTTTGTAATATGCCCGGTGCATGCCCCTGAGCAGCGGTTTATCTGGAAATTGAGACATGGCCGTTCACCTTTTTTCAGTGGGAGTTCTCTTCTGCATGTTTTAAGCTTCAGTGTGCGATTAATCAGTGCTGCGGTATTTTTAGCAGCCCCCGCATCTGTAAAGGGTCCGAAAAAGCGGTCACTCTTCCTGTTTATGTTTCGTGTATAGATTATTCTCGGATACTCCTCATTAAGGGTCACTGCTATATAGGGGTAGCGCTTGTCATCTTTCAGGCGTATATTGAATTTAGGCTTATGTTTTTTTATAAGGTTATTTTCAAGGAGAAGGGCTTCAATTTCTGTATCAGTGGCAATATATTCTATGTCGCGGATATTTTTAACAAGTACTCCGGTTTTGGCGTCCTGTCCGGTTTTGCGGAAATATGAGGTTACCCTTTTTTTAAGTGACCTGGCTTTGCCGATGTAGATTATCTCCCTGTCCCGGTCCAGCATCATGTAAATACCGGGAGATTCCGGAAGACGGGAGAGGATCTCCTCTATCTTCGAGTCGCTTTTCACTGATCCTCCTGTGAAGGCTTATTGAGTATATTTAAAATTTTTTCCATATAAGCTCTGCTCTGTTCATGGTCCGGTTTTATCTCCAGTGCCCTCTTGAACATCTCAACTGATTCATCATACTGTTTCAGTCTTGCCATGGCAACACCAAGGTTGAAGAAACTGGAGTAGCTTTCCGGTCTTAATAGGGTTACGGTTCTGAATAATGGAAGGGCAGCGGATGAGTCGCCGCTTTTTAATGCTGCCACACCATCTCTAAAGAGTTCATCAGCCCTGCTGTTTATTTCAAGGATGGTTTCCTCAATGTCATCTGACCTGATTTTTCTGTCCCGGATGTCTTCAACAAGGGCGTTAAATGAACCGGCAATTCTGTTAAGTTCTTCATCATCGGAAATGCTGATGCGGATATTATAGTTCCCGTCTGCAGCCCTGTCAAGATGTGATGCTATCCCCCTGAGGATATAGGAGTAATTCTGATAAAACAGCCAGGTTGCGCCGATTACACCGGCAGAAATAATTAGAGATAAAATAAATATTATTATTTTCTGTGCCCTGTAATTGCGGTTTAGCGCATTTATTTTCCCTTCAGTTTCTGAAACAGGAATGATCCATTGTGAAATTATTCTGCTGTTTCCGGATGTAAATGGAGCATATACGTATTGCCAGCGCAGTATGCCGTCTGTATAGACTCTGCTGTCGGTTGCAATTTTTGTGAGCGATTCTTTCATAATGTCAAGCCCCTCTTCAGGCTTTACAATCTGTCCGGGTGATATTTCAGGTACATAGGCAGTGCTGTTAATAATTATATCCGTAACTCTGAAAAAGTTTTCATCTTCAGTTCTCTGGTAAAGGTTTATCCCGGTTATTCCCTGAGAGGAACTTTTTTCCCGGAGAAAGCCTTTCAGGGATGAAGCATCATCAATCACTTCCCCCCCGGCTTCATCAGAAATCATGCTCACGATTCTACTATAGCTTTTCACATTATCGCTTAAAAGTATTTCAGATGCTCCTTCAACAGTACTGGAAAGTGCCCAGTTTAATATGAGGGCTGTTACAATAATAAGGGATGAGTATATGATGGATACTGTAAGAATGAAATTTCTGGAAAAGCCGGTTTTGCTGTATTTCATAAATTCTCCCCTGGCACAGGCCTTAAATTAAATTCCGGGCTGATGGTAAGTCCGGAATTATATTGAGCATATATTATCATCTGTTCAACTAAAAAATATCTTTTATTAAGGGGTATCAGTAGAATTTAGTAGGTTTTGTCATTCCGGCCGAAGTGCAAACGCAGAGCCGGAATCTACTCGAAAAACTGGATTAATGAGATTCCCGCCTGCGCGGGAATGACACCATGTACAAAATTAAACTGCTGCTTTATTAAGGGATCTCTTTTTATTTCTAAAATAATTGACAGCATTCTCTGCTTCAATAGGCTGTTGTGATGTTGAATTAAATTGAGGCGGTAAAATGAAGCTTTCAAATTTTGGTGAAAAGGTATACAGGGATTCGGGGATTAAAAGTCTCATGGATGATCTTGGCAATGCCTTGGCTGTGAATAAGGATATGCTCATGCTTGGCGGGGGGAACCCTGCACATATCCCGCAGGTTCAGGCGATTTTTCGTCAAAGTATGGAGGATATATTGGAAGACGGCACCTGCTTTGATGAGTGTATCGGCAATTACGACTCCCCTCAGGGGAATGCCCGGTTCATTGAAGATCTTGCCGGTATGCTTAAAAGAGAATATGGGTGGGATATAAGCCCGAAAAATATAATGCTCACAAACGGGAGCCAGTCCGCGTTTTTTCTTCTTTTTAATATGTTTTCAGGCACTTTCCCGGACGGTTCATTTAAAAAAATACTTCTCCCTCTTACGCCCGAGTATATAGGTTATAGTGATGTTGGATACGGGACAGAGGAGATATTTACGTCAATACGTCCTGAGATTCATTTTGAAGGGGAGAATATCTTTAAGTACCATATCGATTTTGATAATCTCAAAGTTGGTGATGATATTGGTGCAATCTGCGTGTCAAGGCCCACAAACCCTACAGGTAATGTTCTTGATAACTCCGAAATAGAAAAACTTGTTAAGCTTTCATCAGAAAAAAAGATACCCCTTATAATTGATAATGCATACGGAACACCATTTCCTGATATTGTTTTTACTGATGCTCCGCCATTCTGGAATGAAAATATAATCATGTGCCTGAGCCTTTCCAAGCTGGGGCTCCCCGGTGTGCGCACTGGAATAGTTGTGGCCTCAGAGGAGCTTACAGCTGCTCTGTCTCAGATAAATGCAGTAATGAACCTGGCTCCCGGGAGTGTGGGCGCGGTGCTTACCAGTGAGCTTGTACGCAGCGGTAAAATTATTGATATGAGCAGGAATATTATTAAGCCATATTATAAGAGTAAGGCCGACTTTGCAGTAAACCTTTTTAAGGAGCATTTGAGAGGAACAGATTTTTTTATACATAAACCTGAAGGTGCAATCTTCCTCTGGCTCTGGTTCCGGGGAATTAAGGTGAGCAGCCACGAGCTTTACAAAAGGCTTAAGGAGAGAGGTGTGCTTGTTGTGTCGGGTCACTATTTTTTCCCCGGCCTTGCTGATCCATGGGATCACAGGGATGAATGCATAAGAGTCAATTATTCACAGAGCAATGAAGTTGTTTCCAGAGGGATTGAGATAATTGCAGATGAAGTGAGGAAGTGTTATTAATTTTTGCTCATCCCGGATTTTCAGGAAAAGTAATAAGTTTATTTTGTTCACCACATCTATTCAGCCCTCTGTCTACCGGCTTACTCTACCCACTTCTTAAGCAGTACCCGGCTGATCCACTGTGCCCTCACCCCCGGCCCCTCTCCCATGAATAAACTTTAATGTTAATTCATGTATTGATACCGGGGAGAGGGGTGACCGCATAAAAAAATGAACATTTGTTTTTTTTCGAATTCTCCCCCTTCTCCCTCGGGAAGATAAGTACAAGGTATTATTTTTTATTATGGGAGAAGGGGGCCGGGGGGATGAGGGCATAAAAAGCTCAATAATAGAAATGATTTTTTAATACTTTGATTCATCAACTTGCTCAAGTTTTTCTTTTGCGTGCCCCCTTCGGGGGACAGGGGGCCAATACACCGGGTAAAGGCACTCACTAAATGATTTTTCACGAAATATAATTTGTCATTTTGATGGCTTTTGACTTGTGGGTAGTAATGAGCCGGTCGACAGAGGGGGGGTAAAGTTATTTTGTTCCCGGAAAATTTAAGATTAAATTCTAAGTTTTAAAGCTTAATCTGCTCTATGAGCTTACCCTGTAAACTTTGAGGAACATCCTTCAGGTATCCTGAAACCTCGCTGATATTATTAAAGGGTCGTTTTATAATAATCTGAGAAGCCCTGTCTCTATTAATACCGGGGATTGCCTCCAGCGCTTTCTGGCCTGCCTTGTTGATATTAAAGGGGAGCGGGATCCCGGCAAGTGAACGTTCCCTCTGCCCTGTTACAAGAATATCCTGAAAAGATTTTAATTCCAGTTCCCAGGGAATTTTTACAGTAATTGAATAGCTTGCAATCTGTTTTGCAAAGGAGTAGCTGTCCCTTCTGTCAAGTACCAGGTTGTTCTTTAAAACAGTACCTGCAGGGTATATTTCTTTAAGCATAAACCTGTCTATGTCATCGCGGATTTTTTCCCTGAAAAATTCAAACCTGTTAAGGAGCCCTTTGTTTGCAATGGCCTTTTCATTGTAAAGCTCAGTACCGGGGAAGGGGAGGAGTTTTCTGATATTTATTCTTTTTACAAGCAGCCCCATATCCGCAATCTGCATCAGGTATCTGTAGTTTGTTTTAAATGTTTCTGCTGTTTCACCCCTTAAGCCCTGTATAAGATTAATTCCGGGGAGAAGAGCCGGTATCCCCTCAATTCTGTTTCCGCATATTTCATTCATCATTTTTACTGCGAAGATGGTTTCCTCAGGAGTTGTTTTAAGCCTGTTCTGATTTATAACTGAAATATCAAAGGATTCAACACCAAAGGGTAGGGTATCACCCGGTGTTACTGTCCCGCCGATTGCAGTGAGTATCCGTGCGGATTCATCGGGCCATTTTGCAATAGACCCGGGGTTTCCGTTATCAACATTCAGTATATCAATCAACCCCCTCTCTCTTCTATCCTTGAGTGCGGAAAAAAGTTCCTCCACTGCTGCCGGATTGGGCTTTGGGAAATCTCCCCGGAATTCATTCATTTCGCTCCTGTATTGAATAATGTCTGCCTGCCTCCCTATGCGGAAGCGCTTAACCCCGCAGCTGATAAGTGCATCAACTTCATTTATAACATCTTCAGTTTCTCTGAACTCAACAGCACCGGCAAGCCCTTCAGAACAGAAGGAGCAGTGGCGGAGCCTGGGGCAGCCTCTTCCTGTTTCGATTTCGCAGATGATATGAGGGAACCAGGGGTGATTCTTTACAACCGGCGCGCCAAGTACCCCCCATCGGGAAGCCATAGCCTGTGTTCTTTTTTCATCAGCGCCATTACCACTTGCTTTACTGTAAGCGTACATTTCAATATCGTTGTGAATCGTTTCAGTATTGGGACGCTGCTGTGAAACCGCGCTGCTGATGAGGCCCCCCACTGCGATTTTATGGTGAGGATTGGAATCTATTATTTTTAATATTTCCTGCAGAGTCCCTATTCTGGCTCCAAGATATTTTCCCGGAACAACCGCACCGCCAATTAGAAAAATTCCGGTGTAGCTGCTTTGAAGCTTAAAGTCAGATCCCCTCATATGGTCTATTGTGAGGTAGTCAATTCTATCCTCATCAATACCGGCATCAATGAGCGCGCCGTAGATATAACGGGGGTAGGGGGAGATAAACGGCGGTACTCCAAGACATGCAGGTTCATCAACAAAGCAGTCCAGGATGAGGAATTTTTTCATTCAAGCTCCAGTAGTGCGTCAATATCCCCGGACATGCGGCTGCGGATTTTGGCTTCAAGTGATTTTACAAATTTAGTGTTATTTATAATCATCTCTCTGATCTTTTCTGTTTTACCGTAGCGTTTAACCAGGTCTGCAATCCTTGAATCGATTGTTACAATCTGGTCGTGCATAACCCGTTTATCCGCGTAGTAGATTATCTCTTTTTCCGTGACAGGACCGTTAGGATCAAAATCGGAGAATATTACATGGCTTTCAACAATTTCGGCGATTTCATCATACCCCAGTTCTCTGAGTATTTCTCCACCCTTCAGGTCGTGCCTCAGCTCCCTGTTTATTATGGAGCTGGTTTTTGCAATATCATGAAGCAGGGCTGATGCTATTATAAGCTCTCTGTTCAGGGTGTCCTTTTCATTAAGGTTGTCATAAATTATTAGAGAAACATTTTTTACCTGAATTGAATGCTCTATTATATTCGGGAGCATATTATACTCCTGAATAAGTGAAAAACATTCAGTTTCTGTGGGAATTTTAATCATACCTGTCATTTCAGCACCGGTCCATAAGTTAATATGTACCGTTTTATCATGCCTGTCTACAATATTTTTTTAATGGAGTTTAATGTTAATTCGTGAGAATATATTGTAGTGTAAAAATTGACAATTTTATATTCCGGTTGCCTTCGGCGTCTGGAATAATAGAGCATTTTAACAATAAAAGATATAGGAGTAAATACTGAATGGAGTTACAGTTATTTGCTGCAAAAGCAACTCTATTATGGTATACAGCAGTCTCTATATGATGTAATGCTATTATGCAAAAATCATTATAAAAGACCATTATTGATTGACAATCAGACATGATAAAATATCTGTTATTATCTCTTTGCAAAAGAGACATAATTAAAAATAAGATCGTCAGATTCAGGCGGAGAAAATAATGAAACTAGAAGACTGTAGAAAATGCAGGCATCATATAGAGTTGAGAAATTACCAGGTGCTTTGTAATTATGGAGGATCTCTCAGTTCTATGGCAACCACCCAGGATGAAAAAAACGGTGAGTATAGAGTTCTTGCATGTCCCATAAAACTTAAAGGGAAATAACCCTCTTACATTATTAATTCCGGCGCATTATTATTCAACGCCCCTTTGTTTAATGCAACATCTCTGTTGACAAAGCTTTTCATCTTTGTTAAGATGTATCTGTATTATGAGGTGTTAAAGAGATAAAATGAACCGGTTATTCTTTTTTCATCCATCCCCTGGCAGGGGGGCTCCAGCCGGTTCAGGTAAACTTTAACATAAAAAAATATCTGGAGCGATGACTCATGAAAAGTCTTAGAGAGTTGTACAGGGTGGGCCATGGCCCCTCAAGCAGCCACACAATGGGTCCGGTTAATGCAGCAAAGGCTTTTCTTGAAAGAAATCCGGGTGCAGCCAGAATTGATGTTATACTTTACGGGAGCCTGGCAGCAACCGGGAAGGGGCATCTTACTGACGTGGCTTTGAAGGAGTATTTTAAAGATTATCTGTTCAATATTATATGGGAGCCTGATATTTCCCTTTCTCAACACCCCAATGGGATGCGTTTCATCTCTTATGATCCAGCCGGGAGCTTAATGGAAGAGTGGCTTGTATTCAGCACAGGGGGGGGAGCTATTGATGATTTTTCCGCGCCTCCGGGTGACGGGGTAATTTATAAATTATTATCCATGGATGAGGCTCTGGTAATCTCCGCCTCATCAGGTCTTCCCCTGTGGCAGATTGTAATGGATATGGAGGGGAAAGGCTTTGATGAGTACCTGGCCTATATATGGGACTCAATGAAAAAGAGTATTAAAAGGGGACTTGAAAGAGAGGGGGCTCTTCCGGGAGGGCTTAATCTTCCGCGAAAGGCTCCATCCTACTATATAAAATCTGTAAAAAATACCGGCCCATTTGACAAGCTTAGTGTAATATTTGCATATGCTCTTGCAGTCTCCGAGGAGAATGCATCCGGGGGGGAGATCGTTACTGCTCCCACCTGCGGATCATGCGGGGTGCTTCCGGCAGTGCTTTACCTTATCCAGAAACAGTTTAAGCTGTCAGATATTAAAATATTCAATGCCCTTGCCACAGCCGGTTTAATAGGAAATATTGTTAAACATAATGCTTCAATATCCGGAGCCGAAGTAGGGTGCCAGGGTGAGGTAGGAACAGCCTGCGCAATGGCAGCAGGAGCTGCAGCACAGCTTATGGGCGGCAGCCCCAGGCAGATTGAATACGCTGCTGAAATGGGAATGGAGCATCATCTGGGGCTCACATGTGATCCTGTTATGGGCCTTGTGCAGATACCATGTATAGAAAGGAATGCATTCGGAGCAGCCAGGGCAATCAACTGCGCATCATATGCGCTTCTCTCTGATGGTGAGCATAAAATAAGTTTTGATCAGGTTGTAGAAACAATGTTCCGGACAGGAAAGGATCTTATGAGCTCATACAGGGAGACAGGCCGTGGAGGACTTGCTGCTATTGCTGCGGGGAGGAGAGTTTAGCAGCATATCCTTTGATTTTACTGTTATGGAAAAATATTGTTCAATAAAATCTGTAAGTACATTCAGGAGACCGGTCATATTTTCATAAGGGAAACGGCTATGGTCTATTGATGAATATTTTTCTTTTATGGATAATTTGAGGAAATCAAGACTGCTCCTGTGGAGTACCTTATCCTCTCTGCTGCAGCAGCATGGGCATAGTATTTTCAGATTTTTTGCAGTAAGGGAGTAGCTCCTGAAATCGGGATCCCCGCATGATGAGCATTCAGAAAATTGAGGGAGTATTCCCTGTATCTTTAAATACTGTATTATAAAAAAGAGGGTAAAGTTGATTACCTCTTCAGCTTTACTCAGTCCCTTCAAAGCTGAAGCAAGGAGATTATAAATCCCTTCATCCGCATCACCGCAGCCTGTTGTCTTATCCGCAATTTCAAATATGTAGTAAAGGGCAAAAATTTTTTCTGCGCTTTTTTTTATTTCAGAGGGTATTGAAACAATATCAAACCGGGAAACTGTTCTCAGAGGAACCCCTTCTCTGGCGTAATAGTTTAAATCGAGCACAGTACCCGATTCCGAAGCTGAGGGGGAACGTTTTTTTGATTTTCTGAGTCCTTTGAAAATGAAGATTTCTCTTCCCGATTCTTTAGTGAATATTGAGCAGATGTAGTCCGCTTCACCTGAAAGTTTTCTTGATAAAACGATCCCCCTTCCTTTCCCGAGAGACATGGAGCCTTATTTCTGCCTGGTAATAGTTACTGTAAGCCTTATAATACGGGTTCCGGATATATCTTTGATCTTGAAGTTGAGATTCTCATATTTTGTCACCTCATCTTTTTCAGGGATCCTTCCGAAAAGATCGAATACGAAACCGCCGATTGTATCAAAATCTTCTGAGGGTATATTAAGATTCAGTTCTTCATTAAAATCAGCAATAAGCATCCTGGGGTCAAATTCCCATGTGCTGGGACTTATCTTTTCAAGTTCCGGGAGTTCCTCTGCATCAAACTCGTCATTTATATCACCAACAATCTCTTCAAGAATATCCTCAAGAGTGACAATCCCTCCGACACCGCCATATTCATCAACAACAATGGCCAGGTGGAGTTTTTTCATCTTGAATTCAAGGAGCAGGTCATCAAGGGGCATTGTTTCAGGAACAAAAAACGGTTCGTGGAGAAGTTTTTTCAGGTTAAATTTTTTCGGTTTTTCAAGTAGAAGTTTTATCAGGTCTTTTACATAAAGTATCCCTATTATGTGGTCAACAGTGTCGTCATAGACCGGTACCCGGGAATGTCCTGCATGAATAATTACTTTTATAAGTGCTTTCAGGTCTATATCTGAATCAATGGCTACTACATCTACTCTGGGTATCATTATATCCTTTGCGTTCTGATCTGCCAGGCCAAGTACACCTCTGATCATATCCTTGCGTGGAGCATCCAGCTGCTCATATGCATCAGCATCAAAGGAGTTCTCCTCTTTATTTTTAAAGGGTTTTTTTATATTGATAAGAAAATTTTTTAATCGGGAGCTACTTAAGGGGTCAGGGTTATCTGATGTCATGCCGGTTTATATTACCTCTGAATTTTTTATTCCCCTTTACTTTTCTGTTTCCGGTAAAGGGGGGTTTTAGAAAATAAATCTTTGCAAAAGAGATAAATTTCTGTCAACATTTAATTTTCTGCCCGGATCTTAATCTATCCGGTGAATATGGTAAATTTTTTAATAGTTTCAAGGAGCTTTGCAGATATTTCTTTTGCATCCTTGGACGGGACATTGCTGTCATTGTAAAGGCTGTCTGCAATAAATTTTCTCATTGCAACATAAACATCACTTGTGGGATGAAAAATATATGAAAAGTAATCTCCATGCTTTTCAAGGATTGTAAATGATGAATAGAGCATTATAGGTTCTCTCGGGATCATAATCTTCATGTTTTTATTAGGTCCGATAATATCCATCTCAGCAAATCTGTAGGGGATGCTTTTGCTGTCTTCACGGTTTACAGGTTCAATATACTTTTTTGTAAATGATGCAGGTTCAACAAGGAGATGAGTTCTGTTCCCGTCTGTTTTAAAAGTGACTCCGTCATTTGTTCTGAAAATATCTTTTACGTTTCTGTATGCAGTTATTTCATAAATGGAGTAGTTGGTTCCTGGAGTAAAAAAAGCGGTAACTATAAAACCTCCGTCAGAGGGGATTGTCTCTGTCATATATGCCTTAATTAGAGATGTTGCCTTTGCCATATTCAATTCTCCATTGTAAAAAATTGTCTTGATTTATATGTTAATAATACAAAAGTTAATATTAAAATCAATTAAATTTTTCTTTTAAATAATTTCAATGATAATTCCTGAATTTTTATATACAGAAAAGGCTCTATTCTCCCCGTTGTCGATGGCGGCGGGGAGTTATGATCTGTTATTTTGCACTAAAATTCATTTTAATGGGTTGATATTTAAATAAGTTAAATTTTTATAGGCAATTATTTATGTTGATAATTTTCATCTGTCAGGTGGCAGTTATGCTCTAAAAGATCAGCTGCTGCAGATTTAATAAACATATTATACAGTTGGAAATAGAGCATAAAGCGTATCGAAAAAAACTGAATCACCAGGAAAGCAAAATGAAAGATTTTTTTTCACCGGAACCCCTTATCTTTGCCAGTCAGGGGGGGGTGAACAGCTACCCCCGGAATACAATCCCCTGCTTTGAAGAGGCTTTCAGGCTCGGGGCTGATGTGGTCTGTATTAATGTACACCCTTCAAAAGATGGAATATTTATGGTTCTTCCTGATGAAAAAATTGAGGGGTTTGGCGGTGTAAACGGACCAGCTGCAGAATATAATGCTGCTGAGCTTGAAGAGATTGATGCAGGATATAATTATACTGATGGAGAGGAAAATTATCCCTTCAGGGGTAAGGGGATGAAGTTTGTGTCACTTGAGGAGCTGCTCAATTATTTCCCCGACAAAAAATTTAATATTACTCTTCTATGTAAAGATATTAAAACTGTAAAGGAATACGGATCTTTAATTAAAAGATGCGGTGCCGAGTCGAGGATCCTTACTGTATCTCTATATGGCAAAGTGATAAAGGAGGTGCGGAAAATACTTCCCGGAACAGCAACAGCCTTTTCTATTTCCGGGCTACTTGGTGTATATGCGCTTTTTAAGTCAGGACTCCTCTTTTTTGTTTCATCATTTGCTGCTGACGCGCTTCAGACTGCAGAGAAGATTGGAGCTTCATATATAGCAAATGGAGGACTTATTCGCCAGATGCAGGACAGGGGTGTGAAGGTTCATGTCTGGGGTGTGAATAATGAAACTCAGCTGAAGAGGCTCTATGACGCCGGTGCTGACGGGTATGTAACAGATCATGTAGAAATGGTGAAAGAGTTTCTTGATAAGGCCTGATTTACTTCAGCTTATCATAGATTTTTTCCTCATAGGCAGGATCGATTTTTCGTAATCCCCTTGTTTCCATTATTATGTTATAGCGGAGCTGTTTTTCATTGAGCTTGAGCCGCAGTTCTTTTCTATCCTCTTCGTTTGTGCAGGCATTGAGGAGTGTGGAAATATTAACTATGCTTTTTTTCAGTTCAATTTCCTCAGGAACTACTCCGGCGTTTTTGAGGATCTTATATGCCATGCGGAGATCTTCAGGCACATGATCCAGGTTGTCATGCTCAAGGGGTTTCCCCTTGTTTGGGAGATTATCAAAGGCACCCTCTGCCATGGCCTGTTCTATTCTTTTTTCAGCAATAAATTCAAATATTGACATATTAATAGCCCGGATATAATATTATCTGAATATAATCAGTAAAGAGCGGGGCAATGTCAATTTTTTTTCTTTATAAAAAAGGTTCTATATTATCACTAATCCGCAGACCATGTCATTCCCGCGCATATTTCGGCAAGCTCAATACAGGTGCGGGAATCTCAGGACTTTCTGACTTTTATGGAGATTCCGGCACTTTGGCCGGAATGACAGTACCCGCAAAATCGCAGTGGAGGAAGAATGAAAGAAGTTTATCCTGGAATATTTGTTATAGAGGAAAAGGGAGTTTTAAGATCATTAAAACCTCCGGTGAACATTTATGTGATCATAGGCCCTGACGGCCTTATTTATGATAGCGGATACGGCAGCAGAAGCAGCATTAAACATTTTTCAAGGGAACTGGCAAAAATCAATAAATTATGCCTTGAAAGGAATGAAAAAAATAATATATCGCGAATACTCTTAAGTCATGCCCACGCTGATCATTATTCAGGACTAAAGCCTTTAAGGGGAAGGTATGGATTTAAAATAATTCTAACTGAACGGATGGCAGGTATAATTAAAAGCCGTGCAGCCTATGCTGAATCTTTCAGGATTGATAAACCGGAAACTGCTTCCAGTATAATATACGGGCTTAAAAATTTTATTAAAAATATAAAGCGTTTTATTGAAATATGGATTTATATCCGCTACTGGGGTGTAACCTTTGTCAGCGACCCTGATGAAATAATTGAAGATAATTCAGAAATTATAATCAATAGTGAATCATGGGAAATATTTCCTTCACCCGGTCACTCAGATGATCATATCTCACTTTACAACAGAGAAAAGGGGATACTTCTTTCCGGGGACAATGTTTTGCGCAGTGTTAATGTGTGGCTGGGCCCGCCTAAATCTGATCTTGATGCTTATGAAAAAACAATAAGTGATTTTATGGCACTAAAAAATATTCAGATTATTCTCCCTGCACATGGAAAGCCTGTAACAGATCCCTATGACAGGCTCGATGAAATTTTAAGGTGGCGCAGAAAGCGGACAGCAGATGTAAGGGCTATTGTTAAAGATATGGGGGGAAGGGATTTCACCATTGATGAAATACTTGCATCTCTATACCCGTCACAGGGGAAGATGAAGCGTGAGTTCGCCCGGGGCTGGGTGGAACTGACAATTGCAAAGCTCATTCAGGAGGGGCTGATAAAGAGGGGTGAAGGCCCTGAATTTTTTTATGAAGGAAGGGATTAGGTATTGTCTTACCATGCTTCAGTCTTGATGAATTCCAACTGGTTTAAATGTTTATCCCTGGTCACAATAATCATATTTTTTTCTTTTGCAATAGCAGCTATCCAGATATCATTCTCTGGTATCGGGTTGCCTGCTATTTTTAATAAGTGCCTGATTTCTGCGTAGTATTCTGAAGTAATTTCACTTATGTTATGGATAATGCAATGTTTGAAGAGCTCCTTATAAAGCATGGTGTTTTCAATGGGATTGCCTGAGTTGTTGGCTCCGAAAAGCATTTCTCCTACTGTAACTACACTGATATTTACTTCTTGCTCTGAAGAAAGTTTAGATACTATGTTTGTATCATTCTTTAAAAAACCGATTATAATATTGGTATCGAATAAATAGCTCATACCCAGCTTGCCAGGTCGATTTTTCTGCATTCTTCAACACTATTCAGCATCATCGCGCCTTCTTCGCTATTAAGTTTGCCGGCAAAATCAAGGAAGCTTTTTATTTCAGTTTTTTCATCCAATGGAAGAATGATGATTTCCACATTCATGTTTCTGAATTTTTTTATCTTTTCATTTTCAATAAAGAGACCTTTTTCAGATATATATTCTTTTAACTTTATAGCTTCCATATATTAAACTCCATTAAAAGTCTGGCATCAAATTAAACGGTGATATGATCTGAAAAATAATTTATTCTAAAGTTAGTTATAGATTAAAAATTTGTCAAACTAAAATTACTGCTTCGCAGCCCTTATAAACTCCGGAATAAAATCCTCAATCCTTTCCACAATACTTATATCCGCCATTCTGTGAATAGGCGCATCAGGATCTCTGTTTATTGCCACAATTGTACCTGCTCCGCGCAGCCCTGCCATATGCTGGGGTGAACCGGAAATTCCGCAGGCAAAATAGATCCGCGGTGAAATGCTCTTCCCTGTCATCCCCACCTGAAGCGCATAATCTGTAAGCCCAATGTCGCAGGCGCCCCGTGATCCGGCAATTGAAGATCCGGGGAATAGACGGGCAAGATCCCTGAGCAGAGACATGTTCTCCTCTGTGGCAACCCCTTTCCCTGCTGCAATAACAACAGGCGCACGGAGCAGATCCCCGGCTCTCGGTACCGATTCTTTAAGTAAAACTTCAACAGTCCTTTCCAGTGATGCATTTACCTTTTTTACAGAAATTGAAGGAGCTGATTCATTCCTGATTTGCGGAACTTTACCTGGTGAGGGATTTACAGTAATAACAGCTTTACCGCATTCCGGAACTACTTCAGATACAATGCGGCCCCCTGCATATAGCCTTTGAAATGCCGCATTATCATTATGCTTTCTTATACCCGTAACAGCAGTTATGCATGGGATTTCAAGATGTATCGCAAGTCCCGGTGCATAGTCGTATCCCTGCGGGGTGTGGGGAATAATAATGAAGTGTGAAGGTGAATTACGGAAAAAACCGGATAAAACCTCAATGTATCCTTCAGCGCTGTAATCAGCAAGTTTACTGTTCAGGAGCACTTCCAGATCAATATTAAATTCTTTAATAAATTTTTCTTCATCAATAAAATGTTCATCAGAGAGAACCACTCCTCTAAGGCTGCACCTCTTTATTGAGGCCAGGTAAAGCGCGGAATTTACAGCGTCAATGCTGTGCTGGGTAATAATCCCCTTTCTATGCTCAATAATAACGGTTATCATATATTCTCTCATAGCTTAAATCTCCCCTCTGCTTCTAAGAATGGCAAGGAGAGCCTGTGATTTTTCACCGGTATTACCATTGAGTTCTACAGCACCTTTTTTCGATTCAGGGAAGTGGAGTGAAATTATTTCTACGGGGCATATTGCATCCGGTGGAGGTCCAATTTCTATAAGAGGAACCGGTTTGATCTTAGCACTAAGTTTATTGCTTAAAGAGGGGTATCTTGGCCTGTTTATTCCTGATTGTACTGTGATTAGAGCAGGGAGCTTTAATGTGACAATCTCAAGTGTAGCGGAGTCGATCTCCCTTTCCGCTTTAACACTATTGTTCTGAACATCAACTGACATAGCGGTGACAGAGGAGGCCCAGGGATAATTTATGAGAGCGGCAATTGACGGGCCTGTGATAAATTCCATGTTGTCATCTGACATTACTCCTGTGAGTATAAGGTCATAATTTTTATCTTTTACAAAAGCTGCAATTAATGCTGAAGCAGGGGGATCATTATGCGGTTCCTTTTTCAGAATAAAGCCTTTGTCAGCGCCCATTTCCAGGGCACGGCGGATTACCGGTATCTGAAGTTGAGTCCCTGCTGTTATAACATCCAATTCTGTACCGGGGATAGTATCTTTAAGTTTTAATCCCTCTTCAAGGGCATATTCATCGGAGCTATTAATGATGAAGCTGCTTTTATCCCGGTCATAAATGAGGGAATTTGTGTCAAAATCTATTTCAGGTTTTGATTCGCTATGAGGTACTTCTTTTATGCACACAAGTATTTTCATAATTTATCTGCTCCCTTTAAACTGAATATAAAGAGGAATTGTGAAATGTCAAATAAAAAACGAGCGTTCGCTATATTTTTCTTGACATTTTTATCCTTCCCCTTATTATGATTCATGAGAGGTCATATGAGTGAGATGATAATGATAAGACATGGTCAGGCATCATTCGGAGGGGAAACTTATGACCGTATCTCCCCCATGGGTATTGCCCAGAGCCGCACCAGCGCCGCATTTTTCCTCAATTCAGGATACAGCTTTAATGCCCTGTTTTCCGGAACACTCCAGCGTCAGAGAGAATCAGCATCAGCATTTATCGATTATTATAAAGAAGCCGGTATCACGATTCCATATGCCGATCCCATGGAAGGCCTTAATGAACATAAAAGTGAAGAGATAGTGAAGGGGATTCTCCCGTATGTAATTAAGGATAATCCTTCATTATCTGAAGATGCGTCAAAACTCTTCACAGACAGGGCTGCCTTCCAGCGTGTTTATGAAAAGGTTATGCTCAGGTGGGTTTCGGGAGTTGATGATATCCCCGGCCTGCAGAGATGGGTTGAGTTTAAAGCCGGTGTTAAAGCGGCGATTGATAAAATAACTGATACTGCAGAGCAGGGGAGCACTATAGCTGTTTTTACATCAGGGGGGGTAATTGCCGCATCTGTGCAGATTGCTTTATCGATTCCTGATGAAAATGCAATAAGGTTAAGCTGGCATATTGCAAACGGTTCGTTAACCAGGTTTAAATTCAGCAAAAAAGGTTTTGCCCTGGCATCTTTCAACTGCTTCAGCCATCTGGAGATAGCGGGTAAAGAGATGTTAACATACAGGTAAAAGCAATATTAATAAAATAAAAATAAGCGTAACGAGGTGATACATGAATTTTGAAATATCTGACAAAATGAAAACTATAATTGAGATGATTGATGAGTTTGTTGAAAAGGAGCTTATTCCACTTGAAGGTGAATTTCTTTTCAAGGATTTCCGTGACCTTCTACCCCTGCTTCAGGAGAAGCGGGAGATGGTTAAGAAGATGGAGTTATGGGCTCCTAATCACCCTGTTGAGCTTGGCGGGATGGGGCTCAATCTTGTTGAACATGGCCTTGTTTCCGAAGCGCTGGGCAGGTCGCCCCTTGGGCATTATGTTTTCGGATGTCAGGCCCCTGATGCAGGGAATGTGGAGATTCTTCATAAATATGGTACAGAGGAACAGAACAGGGAGTATCTTGAACCCCTTGTGGCAGGTGATATACGGAGCTGCTTTGCCATGACAGAGGTTGACCTTGCAGGATCAAATCCTGTTATGATGGATACCACTGCAGTAAAGGATGGAGATGATTATATTATTAATGGCCATAAGTGGTACACAAGCTCTGCTGACGGATCAAAGTTTGCAATTACCATGGCTGTGACAAATCCTGAAGCTCCGCCGTATCTTCGTGCAAGTATGATTATTGTACCAACAGATACACCCGGTTTTAATCTTGTGAGGAATATCCCGGTAATGGGTCATTCAGGGAGCGATTATTTCAGTCACGGTGAGATTATATTCCAGAACTGCAGGGTGCCTCAGAAGAATCTTCTTGGTGCTGAAGGGCAGGGATTTGTTATGGCCCAGGACAGGCTGGGGCCTGGCCGGATTCATCACTGCATGCGATGGCTTGGAATATGCAACAGGGCATTTGATATGATGTGCAGAAGGGCCAGCGAAAGGGTGATCTCCCCTGATGGCAGAACCCTTGCATCAAAGCAGATAATTCAGGCATGGATCTCCGAGTCTGCAGCTGAAATACGGGCTGCCAGATTAATGACACTCTATGCTGCATGGCGCATTGATACTGTGGGAGCAAAAGAGGCCAGGGATGACATTTCGCTTATAAAGTTTGGAGTTGCCAATACAATGCAGAATGTTATAGACAGGGCTCTTCAGGTACATGGGGGACTTGGAATGACAGATGATACAATACTGGCGTTTCTCTTCAGGCATGAACGGGCTGCACGGATCTACGACGGAGCGGACGAGGTGCATAAGTCCTCGATTGCAAAGAGAATATTGAAGAAGTATGAGAAGTAAATAATTCAGGGGGCAGAGTGAACCTGGTGTATTGGCCCCCTGTCCCCCAAAGGGGGCACGTAAAAGAAACATTTGAGCTGGTATATGAATCAATGATTTATAACATGTGTTAGTATTGTTAATTATGCAAAAGGTTTGTGGATTAAAGTTGAAGATGTACTAAATAATATTGGGAATATTGTAGAAATAAAAAAATTATAATTATCAGAGTAATATTAAATAACTCGTGCCCCCTTTGGGGGGCTGGGGGAACGGATGGGAAAGGGTTTCTTTGTTTTCTGAAAATCCGAAAATATAACTAATTCTATGGAGTTAAGTGTCTTAAGTGAAAAGAGAGAAAATTGTACTATCAGAAATGTCCTTTGAAGAGTTTTCCGGCATGGTTGAAGTTTCCATGGAGAATATCTGCAGAGATATTTTTCATGAGAACCGGGACTCGATTAAGATAAAGAAAGAGAATGTGGCAGTAAAAAACCTTACTGTCATATTTAATACCACATTAAAACTGAGCAATACAATGGGGTTCCAGGCCATGAGCCTTCGGGACCTCACAGCTGCATCGGGCCTGAGTATGGGGGCCCTTTATTCCTATTTTAAAAGCAAGGACGAGCTTGCAAAGATTATTCAGGAACAGGGGAGGCGCATAACCGGTGATATTCTCAGGGAGGAGATAAGTAAAGGTGTTAATCTTACTGACCGGATGCACAGGGCTGTGAAAGCCCATCTCTATCTTTCAGAGGTAATGCAGGAATGGTTCTATTTTTCATTTATGGAGGCAAAGAATCTTTCCAGGGATGAACAGAAAAAGGCGGTTGAAAGTGAGCTTTTAACAGAGAAAATATTTTCTGACATTATCGCAGAGGGTGCAAAGTCCGGTATATTCAGAAAGGTTAATCCTCTCCTTACTGCGTCAATTATAAAAGGGATGCTGCAGGACTGGTATCTTAAAAGAGGGAAGTACAAAAAACGGGGCATCACTGTTGAAGCTTATGCTGATTTTGTAATAGAATTTGTTGAATCATTTATCATGATGAATGAGAAGCATATGAAAGGGGGGAGAAATGGGAATAATTGATGAGGCTGGAATTATCAGAAACGGTGAAGAGCTTGACCTGAAGAAGGTAGGGGACTTTCTCCATGACTCAATCGCGGGTCTTAAGGGTGAAATTGAAATAAAGCAGTTCCCCGGAGGTTTTTCCAATCTTACATATCTTGTAAAGTCCGGGGATTATGAGATGGTGCTCCGGAGGCCGCCATTCGGGAAAAAGGCTAAAAGTGCACACGACATGTCAAGGGAATACAGAATATTAAAGGCTCTAAAGCCGCAGTTCCCATGCGCGCCTGAGGTACTTGTCTACAGCGAGGATGAGTCTGTTATGGGCGCGCCCTTTTATGTGATGGAGCGGATAAAGGGGATAATCCTTAGAAAGGATATCCCGGAAGGTATTTCATTGTCACCATCTGACTCCAGGCAGCTTTGTGAAAATCTGGTGACTCTCCATAATAAACTTCACAAGGTGGACTATGCTGCAGCCGGCCTGGAGAATTTCGGTAAACCTGAAGGGTATGTTTTCAGGCAGGTGGATGGATGGAGCGGCAGGTATATTGCAGCGCGTACCCCTGACGCACCTGACTTTGAAAAGGTGATGCAGTGGCTTCACGATAAGATACAGAGCGACTCCCCCAATCCTGCTGTTATTCATGGGGATTACAAGTTTGATAATGTGGTGCTGAATCCCAATAATCCTCTGGAAATAATAGGGGTACTTGACTGGGAGATGGCTACTATTGGTGATCCCCTTATGGATCTGGGGAGTTCCCTTGCCTACTGGGTTGACAGGGATGATCCGGAAAACCTGCAGATGATAAAGCAGCTCTGTACAACAGAGGATGGCATGCTTACCAGAAATGAAATTATAAAACTCTACGGTGAAATGAGCGGCGTAAATGTCGAAAATTTTGACTTCTATTACTGCTTCGGCCTTTTTCGCCTGGCAGTAATAGCCCAGCAGATATATTACCGCTTTTATCACGGGCAGACAGCAGATAAGCGTTTTGCCATGCTTATTCATGCTGTAAGAATTCTGGAATCAACAGCTATAAATGTAATAGAAAAGTCGGAAATTTAAAATGGGGGTCAGATGATGGAAGTGAATGATATTAAAAAGGTGCTTCTCCTTGGCGCAGGCACCATGGGGCAGCAGATAAGTGTTCCATGTTCCCTTGGCGGTTATGATGTTGTTATATATGATATTAATCAGGAGGCTTTAGATAAAGCCCTGAAACGGATCCCTAAAATTATGAGGGGGATGGTTAAATGGAAAAAGGCAACAGAGGATGAAGCTGAAGCTGCGCTTAAAAGGATCACCACCACAACTGATCCTGAAACCGCATCAGCTGAAGCGGATATTATTATTGAATCAGTTCCGGAAAACCCTGAACTTAAGATTAAGATTTTTTCACAGTTCAATAGACTCTGTCCGGAGCGGACAATTTTTACAACAAATACATCTACACTCTTACCTTCAATGCTTGCTGAAGGAACCGGGCGTCCGGAGAAATTTCTGGCACTTCATTTTCATGATGTGAGTATGACAAATATTGTGGATATAATGCCGCACCCCGGCACTTCCCAGGAGAGTCTCCAGATAGTTAAGGGTTTTGCGGAAAAGATAGGGCAGCTCCCTATTATGCTGGGGAGGGAGCATTCAGGTTATGTTTTTAACTACATGATAGGCGCCCTTTTTAATGCTGCCCAGGACCTGGCTTCAAAAAAAGTGGCATCAGTTGAGGATATTGACAGGGCATGGATGGGTGTTACACACATGATGTTCGGACCCTTCGGAATCATGGACAGTATCGGCCTTGATACTATTTTAACAATAAATGAATACTGGGCAAAAAAACTTAATAATTCCGACTGGGCCAGGAATGCCGATTTTGTAAGGGGTTATGTTGAAAAAGGGAATCTGGGGAAAAAGACGCAGAAGGGGTTTTATCAGTATCCTGATCCTCTTTTCCGTAGTCCCGATTTTCTTAAAAAAACAAGCGGGATGTAAAAAATATATTTTAGTGCAATAATGCTGATTATAATGGGGCTGTCTCAAAAGGCGGATTTTCAGGGATTTGTCATTCCGGTTTTGCAACTTCAATTATTGCAAATACCGGAATCTCCTGATTGAATCAGACCTAAGAGATACCGGCATTTCGCTTCGCTACAGCCGGTATGACAAAAAATTACTTTTTGGACAGCCCCATTAAAACATTTTTTTTAAATAATATTTAAGGAATTAACACTGATATTTCAAACATATCTATGAAAATCAATAGGGGGATTATTATGACAGTAAATTTTGATTTAACAGGCAAAGTAGCACTTGTCACAGGCTCAAGCCGCGGTATAGGCGAGTCTATTGCAAAGACCCTGGCTTCATACGGGGCAGAGGTTATTCTCTCAAGCAGAAAGCTGGAAAGCCTGAAAAAGGTTGAGGAGGAGATCATATCTGACGGAGGGAAAGCCTTTTCAGTTGCATGTCACAGCGGAGAGATGGATCAGATTGAAGCTTTATTTGAAGCGATAAAAGGAAAATATGGGAAGCTTGATATTCTTGTGAACAATGCTGCCACAAATCCTTTTTTCGGCGATGTCCTTAGTGTGGATGAGCAGGCCTGGGACAAAACAGTTGATGTGAATATGAAGGGATACTTTTTTATTGCCCAGAAAGCGGCAAAGATGATGGTTGGCCATGGAGGGGGTGCTATTGTTAATGTTGCTTCTATAAATGGAATTCGTCCTGCACCTATGCAGGGTGTTTATTCAATAACCAAAGCAGCTGTTATTGCAATGACAAAATCTTTTGCAAAGGAGCTGGCTCCATTCAAGGTAAGGGTCAATGCCCTTCTTCCCGGGATTACTGAAACAAAGTTTTCTGCTGCAATGACTAAGAATCCTGACTTAATGAAGGTAATTTTACCCTCAGTTCCAATGGGCCGGGTTGCAGAACCTGATGAAATGGCTGGTGCTGTGCTTTATCTTGTTTCTGAGGCATCATCATACGTTACAGGATCAACTCTTGTTGTGGATGGCGGGATGCTGGCTTAATCGGGATAAATGGTGCAATTTGGGGTCAGCCATGTGGGGGCTGAAGGTCAGCCGCGGGGGCTGACCTACGGTGTGGTATTTATATAATTGTTTTCACAAATTTACTTTTTAATATGAACGGGTCATTTGTCAGTACAGGTATATCAAAATATCGGGCGGTACCCGCAATCATGCGGTCATGCAATTCAGGTATATCTGTTATTTCAAAGGAAGTTTTTATTATTTCAATTGATAGTTTTTCTTCCATATAGTTAACAGAAGTTTTTATAATAGTTTCCATATCATTAATTGAAATCGGGATTCTCGATTTTTCATGTAGATAGGCAATTTCAAACAGAACAATTGAAGGGATTATAATAATATTTTTTCCTTTATCAGTATCCTGAAATATAGTATTTATTTTACTGGAGATTACTTTTTCTCCATTCATGAATTTTATTATTGCCTGAGTATCTGTTACATACTTATTCATTATCAATTTTCTTTAACAGGCTATCTTCAGCATTTTTATTTAATTCTTTCAGATCAGCTTCAATTTGTGAATAACCAATAGAAAAGTTTTTAAAGAGACCGCCTATTTTTTTTACAGTCTTGATCTCTTCAGGAAATATTATAAGTACTTCTGTAGGAATATTTATTCCAGGTTTAATCATAGGTTCTATGATTCCATTATGATATATTCCTTTAACTGTATTCATTTTTTCTGCTCCAGCTTAATTTTATCCGTATAGTGTATATAAGATAATGATTTCTGACGATATGTCAATCGGTTTTTAATGCCGCGGGGGCTGAAGGTCAGGCACGGGGGCTGACCCTACGGTGTGGGTATGGGATTTTCGGAATACCGGAAAGGCTTATGATTAGATATAATTACAATAAAACCCCGGGATTCCGGGGTTTTGTGTTTCAGGTGAAGTTAATTATTTCTGTTAAAAATTGTATTTCAGGCCTACGCGTAACTGTTGTGCAGGGAGGCCGTATCGTTCATAATAATCATAAGTTCCTCAAGAGGTTGAATCGAATTCAGAAAATTTGTCATCATCAGATCCTTTATAGAAAGCATATTCAATTACAAGAAATGTATTGAATATCAGCTTTTTTTCAAGACCCAAGAGTCCCCCTATACCTATGAAATCAGAGCTTGAATCAACTGTTTTTTCAAAGAGAGATGGCATATTTACTTCCCTTTCAATAGAGACATTTGCATAAAAGATACCTGCTGCTCCATATACAGAAGTACGGCCTCTGTCTGGAGAAAGCCTTATACCTGCAAAAACAGGAATAGCAAATGCATTATATTTAAGATTATATTCTTCAGTAATACTTGTGTCGATTACATGACCATCTTTTGTTGTGAAGTATGATTCAAATCCGGTGCGGAGAAACAAATTATTTTTAAAATTATATTCAATAAAAAAAACTCCACCAGCTATTATGGGTAAATTATGATTTGAATTAATGCCAGTGTAGAGAAATGGATCCGTTATTTGTTCCCATGAATCATCTACAACCCCATTGTCAATCGCATATGACCCTAAAACCCCCACGGAAAATCCCCGTGCAAAAGCTCCGGTAGAAGCGAAAATTGACAGCGCAACTGTTACTGCTAAAATTATATTTTTCATAAAATACTCCGGTTGATTATCAGATAATTCATTTTAATATATATTGCAAATATGACAGAATCTACCTTAAATGCAATTATTAGTCAAACTCTTTTAATTTCACTCTCTCATATCCCATATTTTTTTTATTTCTTGAAATCTCATGCATTATCGCCTTAAATTAAAGAGTCTCAGCTCAAAATGCCTTGCGCCAATTATTTCTACCATACAGGAAAATGATAAATGCTAATAAGAGAAATGAATTTTAATGACATAGAATCTGTAAACATCCTCATCAAAGAGGTATTTGATCAGTTCATGTCGGGCGACTACACAGAAGAGGGGATCGCAAATTTTTATGAGTTCATCAGTCCCTCGTCATTAAGGGAACGCTTATCTTCAGGGAACCGTTTTTATACAGCAGAAAAAGATGAAATTATTGCAGGTGTTATTGAAGTGAGGGATAATTCCCACATTGCACTCTTCTATGTAAGTGGAATATTTCACGGTAAGGGGATCGGGAGAAGCCTTTTTGTACATGCACTGAAATATATCCCCCCGGGCACAGCAATTACAGTAAACTCATCACCATTTGCCCTTCCTGTATATGAAAGATTAGGATTTACCCGCCAACTTCCTGCCGGTATGAAAGACGGCATGGCCTTTATTCCTATGAAATATATTCATCATATTTAACATTTTATAAGTCAGGGAAAGGTTTCGTTTTCATTCAATTTCTCCCCCTTCTCCCTCGGGGAAATAATTGGAAAGCATTAATTTTCTTCATGGGAGAAGGGGGCCGGGGGGATGAGGGAATAGTAGTGTCGAATTCTGACAGAAGGTCAAAAAAAGCGTTCGACCGCCGGAGGCGGGGTGAGGTCTTTTGTGAATAAAAATTTTCCCCTTAAAAGAACTTGACTGAACCGCTGAAAAAGTAGAACTTGCAGTACTAATTTAAGAGAATAATCTTTGATTTTTCCGGCAATAAAGCGGGTGTGTTTATATATGAAAGATATTTTAAACCTTAAAGAACTTATTTCAATGGCCCTTGCTGAAGACCTGGGTGCAGATGGCGACATTACTGCTGAGGCAATATTTAAAGATGAAGTTTATTCATTCTCACTTGTATCAAAAGATGAGGGGATTCTCTGCGGTATGGAAATATTCGCAATGGTAATGACCGGGATAGATGAAAGCATAAAAATTGAAACCTTCTATGCTGATGGTGATTCCATAAAAAAAGGTGATATTGTAGCATCAGTATCTGGTCCTGCTGTATCGATTTTAAAGGGTGAACGTACAGCTTTAAATTTCATCTCACACTTATCTGCAATTGCCACAAAGACCGCCCTTTTTGTTAAAGAGTCAGATGGTAAAACTGAAATACTCGACACAAGAAAAACCCTCCCCGCATACAGGGAACTTCATAAATACGCTGTGCGATGCGGCGGGGGGACCAACCACCGCATCGGTTTATACGATATGGTGATGATTAAGGATAATCATGCAGATGCTGCAGGGGGAATAAAATCTGCAGTTCACAGGGTGAGAGCAAAATGGGGGGATAAGTATAATATTGAAGTAGAGGCCAGGACACTCAATGAAGTTAAGGAGGCACTTGACTCTGCTGCAGATATAATAATGCTGGACAATATGACAGATAAAGAGATGACTGAAGCTGTAAAATTTATAGCAGGAAGGGCAAAGACAGAGGCCTCGGGTAATATGAGCTTTGAAAGAATAAAATCCGCAGCCTCCGCAGGTGTGGACTCAATCTCATTCGGCGAGCTGACTCATACAGTAAAGGCCTTTGACTTCAGCCTAAAGGAAACTGATTTTTCGGCAGACTATGTTCCCCCCTTCTCCACTGTGGAGAAGGGGGGTTAGGGGGGATGAGGTCTGAACCGGTACCTGAGAACTTAATAACCGGGGAACTTAAAACACTTAACAATCAATGGTGATAAACATGAAGCTTAGAATGAAATTCAGAATGAAACTTCAAACCGATTCAGAAGAAGCATTAAAGAAATATATACTCGATGCAAAGGAACGTCTTGGCTGGCGCATGGTTATACCTGCCCATCATTACATGAAGAGCGAAATCGTGGATATCGCTGATTTCACAGGGGACTCCTATAAGCTGGCTCTTGATGTTAGCAGAAGCGATGCTGAATTTATTATATTCTGCGGGGTAAGTTTTATGGCAGAGGGTGCTGCCATACTTGCGAAGGAAAACCAGCATATACTTATGCCTGAGCAAACTGCAGGGTGCCCTATGGCTGATATGATTACAGGTGAAACCGCAGGCCGGGCATTGAGTCTGATTAATGAAAACATCCCATCTCCGGCAGCACCTGTTGTGTACATGAATTCATATATAGATTCAAAAAGTCTCTGCGGTGAATATGGCGGTTCTGTCTGCACAAGTTCCAATGCGTCAAAAGTTGTGAAAAGCTATCTTGACCAGGGTAAGCCGGTATTCTTTTTTCCTGATTTTCACCTTGGAACCAATGTGGCCCATTCTCTCGGTATTGACAATAAGCAAGTTGTAAAAGTTAACCTGGACCTTACTTTCGAAACGGGTAAAAATATTAAAGAAGCAAAAATGTTTTTATGGGACGGATTCTGCCCCATACATGCCGCATTTGAAGTTCATGATGTTCATGAAATGCGGGAAAAATATCCTGACGCAAAAATTATTGTCCACCCTGAGTGCAGCCGCGATGTGACAGCACTTTCAGATATTTCCGGTTCCACAAGTCAGATATATGATTCGGTTGTGAATTCCCCTTCCGGATCACAGTGGGTAATCGGCACTGAACTGAATTTTGTAAAAAGAATAGCAGCAGATAATCCCGATAAAACAATAGTTCCTCTTAGAGAATCTCTCTGCTCAAATATGAGCAAGGTAACTCTTCTTAATGCAGCAATGGCAATAGAATCTGTTGAAGGTTTTGTCGCCGGCAAAGGGAGTCTTGACAATGAAATTCTTGTGGATGAATTCCTGAGAGAAAAGGCAAAACTCTCCCTCGAAAAAATGATAAGTATAGCTGAACGGAAATAATTCGCGGAGCGGAAAATGAGACATTATTTTGATTCAATTGTAATTGGAACAGGTATCGCAGGGCTCACCGCTGCTGTTTATCTTAAAAAAGCCGGGCTCAATGTAGCTGTTCTCACAAAAGAGGAGAACATCAATGAAACAAATACCAACTATGCCCAGGGAGGGGTGGTAGCTGCAAGGGATGATGATTCGGCTGAGCTCCTGTTCAATGACATAATGGATGCAGGGTGCGGATATAACCGGAGGGAAACCGTGGATTATTTTTCAAAATCGGCCCCTTCTCTTGTTTTTGACTTTCTTGTTAATGAGGCGGGTATTGAGTTTAATAGAACTGAAAACGGCGGCATAGACTATACCGGGGAGGCTGCGCACAGCAGACGGCGTGTTGTCTACTATGAGGACCATACAGGGGACAGGATACAGGAAACCCTGGAAAACTATGCACAGAAAAATGAAATAAATTTTTTTCCGGGATATACTGCAATTGATATAATTACCAATGATCATCATTCACTTGATATCCAGGAGATATATAATGAACGTGTTGTTATGGGGGTCTATGCCCTTAATAACAGCACAGGAGAGGTCGAAACTTTTTTTGCAAATTCGGTTGTGCTTGCAACAGGCGGAATCGGGAATATTTATTATCACACCACAAACCCTGAGCCTGCAACAGGTGATGGAATAAGTATGGCAAACAGGGCCGGTGTTGATATAATTAATATGGAGTTTGTCCAGTTCCATCCCACTGCTCTTTTCCACAGGGACATTAAAAGATTCCTCATATCTGAATCGCTTCGGGGAGAAGGGGGGCGGATTGTTGATCATCATGGTGCTGAATTTATGAATGAGTATTCGGCCATGGGGGATCTTGCACCAAGGGATGTGGTTTCCAGGGCAATTTATGACCGGATGGCAAAAACAGGGAAGGAGTGTATGTTTCTCGATATTGCCAACTTTTATACAGGATCTACTCCTATTGAAAAGCGTTTTTCTAAAATATACTCCACCTGCTTAAGTGGAGGTATAGATATAACAAAAGAGCCCATACCTGTTGTCCCTGCTGCTCACTATATGTGCGGCGGAATTAAAACTGACCTTGCAGGGAGAACATCTATCAGGAATTTATATGCCGTTGGAGAGGTCGCATGCACAGGGCTTCACGGAGCAAACAGGCTTGCATCTACTTCTCTTCTTGAAGGGCTTTTCTGGGGCAAGGTTGCAGCTGAGAATATTGCAGCAATGGGGGGACAGATTGATCCTGAGCGATTTGAGTCAATCCCTGACTGGAGAAAGCCCCAGTATACAGAAGAGTTTGATCCCCTTTTGATAGATCAGGATATGAAGGTTATACAGCTTACAATGTGGAACTATGCAGGGATTATTCGCACTGATAAGGGGCTTAAAAGAGCTGAGGCTGATCTTGATTATCATACACACAGGGTAATGAAATTTTACAGGGAATCAAAAATTGCAAAGGATATTATTGAGCTAAGAAACGCAGTAGTGAGCTCTTCTCTCATAGTAAAAGCCGCACTGAGAAATCGTAAATCTGTGGGGTGTCACTATCTTCAGGATTTCTGATCAATTTATTTGACTTTCATCAAACTTCTGGTTAAATTCAAAATAATGTATATTCCTTTTAAATTATTTCGGGTTTTTCAAATCGGCAGGCCGGGGGCAATTGAGGGGATATAGTTAGCAGAAAATTTAAAATAAGAGTGATAACAGCCATGAATAAAAATGAAAAAATTACAAATGAAACAAACTGTCTGCCTGGTGAGCATTCCTCAACAGGGTTAGAAAGGGAACATGCGGAGTTCCATAATTCCTATCTTAAAGAGAACATTGTTGATGATATAAAATTTCTCCGTGAGATTTATAAGGATAAAATAGATCTTACTCCTGAAATGGTAAATATAGAATTTATTAATGATCTTAAGGTTCTTGGCAAGAAAATATACTTCTTTATTCTCGGGCTGGAACAGGATCTCACCCCCCAGGACTACATCCGCTATAAATTTGATTTTATCCAGACTAATGTGACAGAGGGAAGCCCCCATCTTTTTTATCTTGCCTGGAACGGGCTTATAAAAAATGACAGCTTTAAGAGACTTTTACGGCAGAAGTTCTCAATAAAACGGTTTAGTGAAGTACTGGTTCCTAAAAATATTCCGGCATTCGGGGCAAAGCATTCCAGGTATAGAACCAAGCTTGTTCTTGCAATTGAGGATATGGAGATCAATCCCGGGGGTGTTATCCGTAATGAAGGGCGTATACTTGATGACGGCAGCGGGAAAATTATGCGTGAGGGTATTGTGTGGCTTCCAAACAAGAAAGGTGTGCCTATTTTCCCTCATGCTTATGTTCCTCTTAACCAGGCACATGTAATTGCAATAAGGCATGGTAAATCGGTTCATGAGTCGGGCGGTGATAATCCTGAGTTTGTCGGTTCAGGGATTTGGGATACATGGAAGGATAACAGGCGTATAAGCGGTTCAATAGGTAATCAGCTGAAGCCTAAGGGGATAGATACTGCAAGGGAACTGGGCCGTGATTTTAAAATTATTGTTGATGCCCTTGAAAAAGCGGGTTACCCTCTCTGGAAGCATTCAGGCCTTGATCCTGTTCAGGTTTATGGAAGTGAAAGTGAAAATACTGAGGAGACATCCCGCTGTTTTCTTGAAGAGGCTGGTTATCCTGATATTAAATTTGAAGCGCTTTACGGACTTAATTCCCAGAAGTACGGCGCACTTACACATATGCTGAAAAATGATGTTTATAAGCAGATGCTTGGAGTATATGGCCATAATCTCCCCGGATCAGATGATGATAAAAAGAAGGCAGTAAAGGAACTCTTTAAAAACCGGTTTTATCATTTCCCTGAAGGGGAATCTCTTATAGAAGCGGACTGGCGTATTGCCCATTCTTTTGTTGATTTAATGAGAAATAATCTGGGTAAACGTGTTGCCCTATGTGATCATTCAGGTGCTCTCAGGGTATTTGAGGCTGTAATCAGGACCCTCGATTTTGCAGAATATTCTTCCATAAAAGAGGGGCAGGATTCTATTATTGCAATGGTATACCAGCCTGGTAACAATGTGCGTTATGACTACCTCCAGCGAAAGGGGATACCATTAAGGCAGGAAGATAATTAAAGTGATAATATGAAACATGGCTTTTCTTCACTTATTGCTATTATTGTTTTTTTTACAGGGTGCTTTCCAGGTGCTGAATCTGTAAAAATTCAATCAAAGATTGATGAGATTGATGAGATTGAATATATACAGATAAGGCTGGAGGACCCTTCATGTGCTGCAGGCTGCAGTGTGGACAGGGTTTCTGATTCAGGGGAGACAGTCTGTTTCAGGGAAGAATCAGTACTTACTGCAGCTGATATTCTGAAAGCATCTTCAGTAAATGGTAATGCTTTAGGTTATGTAATTGCACTTGAGCTGAACAGTTCCGGAAGAGTTAAACTTGATATGATTACAAGAGGAAACCGGGGTAAAAGACTCGGTGTATATGTTGCCGGTAAAATGGTTACTGCACCTGTAATAAACTCAGTTATCTCCGACGGTAAGGCCCTGATTGCCGGAGGTTTTACCCGCATCGAGGCTGAAGAAATTGCGGCTAAACTAAATGCCAGGTTAAAATGAAGAGTATGAAGACAAAAGTTTTTTATTACCTATTAATTTCTGCATCTCTTTTCGTGATTCTGCCTGGATGCAGCAGTAAGGTTATAACCCCGGTTGCAAAAGAACCGGAATTAATCTATTACTCAGGTAAGGCAAAAATTACCGCAATAGTACCGTCAACAGAGAGCTCTGGCCGTGGGATGTATTATATATATTACGATTTTACTCCGCTTAAAACATCTCATCTATCGCAATACAAATATCCTGCGACCGGTGATAATAATATAAAACTTTACCATGACCACAGGGAGAGTTTTCACGCAAACTGGATTAAAAAGTGGGATATAAAAGAAGGTAATATCTATCCTGCTTTAAGATTAGAGAAAAAAATTAATCTGGTATCAGGAAATAATGTGAGCTTCGAAATACTTCTCGATTCCCCTCAGGAATAGTTACTGAACTTTTTTTACTCTTCTTATTTGTTACTGCTTAATATCTTCCTTATATTTAGATCCGATAATGATTCAAGGTTTTACATTGTATTATCCTGCTGGAGGAAGAGGATCGTTTATGAGGGATAAATTTTTTAAATCCATTTTTAATAGATTTATATCTGATTCTTCATGGAAGGGGAGCATTGGATTTATAATGCAGTACTTTGTGCAGATTTTTCTCCCTGTATTTGTACTTCTCATTTTTTCATTCATTACTGTGTTTCAGGTTATAATCCCCCTGCTTGAAAAAAAATATATGAATTATAAACATGAAATGTGCCGCAATCTTGTTGATCTTGCAATGAGCGATCTGCATTCAAGGCAGAGGGAGGTAAATGAAGGCGCTATTTCTCTTAAAATGGCTCAGCAGAGGGCTATTAACAGGTTCAGGAATTACAGGTTCGGTGATGATGCCCGTGACTATTACTGGTTTCAGGGCCCTGATGCCATTCTTGTAATGCATCCATACAGGCCCGATTTTGAGGGGCAGAATCCGGATCACATAATTGCACCAGATGGCAGAATTCTTACAGAGTTATACATGGATCTCTTTAATGCTGCGAAAAATCCATCCGGCGGATATCTTGAGTATAAGTGGTACTGGAAGGAGAATCTTGATGTAATAAAAAAAAAGGTATCCTATGTTAAGATTTTTGAACCATGGGGCTGGGTTGTAGGGACAGGTGTATATTTAGATGACATCGAAGAGGAAATGGCAGAATGGAGGGTTACTTTTATTAAGCTGGGTCTGTTGCTTACATCTCTGGTTGCAGTTATTGCTCTTTTCCTGTCATTCAGAGGGGCGCGTTTTAAGCAGAGGGAGATTGAAGCATTAAAACAGCTTCAGGCCAATGAGGATAAATTCCGCTCAATTTTTAATTACAGCCCATACAGCATTTCAATAAATACTCTCCCGGAGGGGAGATATCTTTCTGTAAATATTGCTTTCGAATCATTTACAGGTTATCAGGATGGTGAGCTTAAAAGCAGGACATGGAATGATTGTCATCTGGCCCCTGAAGATATTGAATCGGGACTTCTTAACAGAATAAGAGAAGAGGGTAAAGTCTATAATATTGAATCTGCGGTTAAAACAAAATATGGAGAGAATAAAAATATTCTCTATACAGCTGCAGCAATTGAGGTTGATGGAGTATCCGCACTTATTTCTCTTATTGTTGACATAACTGAGCAGAAAAAACTGGAAGAGGGTCTGCGTCACTCCCAGAAAATGGATGTAATAGGGCAGCTTACAGGGGGAATTGCTCACGATTTTAATAACATGCTGGCAGGTATTATGGGGAGCGCCGAGATTCTGGGTATGAAAACCGCGGGTAATCCCGATTTAGTCAGGCATGTTGACCTTATTATAAAAAGCTCAAACCGGGCTGCTGATCTTATAAAAAAACTCCTTACATTTGCACGCAAAGGTATGGAGGTGACTGCTTCATTAGACATGCATGATGTTATTAAAGAATCTATTGTACTCCTGGAAAGGAGTATCGACAGAAAAATTGCAATAGAAACCAGGCTGTCCGCAGTAAATTCTGTAGTAAGAGGTGACCCTTCTCTTCTTCAGAATGTCATACTTAATCTTGGCCTTAATGCAAGAGATGCCATGCCTGAAGGTGGGATTATTGCTGTCAATACATCAAATATTGTAATAGATAAAGCCTTTTGTGAAAACCGTCATTACAAAATTAATCCTGGAAAATATATAGAAATTAATATCCAGGATTCAGGGATGGGGATGAACAGCGAAATTCTAAAGCGCATTTTTGAACCTTTTTTTACAACTAAACAGGTGGGGAAGGGGACAGGCCTCGGTTTATCTGTAGTCTATGGAACAGTAAAGGAGCATGGCGGGATTATAGAGGTATTCAGTGAACCCGGCTCAGGAACAATTTTTAAAGTTTATCTCCCCATAACAGACAATCAATCAGATAAAACTGCAGTTGAAGAGGATAAGCCTGTTTATGGCAAGGGGTGTATTCTTGTTGTTGACGATGAGGAGATTGTAAGGACAATCGCTGCATCACTTCTTGAATCATTGGGCTATGAATGCATTTTTGCAGAGAATGGCATGGCTGCTCTGGAAGTTTATGAACGTGAAAAGGGGAGGATTGATCTTGTGCTCCTGGATGTTATTATGCCCGGTATAAGCGGAGTGGATACCTTCTACAGGCTTAAGATGATTGATGAAAATGTAAAAGTAATCTTATCCTCAGGTTTCAGGAAAGATGAAAAAATCAAAGATCTCTACAAAGCTGGTGTAAAAGGTTTTATGCAGAAACCTTACCATCTTTTTGAGCTGAGCAAAGTTGTTGCCCGTGTTATAAACCTGTCTCAGGAGTAAAGCATCATAATAATTTAGTGGACATGGAATTTTAATATTTCAATATTGCATCAGTAATTATTCCTGAAGATATCTTTTAGTGTAATTATACTCTAATATCCCCGCCGCCTGCGGCGGCGGGGATATTAGAGTATTTTATTTCAAATAAAAGTTAAGGAATTAACATTGATATTGTATACTAAAGCTCTACGATAAATTGATAAATGAGAAATAATGAAAGATAAAATTAAAGGTCTATTTAAAACATCGGGATTTAATCTTACAGATAAAGAAGCTGAGCTTTTTTCTCTCTATTACCGACTGATAAATGAAAATAACAGTGATAATGATTTAACAAGAATAAAGGGCGAAGGGAACTTTATTGTTAAGCACTTTATTGATTCAGTCTATTATACCAGATTTGTCGAAATCCCGGAGTCTGTAATTGATATAGGAACAGGTGCCGGATTCCCCGGTATCCCCATTAAAATAATGTTTCCTCATGTAAATATTATCCTTGCAGAGCAGAGAAGCAGAAGGATTGATTTTCTTAAACTTGCAGTCGCTGAACTGGGGCTTGAAGGTGTGGAGTTTTACTCTCACAAGGTAACAGATAAATCTTTTTTTACTGTTGCCGGAGTTGTTACAAGGGCCCTTGAAGACGCATCTGAAACCCTTGACAGGGTTGAACATTTCCTCCCTGAAGGGGGGAGGGTAATTCTCCTTAAGGGCCCTGATGCCGGCGGAGACATAGAGAAACTGACTGAGAAAAACCGGCGTAATTATTCCCTCGTTGTTGATAAAAAGTATGTTCTGCCCGGTACAGATAATGCCCGGAGGCTCCTGGTTTTTAATAAAAATACATCCATATTCAGGAAAATATATAAGATTATGAAAGATGAAAATGAAACAAGGGGGATTCCCCTATCCTCCCCGGAGAATAAAACCTACCGTGAGATTAAACGGCTTGCTGCCGGTGAGGGGATTAAGAAGATTAATTCCATCTCAATTTCCGGTAAGAAAATAATATCAGATTATCTTTCAAGTGGTGATATAAGTGGATGCAGGCTCATTCTTCCTGATGATTACATCGAAAGTGATAATGATTTTGATCTATTAATTTCAAGGTTCCATGATAATGGTGCTCTATACATTCTCAAAAAAGGGTTATTTAATGAAATTGATCCATTAAATAACAGGGCCCCTCTTCTGATTACAGAGATGCCTTTGATTGAAGAGTGGGACGGATCTCTCCTTGAGGGATGCAACCCGGTAATCCCCTTTCAGGATCCTGCTAATGTGGGCGCTGCAGTACGGTCAGCCGCAGGGTTCGGGGTTGAACGGATTATCCTTGCCAGGGGTGCTGCAAATCCCTATCATCCCAAATCTATAAGGGCTTCATCCGGTGCAGTCTTTAGCGTGAGCTTTGTTAAGGGCCCTCCAATTGATGAAATATCTGATTCTGCAGGTGAAAAACTTCCCATTGTTTTACTGGACAAAGGGGGGGCAGATATTGGTGAATTTCTATTTCCTGAAAGCTTTATTCTTGTTCCAGGTTCCGAGGGTCAGGGGATCCCTTCAGGGCTAATGCATAAATCGGTATCTATTCCTGTTACAGACCGGATTGAATCTTTAAACGCCTCAGTTGCTCTTTCGGTTTTTTTATATGAGTGGGCTAAACAAAAAAAATAATTTGACAACTTCTGTTATTATCTCATTTCTTTTATTGTCCCTGCGGGGGACAGTTCTATTCAGCCGGATAGAATTATTGTAATCATTTCCTGAAGGAGAATAACGCATGTCATTAAAGGATAAGATAAGGACAATACCTGATTTTCCAAAAGAGGGTATTATGTTTCGTGATATTACAACTCTTCTAAAAGATCCTGAGGGGTTTAAGGAAGCAGTTGATCTCATTGCTGATCATTGCAGAAATATTGACTTTGATGTTGTTGCAGGTATTGAGGCGCGGGGATTTATCCTTGGCGGAGCGATAGCATATAAGCTTGGTAAGGGATTTGTGCCAATACGAAAGCCGGGGAAGCTCCCTTTTGAATCTATCAGTTATGAATATGAACTTGAATATGGAAGCGATAGTCTTGAAGTTCATACAGATGCTATAAAAAAAGGTGACAGAGTGCTCTTAATTGATGACCTTCTTGCAACCGGCGGTACAGCACTTGCCGGAGCAAAGCTTATTGAAAAACTTGGCGGCCAGGTTGTTGAGATGGCCTTTGTAATTGATCTCCCCGATGTTGGTGGAGGGAAGAAGCTTGCAGAGAGCGGTTACACAGTGTTTCATCTTGTCGAATTTGAAGGTGACTGAGAATTTTTTTGTAATCATAGTAACAGTGCACAATGCATCTCTGCATTGTGCACAGAATCATTCATTAGACCTGCCGGAATAATTTCCTCATTTTGATGTAACCTTGATGATCTATTTTTATCTATATATAACAGTCTGCAGCAATTGCAGTTTCCAGTATTACTCTGTATGGAGTATCCGGTAATTATAATTATTGTAAGGAATAAAATTACTTTTACTTTAAGGAGCAGAAAATGAAGAAATTGTTTTCATCACTTTCAATATTACTTATCCTTCTTTCATGCAGTACAATTCAGGCTGACAATTCCTTTCTTTCAGAAACAGCCAGGACATCTCCTTTAAAAAGCAGTAAAGATAAAACCGTTCTTCATGCCCTGCAGAATACTTATCATAATATTTATAATGAATATAAGGATTCTGTAGTATTTATAAGCACAGAAAAAACCGTTACAGTTCAGGGGTTCAATCCCTTTATGGATGATCCGGCATTCCGGAATTTTTTCAATTTTAGAAATATCCCGCCTCAGACCAGGAAAGCCAGAGGGCTCGGGACCGGTTTTATTATTTCAAGCGACGGATATATATGCACAAATCATCATGTAGTACAGAATGTTGATACTGTAACAGTAACTGTTGCTGATAAAACATATGAGGCTGAAATAATAGGATCGGACCAGCTTACTGATATTGCCCTTCTCAAGATAAAGAATAATGAGAAAAAAGATACATTCAAGCCTGTATATTTCGGCGATTCAGAAAAGGTAAAAGTAGGAGATTTTGTACTGGCAATAGGTAATCCATTCGGACTTGATAAAACCTTTACTTCCGGAGTTGTAAGCGGTACCGGGCGTAATCAGCTCGACAGTATGGGTAATATGCATATACAGACTGATGCTGCAATAAATCAGGGTAATTCGGGCGGTCCGCTTATTAACATTGACGGTGAAGTAATAGGTGTAAACAGGGCAATTTATTCCAGTTCGGGGGGGAATGTGGGTATCGGTTTTGCCATCCCTGTTAATCTGGCAAAGGAGACTTTAGCTCAACTTAAGGAGTATGGAAAAGTAAAGCGGGGGTATATCGGGATCAATGCGGCACCTTTAAATGATGATTTCGCGAAACAGCTGGGGCTTGAAAACAGTGAAGGTGTTCTTGTGGGGAGTGCCATTAAAGGGGGGCCTGCAGAAGCGGGCGGTATTATCGATGGCGATGTGATTGTAGCCATTGATGACAAACCTGTAACCTCGTTCCAGGATCTTATTCAGATTGTAGGTAATGAAAGGGTTGGTAAAACAATTAAAGTAACTGTGTGGCGGAATAAAGCGAGGACAAACTTCTGGGTAACAATAAAAGAGAGGCCGTAAATAGAATTTATCTATTTAGTGAAAGATAAAAATCAGGAAAGCCAGCCTTAATCGGGCTGGCTTACATGTGATAAATCATGGAGTTTATATTAAGGTAATTTAAATTTCAGCTACGTTCTCGTACCTTTCTTCGCTGTTTTCGTAGTATTCCTCCTCGAAGTTCCTGTCAAAACCGGTCTGGACTGTACGTGATCCTTCAGTCCGGTATATATTTTCCCCGCGGTTTGAATCGCTGCTCTCATCTATTGATGAACTATCCTGCAATTTTTCCTCAGGGTGACTTTTCCTGTATTTATAGAGAAGTTCTTTTGTGCTCATCTCTTTCCATTCTTTAGCACGAATAATGTGCTGACCATTAGGGTAAGTGTCAATATATGACTGAAATTCCCGTGCAGCAAGGTCAAAGTTCTTATCAAGGAAGTATGAATATCCGATTTTTATTCGTGCATCCTGATCTTTATGATAGTAATTATTTGATAGAACTCTGCGGAAATATGTAATTGCTGAATCGTACCTTTTCAGTGAGAAGTAGGATTCACCAATCCAGTAGAGTGCGTTTTCCGATCTTTCAGTATTAGAGAAGTTCCGCAGATATCTCTGGAAAAATTCGATTGCAGGGAAGTATCGCCCTCTTCTATAATTGTTCAGGCCGCTCTCATAAAGCTGTTTCATGTAGGCATCATTTATATCATCAGTGTAGTTGCTGAAGTTTGCATAATATTTCAGGAAATGATCATAAAGATCATATGCTTTCATGTCCTGTCCCTGTCTTTTGTAAACACGGGCTTTCCCTATTATTGCTTCCTCGTTATTTCCGTTCTCCGCGATTGCCAGGTCAAACATCCTCCCTGACCTGTCTACTTCACTTCGTTTAAGATAGGTGTGGCCAAGTTCAGTGTATACACGGCTTCTGAAATCCTTATTGTCGCTGTAATTTAAGGCAGTCATGAGCTGGTGAATACCCTCCTCATCATACCTTTTTAGAATTTTCAGCCTTGCAACCCTGGCCTTGATTTCATCGAGCATTTCACCCGGTATATCTTCACTTGATTTAAGTATATATACATATTTAAGGTAGGCCAGCCTGTTAAGGTTCAGCTTTTCGTAACTCTGGGCTATGTGGTAATAGGCGTCAAGTGCAGAATCGGTTTTAGGGTATCTGGCCACAACTTTAGTAAATGTATCTATAGCTTTATTCAGTGATTCTTTTGAACCCCGCTCAAAGGACATTTTCCCTTCTACAAGGAGTTCCCTTGCTTCCCTTTCCGGCTTAACAAAAGAGTCATAATAGGCTATAAGGGCTACACCGAAAAAGATAAAAAGTATTCCCACAAGTATCCAGTGTTTCATCAATCAGCTCCCCTGCATTGTTCTATGCTTAAAATATATATTAAAATCAATATCGTTCCAGAAAAACATTTAAAGCTATTTAAGCCTTAACATGGCAAAATCGCTCCAGAATTTTGCTTCTTCAGGGTAAGCACTCTGTACATCCCTGCTGCTGAGAATAAGAATCGCCCTGCTGTAATCTTTCATCTCAATATAGCTTTTTCCAAGGAAAAGCCTTGCCATTGCCCTGTCAGAATAATTATCGGTGCTGCTGATGAATTTATTCAGCTCTTTTGAAGCCAGATGGTATCTTCCGGAATAAAAATAGACCTGTATTATTCTGCTGAGACTGCTCTCCGGAGTAATCTCTTTTTGACTGTCCGGAACTGCTGACTCATCTTCAATTCTGCTTATATCGGTTTTGTCTGACTGAGCAGGAATTTTAGAAGTAATATTTATACCCTTTATAAAGCCCTGACCAGGTTCCGCAGTATCTGAGATCAGTCCATAGTGATAATCATTTTCCGACTCGTCGTCAGTCAAAAATTTCCTTTCAATGATATTCACGCTTCCGATTATCATATTTTCTATAGAAGATGCAGGTGAGGGTATCTGCCTGGATTTTATTACCTTGAGGATCTGCATCCCATCATTCCCTGTATATTCCCATGTAATTTGAATTTTTCCGTTTACTCTTTCAGCTTTTATTCCGGTAATTCTGTAGGGCTTTTTAATGGTTACAGGGAGGCGTGTAAATATGAGGCCTGTGTCAAAATTTATATCAACAGTGCCGTCAGAATACCTGGGGAGTACGGCATAATAGAAATCTCCTGCATCTGAGATGCTGTCCTTGTAGGTTGTTGTTTCCTGATCAGTTATATTGATTAACCTGGAATCTTTCAGTTTAAAAAAAGAATTGATAATCTCCCCGGACCTGTAAATTTCATATCCTGTGAGTTCTTTATCCGATGCGGTTGCCGCTTTTTCCCATCTCACTATGATAGATTTATCTGCATCGGCAAAAGCGGCCACGTTCAGGGGTGTGGAAACTGATCTCTCCTTAATGTATATACCGGCTGTAGTGAAGTTCTGTCCTGATATGGGGGTAAAGTATTCAATATTATTTTTATCGGTTACTGTAACAGCATAAAAAAATGCTCCGAATTCCGGCACGGTTGTATCTGTATAAACAGAATCGGTCACTGTAGCGATTTTAGATGAAACGGTGAGCTCCGAATTTGAGTTAATTGCACTTCTGCTTCTGTAGATATTATATTTAAGGTTTTTTGAAGAACCGCCATCCCATCTTATCCGTATACCCTGTCTTTGGGTATCCACACGGATCGATTTAACCATATCTGGTTCAGCATAAAGAGATACCGGTGCGGATGTGAAATTAACATTACTTAGCAGTTCAATTTCTCTCTTTAACAGCTTTTCCTTTGCAATAACCGCATAATAGTAATCCTTTCCCTGTTGAAGATTTTTATCAGTAATCATCCCCTCAAGGGACGGGTTTGATATACCCACAAGCCTGGCTTTCAGTATGTCATCAATGCTGTTAAAGGGGGATTCACTTCTTCCAATGACAAAATCTCCTGAGAAATTACGGTTCATTTCCCATGTTACTTTTACTGCATTTGCAGAAAGTGGTATCCTTTCAGCTTTAATATTCCAGGCGATATGATCCGGGTAGGTTAAAGCCCTGGCGGATAAAAAGGTGCAGAGAAAGAGTGCAATCAGAATCGCCGCGGCCGGAATTATATTTAGTTTTTTTTTATTCATATGTATTCTGGTTTAGATTTTTTTATATTATCGGAAGATTTATCCTTAATCTTTAGATAATTTTATTGAGTAAACAGTGAATTTAAAATTGTGTATAAAAATTGAGCTCAAATTATCATTATTATTTTTTATTGAAAAAAGTGAAATATATGTCTTGACTGCAGGGTGTGTCAAATTATTTAAGTGTCAGTATCTTTTTTTCAATGTTTATTCCTTAACTTTTATTTGGAATAAAATTTTCTAATATCTGGGGCTGTCTCAAAAGTCAGATTTTCGGGGATTTGTCATTCCGGTTTTGCAGCTTCAATTATTGCAAATACCGGAATCTCCTGATTAAATCAGGCCTAAGAGATACCGGCATTACGCTACGCTACAGCCGGTATGACAAGGAAATTACTTTTTGGACAGCCCCGGAGATTGAAAACAGCATAATTACACAAAAAGATATCTTTTGGGATAATTACTGATTTTTTTTAAAGTATCTTAAAGACAGGGTGTGACTCTATAAAAATGTATGACTGAATTTGAACTTTTTAAAATACGAAGCAGGGATATTGATACATTAATTGATATTATTGTAAAAAATGATCCCGATTCTGATGTGGATATGGTCCGGAAGGCCTACACTGTGGCATATAATGCACATGATGGCCAGTTACGTCTATCCGGTGAACCATATATTATACACCCTCTTGAAATTGCCCTCACTCTTGCCATGATGAAACTCGATACAACTACCATAAGCGCTGCTCTTCTCCATGATGTAGTTGAAGACACCAGGTTCTCTTTAGATTTTATTGAAGAGGAATTCAGTGAAGATGTGGCAATGCTGGTTGACGGGGTAACTAAGATATCCTCTATAAAAAACCGGTCAAAGAGCCATGCCCAGGCTGAAACCCTTCGTAAAATGCTCCTTGCCACTGTTAAGGATATCAGGGTTATAATAATTAAGCTTGCGGATAAGCTTCATAATATGCAGACAATAATGTTTCATTCCGAGATTAAAAGACATAGAATCGCCAAAGAGACCCTTGATATATATGCCCCAATAGCAAGAAGGCTTGGTATATCACGTCTGGGTAGCGAGCTTGAAGATCTTTCATTTCATGTTCTTTATCCTGAAGAATATAAACTGGTAAAAAACGGTTTTGCCCAGAGACAGAACGAAGTAGAGTTATACATAGAGAATTTCCGGGATGCAATTAGTGAAAAGCTGGCGGACCTTGGTATTGAAGCGCAGATAAAGGGACGGGCGAAAAGCTATTATTCTGTTTTCAAAAAAATGCAGCTTTCAGATAAACCATTTGAGGATATATACGATATCCGCGGTATACGTATAATAACCAGGGAATTGCGGGACTGCTATGCTATCCTTGGTATAGTTCATTCAGTATGGTCCCCTGTTGAAGGACGTTTTAAGGATTATATTGCAGTTCCCAAGTCTAACATGTACCAGTCGCTTCATACAACAGTAATAGGTCCTGAAGGGTACCGCCTTGAGGTGCAGATACGGACAAATGAAATGGATGCTACTGCGGAAATGGGGATCGCGGCACACTGGATTTATAAGGAAGGGAAAAAGTTTTTAAACAAGGACTACAAGGATCTTTCCATTCTAAAAAGTCTCAGTAATATTGATGATTCTCTTAACACCCGTGACTTTGTTTCTACTGTAAAGATGGATCTTTTTGAGGATGAAATTTTTGTTTTTACTCCCAAGGGTAAAATCGTAAAACTTCCAAAGGGTTCAACACCTGTTGACTTTGCTTTTGCCATACATACAGAGGTGGGTTATAAATGCTCAGGCGCAAAAGTAAATAATAAGCTTGTTCCTTTGCGGTCAAAGCTGAAGAGCGGCGATATCGTGGAAATTCAGAGCAAAAAAGATGGTAAACCTTCCGAGGCATGGATAAAATTTGTTAAATCAGCTAATGCCAGATATAAAATAAGGAACTGGTTTAGAAGACATAGTGAGGATGCAGGGAGACAGGAGGAGGAACTCCGGAGAAAAGAGGAGAAAAAGAAAAAGGAAACCAAAAAGGTATCTGTATCCATACCTGCAGATCAGCAGCCGAAACTATCTAACTACACAAAAGAAAGTAAAGTCGGTATTAGTATTGAGGGTAACAGCAATGTTCTGATTAAACTGGCACAGTGCTGCCAGCCTATTCCCGGCGATGAGGTTGTAGGTTTTATAACAAGAGGGAGGGGGATTACTGTACACAAAAAAACCTGTCCTTCACTTGAAAGACTTATGCAGGAAAAGGAGAGGATTATTGAAATAATGTGGCAGGAGGATGAGGGTAACAGGTATCCGATAAAAGTTGCTGTTGAAGCAGTTGACAGGCCCAATCTCCTGAAAGATGTTACTGACGAAATATCTCTTTATAAATCGAACATAATTAAAGTGGAAGCCCAGCTTATTGGCGGGGGTAAAGCTCTTTTGAAATTTATTCTGGAAGTAAGAAGCAATGCCCACCTGGGAGAAATATCAAAGGGGATCAAGAAGCTTAAAAATGTCACAAATGTCTATAAAATAAACGAAAAAGTTATTCTTAAATAATGAATTTTATACTCGGTTCCGCATCACCAAGGAGAAGAGATATTCTCCGCGAATTTTTTGACCCGATAGAGATTGTTCATCCTTCTATAGACGAATCGGTTTATCCGGGCGAAACCCCCGAATCTTTTGTCTCAAGGATTTCCGGTGAAAAAATGAATAGCGTTCTTTCACAGATTTCTTATACAGAAAATTTTACTGCTGTTACATCTGATACCATTGTAGCCATCGACAATTTAATTTTAGGTAAACCGGAATCATTGAGCAGTGCGGTTGATATGCTTAAACTCCTTTCAGGGAGAGAACACCGTGTTTTAACCGGTCTTTCATTATATACCGGTAATGCTGAAGACGGGAAAGAGCTGTCAGGTCTGGAGTCAACTTCAGTTTTTTTCAAAAACCTTGATAGTGGAACGATTAACAGATATCTGAGTATTGTGGATTATTCTGATAAGGCAGGTTCCTATGCTATCCAGGAATACGGGGACATGCTCGTTGAATCAATAAATGGCTCTGTCACTAATGTTATCGGCTTCCCTCTTCGCCTCTTCTTTTCTCTTCTGCAGAAGGGTAATCTTTCAAGTCTGCTTCTTTAAACTACAATTAAATAGAATCTGTGATTATCTCTAATGACCGATTCGTTTTACAGCAGAGGTGAGTGGAATGATAAAATCTCGAGCAGGATTTTCTACTCTTTAAACTGTAAAGATCTGCAATCGGTACATAAAGAAAATATTGATTTGACATTAATACCCTTTGCCGATAAAAATAGTGAGAGTGATCAGTATTAAAAGTGTGATGCAGGGGTATGATAATGAAAGGCCGAAAACAATATATTGTGGATAAAAGCTTTCAGTTAAGGACTATTTTTTCTGTTCTTGGAATTGTGGCAGTTGTTTCTCTTATCATCATTGCATCTATATCATCTGGCGTTGTTTATAATAATGAAAAGATAAATAATATTTATGAAATTGAGGATAGTATTTTTAATCTCATGCAGGCTGCAAATATTGACTCCAGGGTTGATGAGGACTATCTGAAAACAACATCCCTGCTCATGGAGAGACACGAATCTAATCTTGCCACCATTGACCAGATTGCTCAATATAACCGTTATCTCCTTATTGCACTTGTGTTTTTTGTTCTTATACAATGGGTTATACTTTTTATTATGCTCTTGAGAATTACACATAGAATTTCAGGGCCGGTTTATGTAATGTCTAGCTATTTCAGGGAGATAATTGAAGGGGATATTCCGGATATACGCCCTTTAAGGGAAAAGGATGAGCTTAAAAGCTTCTACGCACTTTTTAAAGAACTTGTTGACACATTGAGGAAGAAGGAAAAGTTATAGATAAGGGTGATTACGGAAAGTCACATCTACCGGAGTCAGCCCCCTTTAGGGCGCCCTCTGCTTGTACTGAGTTCGTCGAAGTAAGCACAGCGAAGAAGTACTCCTGGGGTAGACAGAGGGAAAGTATAAGCCGGGATTTACTTTTTCACCAACATTACGGATAAAGTTAATATATTAACATTGGTTGTAAAAACAAAAAATTAAATATAATTAGAGCAGGGCTGATTAATGCGCGGTATACTGGAAAAGAAAATAGTAAAAGTTTTTATAATAGCATCAGTAATTTGTTTTATTTCATTTCAGCTGATTTCGAAAATATCACAGATCGATCCTGATATAAAAAGTTATTTCACCTGCGAAAATGATTATATTGAATACATCTGTGAGAATGTGAAATTTTCATCAGTTGAATTCAGAATTGTTGAAGTACACCAGGGTGACAACTTCTGGAAGATTGCCAGGGATTATGAAACCAGTATTGATTCACTGATTGGCGCTAATATTTACTGGGAGGATCTGCTGGCACGCATAGGCCAAAAAGTGATAGTCCCGTCAGAAAGGGGTGTTCTTGATTTTGCTGCTGATTTCAGTGAAATTGATGCTCTTGCTGAGCAATATGGTGTAAACAGGGATGATATGGAAATACAGAAACTTCCATTCCTTTATTCCTTATATTACAAATTCAGTAAGAACAGAAAGCCTGTCGCAGTATTTATTAAAGATGTAAAACCGAAAACGGAAAACATGACTGCCGCCCTTGCAGGGCGATTTGAATTGAGAGAGATGTTCCGGTCACCTCTGGGGGGACGTCTCAGTTCTTTCTTCGGGAACAGAAAGCACCCTGTTTACAGCAGAAGAAAATTTCACAACGGCCTGGACATTGCGGCAAAACATGGCACACTGGTTGGCGCTGCAAGAGCAGGGAAAGTAGTATCAACAGGCTGGAACGGCGGTTATGGTAAAACTGTTGTTATTGAACACAATAAAGGATATAAAACCCTTTATGGTCATCTGTCTCAGATAAATGTCCGTCCCGGGCAGGTTGTAGAAGCAGGCAGAATAGTAGGGAGAGTCGGTTCAACAGGTCTTTCTACCGGCCCTCATCTTCATTTTACATTATGGCATAATGGCAAACTTATCAATCCTATGGATGTACTCTGGTAAAGAAATGGAAAATTTTGATCGAATAATTGAAAAGGCCCGTGAACTATCTCAAATGATAGAAAATAGTGATATTGCCCGTGAATATTATGATGGGATAGATCTGATGCAGAAGAATGTAAAGGCTCAGAATCTTTTATCGAAACTGGTATCATTGGGAAGGGAGCTTAATGAGTCTATATCTTCGGGTGATGAATCACTTTCCCCTGGCGGTGCTGAAATGCAGCTCATAAGGGAGGAGATAGAAAAAGATGATCTTGTTAAAAATTATATTCTGGCACAGAAAAATTATGTAAACCTCCTGAAACTGGTACAGGATAAGATAAAGAACCCGGTTGATGAAAGATGAAGAATGATGGAGAAAGAAAAAGCAGCTTGCCAGCCGGAAGTATGGGAGATATTACAATAGGGAGACCCAATTTAGGGCCCGATGTACCTGTACTGATCTACAGGCTTATGCAGTATACTTTGCGTACCTCTCTTGATAATGAATTTGGTGTAGAAAAAGCGGATAAAATTCTCTATAATGCGGGGAAGATGGCAGGGGTGCAGTTCTGTTCATCCAGGATAGAGCAAGGGCTTGAATTTAATGATTTCATCTCCACTCTTCAGAGAGAAATGAAAGATAACAAAATAGCTATATTCAGAGTGGAACAACAGGATAGTGAGAACAAGTGCTTTGTAGTAACAATGGCAGAGGATCTGGATTGTTCCGGCCTCCCCATATTAAATGAAACCGTCTGTGTCTATGATGAAGGATTTCTTGCCGGTATAATGAGCTGCTACACCGGGAGAGATTTTGAGGCTCGTGAGGTTGACTGCTGGGCCACCGGAGAGAGGGTCTGCAGGTTTGAAGTGAAAGCATCTGATGAATCTGCTTGATATTGTAATTCAGCATATTGAAGCATTACTCATGGGGGAAATCCCTCAGTTTATAAGTCACGATGGTTCGGATGAGATCCGGGTTGTTGAGTTAGCAGAAAAGGTTAACAAGCTGATTACCGCAGTTTCTGAAATCCACAATTTTGTACTCCCTCTATCCAAGGGGGAGCTTCAGGACATAAAAATAAGCCGAATGAACCTTATGGGGTCACCATTTAAAGAGCTGCATTCAAAACTTCTCAATCTTACATGGCAGGCAGGGCAGATAGCAGATGGTGATTACAGCCAGCGTATAGATTTTATGGGTGAATTTTCCCGTTCATTTAACAGTATGGTGGAAGCTCTTGATCTGAAAGACCGTTCCCTTAAGGCAAAAATAGATGAGCTTGAAAGCAAAAACAGGCTTATTGATATGGAGCTTGACATCGCCCGTACTATTCAGAATAATCTTATACCTGCCTCAATGCCCGAGTTCCCGGGGGTTGAGCTTTGTTCTATATATAAACCAATGGATCAGGTCGGAGGTGATTTATTCGATTTTATTACTTTTCACGAAGAGAATAAAATCGGTATTTTTATCAGTGATGTATCCGGCCATGGGGTTCCAGCAGCTCTTATAACAAGCATGGTTAAAACTCTCTGTACAACTGCCGGCGAGGCAAGGAATTCATCGTCTGGATTTCTCCAGTTTATTAATAATGGACTTGTGGGGTTATCGGGGGATAATTTTCTTACAGCCTTTTACGGGATTTACGATTCTTTTTCACAGGTATTCTCCTATTCCAGATGCGGTCACTGTTTCCCTCTGCTTTTAAGGGAGGGGGGAATATGGGAAATAAAAAGCAGCGGAACAATAATGGGAATAATGAATGATATACAAATAGAGGAAAGAGAAATTAAACTGGAAAAGGGGGATAAAATAATTTTTTATACTGATGGGCTTACTGAAGCATCAGACAGCAGAAAAATTCAGTTTGAAGAAATTATGGTTCAAAAGGTTATACCGGAAATTTCTCATCTCCCTGTTGCTGATCTGCTGGAACGGCTGTATAAGAGCATGTTTGATTTTGCAGGCGGGATCCCCCCGGATGATGATGTCTGCATAGTGGGGATGGAGATAGTATAGGCGAGGGTTACTTTATTTTTGACGCTTTTAATTCTGCTTTTCTGTATAAATTCTCGATTGTTGTATCATCGATTTTCTTTCTTGCACCACGTTTCCGGTTTAACTCATCTTTCAGTTTCTGTAGCAGATTCCCGTTACTTTTAATCATCTCGATCATTGTTTTTTTTGAAAAAATGTATCCTGACGGGCAGTTATTATATTCTCCAAAGAGTTCTCTGAATATCCATACTTTTTTTGCAAGTTCCTTCTCGTCTTTGCTTAATCTTTTATAGCCTGGAAATTTATTCTTATACTGCTCCAGCTGGTTTACCCTGTAGTTTTTATCAGCAATTGTTGAACAGATCCGGATATACTCATTATATACGCCTGTCTCTTTGAGCATGGTGCTTAATTTTTCTTCGATATCAAGGAGCTGAATGACGTCATTTACTGCATATTCAAGGAGCTCAGGGCTGATGGGGCGTTTAAGCCAGTTTGCACGCTGGAATCCGTCTTTAATTTCTTTATCAATTCCTATATAATCAGAAATATTCTCCTTAATGCCCAGAAGTTTCTGCGCAACAGCAATATCATGAATAGGATCAATTGAATAGCCCAGAATATTCTGGGTCATGAAAATATCGTTTCTGCAGGAAAACATTACCTTTAGAATCTCTTTTGATGTGAGCAGTTCCCTGAGAACAGGCTTTGCACCGATTTTTTTTACATCAATAATTACAGGTTTTACACCGTCAAAGCACTGTATTATTGAAATTGAATAATGATATTTAACTGAACCCTGGTCACCTTCAAGATCAAGGGCAATTTTTGCAGTTTTCTCTTTCAACAGCGATTTATAGTAAACCGCAAGATCCTCTTCTGTTTCGATTAAGGTGATTGGAACCATCTGACCCTGTACCCGGTACTTAAATAATAAGAATAAACCTATTATAATGATAAGTAAAATTTTATCAAACAAATTAATATTATAAATAACGATTAATCAGTAATTATTTATAAAGATATATAGTTCATTGCATATTCCGGTCCAAACCTGCCACTCATTCCGGAACATGCCTGCCACCTGTTCCGGCGTAAAGCTGCCACCCATTCCGGTTGAAACCTGCCGTTTTTAAAGTTTTTCCGGAATAAAAAAC
>Ga0334890_1000114_pt1 | contig 146418 bp, 119 predicted proteins | sample GraSluR1_MG_3_FD_207220 | JGI IMG/M metagenome (GOLD analysis project Ga0334890, IMG submission 207220) | Sludge microbial communities from methane-producing bioreactor in Wageningen University, Netherlands - Granular Sludge_31_08-R1 | ecosystem: Engineered > Bioreactor > Anaerobic >...
ATCTCCTGGATTCAGAACTACCGCCGACTCTGCATCCGTTGGGAGAAGTCGCGTTGTCTGTTCACCGGCTTCCTGCATATGACCTGCACGCTCTTGTTGCTTTCAGAGGTTTTGAGATAGCCTCATGGTCGGGAGTGACGCATTCTTGTCTTCGGACTATCGGGCGCACGACGCGACCACCGTTGGATTCACGTTCAATTGCTGCAACACCTGTGATTACCTGGTTGCGGACAACCTGGGTGGTACGGTGGCGTTCAATCCAGAAAGCGCGACGCTCATCGTGTGTGGCTTCAGCAAGACGAAGGCGATACCGGACAGCGAGCCGTTCTACGGCGTGGTTGGGGCAGGCGGGAGCTTCGGCGAGAGCTTTTTGGCAGCGGCGCGCACAAGCCCCGACACAATAAGCATGATTCTGCTCGGCGACGGGACGCTGAAGCCCAGACCGCATCACTGGACGGGCGCCTACCCAGGCAGTGACAAGTGGTCGATACCTGACAATTGGGAGGATAACAGATTGCCAGATTCTACTGATCACATTCGGATCAGCGAAGATACGGTGGAGGTGGATGTGGGTACGCTTGCGGACCCGACAGCCGTCTGGTCGGTGGGCTTGCAGAACGCGGCTGGTCTTGAGTTAAAACAGGATCGAGTGATGCTGGTGAGTAACAGCATACTGGCGCGACTGCCCGTCAACAGTCTGATTACGATGAGGCCGAATACTTCTCTGACGACCGGCGCGCTGAGGAACGTTCTGGTCGAAATGGAAGGCGCCGAGAACGAGCCAAGCAGCCTGTTGGTGAACGGGGCCTTCGAGAGCGGCGCGTTGGCCGTGAACGAGTACTGTCTTGCGCAGGCAGGATCGTTAAAGGATTGCAGCGTGACGGTGGCCACGGGCGGCGATCTGACCGCCGGAGGCATTAACGGCTGCGAGGTCGTGTTGGGCGAGAACACGGATGTGGAGGTAGGCTCATGCCTTGGCTCCAGTTTTGAGTTGGCGGCGGGCGCGTTGCTGACCGGCGCGTCGCTAGCGGACTGTGGCTGCCAGGTCGGGCCAGGCGCGACGGTCGTGGTGACAGGCAGCGTGGCTGTCTCCACGTCGTTGACAGAGGCGCCGGCGTGGGCAATCAACGAGGGGAGCGTGACAGCCGCAGCGATGAACGGCCTCTGGGGTTTGTGGGAAGTCTCCGGCGGAAGTCTGACTACCGGACAACTGAAGGCCACGGAAGTACGTGCGTTTCGGCTGGAGCTGCGCGAAGGCGCGTACGCCGCAGTTGAGCATTTACCAGTGCCGTACTCTTCGCAGGTGCCGGCCGTTCCGTTCTGCGACCCGGCAGAAGGAGAGGAGGCTGCGCACGAGCTCGTGTATGGGGACGGAGCAAATGTGTTTAGCGGTGGCGTGCCGGACGATGATGAAGTGGACCAGATGTATCTGGGCAGGCAGACGCGCGTGCTGCCGGTTGTTGGCGCCACGGATCCGCAACTGACGCTTGATCTCAATTGCGAGCTGCATATTGCCAGTGACTTCGAGGATGAGCTCGTGCATGAGGGATGGAACACGCTGGGCGTTGACTTGGTGGCTCAGCCGATCTTGGACGGCGTGCAGGCCATCGAGCTGATTTCGCCGTATCCGGCGGGGTGGCACGATGTATGTCCGATAATCTATCTGGATATACCGTGTTACGGTTTCTTCCGGGACTTGACGTTGCCGGATCGCCAAGGGTCAGCGGCAGCGGCGGCGACGCTGGCGGCGAATGCGTTCAACAACTCGATCATGGACGAGGGGCATGCGTCGCAGTGGGGTTCGTTGAACCGGGATGAGCCGGGGCCGGCAGAGGCAGGATTCTTCCGGGACATCTACGTTGGCGCATGGCGGACGTTGGTGATTAAGGAAGAGCATGGGAAGCTGTTCTACTACGGTGATCTTGAGGTAGACCCCAATGCTACGATTGAGTACTGGGCTGAAGGTGCTCATGAGCCAGTGATCGTTACTGAAACCTCAACGCCGCCGCTGTTTGAGGTAATCACGTGGGCAATCACGACGCTTTACGGCGATTGGAATGGGGATTGCGTGATCTCGAATGTCGAGTTGGCGCAGCTTCAGGCGGCGGTTGCCGGCGGGTCGAGCACGTACGATCCGCTTATGGACTGCAACTGCGACGGCGTGCTTAACAACGTGGACGTCGCCAAGTTCCTGGACAATATGATCGTGCAGCCGTCGTGCGGCGGGCGAGATGGCGGCGGTGGGCGCGGCGAAGGTGAGGGCGACGATTGGGCGGCTGAGGAGGACGGCGGCGCGGAGGAAGAGGATGACGCCGGCGAGCGGTCGGGCGGCGAGGATGGCGTGGATGTCGCCGAACTGGCCGCGTGGATTGTGGCGGAGCTTTCGCCGGAGGAATTGGCGGTATTTGTGGCGGATCTGGCGGCGGCTGCTGAAGAATTCGCCGGGACGCCGGCGGGTGCTGATATGGCGGCGCTGCTGGCGGAGTTTGAGTAGCGGCCAGTTCTGAGGGCCGCGAAGTATTTGGTTAGGTCTTATGGCGGGCCGGGTGAGGGTTGCGAGGCCCTTGTCCGGCCCGCGGTATGGTTGGGGGGGCGAGGGGGGGCTGAGAAGAACCGCTTCTTTACAGGCGCGGCTCGGTTTGGATGGCGCGGACGGGCAATGGCGCGGGGCGGAGCGGACAGTGCGGACGGGCGGTGGCGCGCGGGGGATCGGATTGCGTCCGGGGGGGCGCTGGGGCGGCGGTGGCGGACGGTGCGCGCACGTTGTCCACCTGTGCTTGGTCGCTTGCGTGCGGCGCACCGTCGCCAGATCGGTATGCGGCGGAGGCGCGGGCGGCTATGCCAGTACGCGGCGGAGGCGTTCAAGGGCCCAGTTGATTTCGTCCTTGGTGATGCAGAGCGGCGGGGCCAGGCGCATGGTCTGCTCGTGGGTGTCCTTGCAGAGCATGCCCTCGTGCATGAGGCGCTCGCAGTATTGGCGGGCGGGGCCGGCGTGCCGGTGGAACTCGATGCCGACCCAGAGGCCGCAGCCGCGGATTTCCTTGACTTTGTCGCTGCGGATGGCGCGCAACTGGGCCATGAGGTATTCGCCCAACTCGCTGGCGCGCTGCTGGTAGCTGCCGCCGGCGAGTACCTCGACGACCTTGCGGGCGACGGCACAGGCGAGCGGGTTGCCGCCGAAGGTGCTGCCGTGCGTGCCGGGGGTGAAGACGCTGAGGATTTCGCGGGATGAGACCACGGCGGAGATGGGCATGATGCCGCCGCCGAGGGCCTTACCGAGGATGTACATGTCGGGGACGACACCTTCGTGCTCGCAGGCGAAGGTGCGGCCGGTGCGGCCGAGGCCGGACTGGATTTCGTCGGCGATGAAGAGGACGCGCTGCTCACGGCAGAGGTCGCGGGCCTGCTGGAGGTAGCCGGCGGGCGGGATGATGATGCCGGCCTCGCCCTGGATCGGCTCGACGAGGAAGCCGACGGTGTTGGCGTCAATGGCGCGGCGCAGGGCGGCGATGTCGCCGTATTCGACGGTTTCGAAGCCGGGGGTGAAGGGTCCGAAGCCCTGGCGGCAGACGGGGTCGGTGCTGAAGCTGATGATGGTGGTGGTGCGGCCGTGGAAGTTGTTGCTGCAGGTGATGATCTTGGCCTGGTCGGCGGGGACGCCCTTCTTGACGTAACCCCATTTGCGGGCGGTTTTAAGGGCGGTTTCGACGCCTTCGGCGCCGGTGTTCATGGGGAGGACGGCTTCCATGCCGCAGAGGTCCGCCAACTCGCGGCAGAGTGGGCCGAGCTGGTCGTTGTGGAATGCGCGGGAAGTCAGCGTGACGCGGTCGAGCTGGGCCTTGGCGGCGGCAATCAGTTCGGCGGGACGGTGGCCGAAGTTCACGGCGGAATAGGCGGCGAGCATGTCCATGTAGCGTTTGCCGTCGGCATCCTCGACCCAGACGCCCTCGGCGTGGGCCACGACTACCGGCAGGGGGTGGTAGTTGTGGGCGGCGTAGTGCTCGACGAGTTCGATGTGCTGTGCGCCGGTGAGCTTACGGTCCTTTGTGATTGTCATTGCGCTGCTTCCTTATTAGCTTGCCCCACGAAGCACGCGGCGCTCATACGAACATCCGCCGCGCGCCGCAACCCCTCCATCCTGCCATCGAACGGCGTGGCTGGCAAGTCGGAATCGGCGGGACGACTGAACAGGGAACGGTGAACGGCGGGTTGGTGGGCTGGGATCAGGGTTCGCTGGGCTGGTCGGGGGTGGTTGGGGCCGGCGGGGGCAGGGGCATCAGGTCGGCGATATCGAGCACGGCGGCGGCGGCGTAGCGTTCGACGAAGTCGGCGAGGGAGTCGCGCGTCACCAGTTCGCAGCGGATGGCAAGCTGTCGGGTGGCGTCGGGTACTGCGAGCAGTCCCTGGACGACCAGTTCGGCCGCGGCGTAGCCGAGCTCGCCGTCGAGCGGTCCCACGAGGGCGGCGGCCTCGCCGGCGTGCAGGCGAGGCCAGAGTCGCGGGGCGGCGCTGAGGGTGGCGAACTTGTTATGCGCCGGCAAGCGCAGGCGCGGCTGGAGCGAGAGCCAGGGCTCAGGGTTGAGTGTTATGACCAGCTCGGCCGTGCGGAACTGTTCGAGCAGAGTGGTGATGGCGTCGCGGGGGGGCAGGCCTTCGGCGGCCGTGTCGACTTCCCGCAGGAGGGAGAAGGCGGGCCGGCCGGGGGCCGCAGCGGAGAAGCGGACGTAGCAGTCGGCGGCGTCCTGGTCGCGGGTACGTTCATGCACGAGGATGTAGCTGCGTTCGGTGCGCTCACGTCCGAGGGTGTCGACGGCCTGGGGCAGGAGGTTGGGCAAGCTGCGGCCGAGCAGTTCGGCTGCTTCGGCGCGGGCTACGCCGACGTGGCCGTACGGTCGTAATTGGGGTGCGGGCCGGTTCATCGTTACCAGGATGAAATCGCGTGGATCGAGCAGTTCGGCGACGGCTTCGACGGCATTAGCGTCCTCGAGGTGTAGGCAGAGTCCGCGGGGCTGGGCTGATAGTGCCTGGGTCACGGCTTGGCGGAGGCTGTCGGGGCGCTGGTTCTTGGGGGTGACGACGAGGCAATTGATGTTCGGGTAGCGGTCGCAATATCGGCGGGCGCCGCCGGCGACGGCCTTGGAATGGCTGCAGGATTCTGGTGGGCCTATAACTGCGATGATAGATCCTTCGGGCAGGGAAAGGCCGCGGCGGGTCGTTTCGGCGGGGTGGTCGCAGGCTGTAAGCGTTGTGATGACAAGAAGATAGAGCGTGGCGGCGAGTTGCCGGGATCGTTTTGGTGGCGGCGCTAGGGGCATACTGGCGCTCCGCGCGATAGGCAAGACTGGCTCCCTCAGCATTGCGAGCCGATTTAGAGTATAATACGGAAGAAGTGCGCGGCGAGTATTAGCGGAAGCGCAATCGAGGTGTGCTCATGAGAGGTATTTGGGTTGTGGCGGTCGTGGTGGCTGTGCTTTGGCCGGCAGTGGGGTGGGGACAGAGTATCGCCGACACACTTACGGCGACGAGCGGTTCGGCCAGTACGGAGCAAGGTGCGCCGAGCACGTGGGTAACGGCGGCCCGGGCGCGGCATCAGGCCTACATTCAGGCGCGCGTCACCAATCCCCGATCGGGTCAGCCGGGCGGGACGCTCGACGGTCTTGAGACAGCGTCAGGCACTAGCACGGGCGGCTTGGACTTCAGCAGTCTGCTGAACCTGGTGACGCAGTACGGGCTCGGCAGCTCGGGTGATCTGAGTGGTCTGATCGATGGGCTAAGCGGCACGACCGGGAGCAGCACCAGCGGGTCCGGCATGAGCATCGAGGACTTGCTGCGGCTGCGCGACCAGCTTCAGGGCACGTCGGGCACCTCGGGCACGTCGGGCAACACATCCACGTACAGCAGCAAGACGGACAGCCGGTCGCAGTTGGTGACGACCGCGGCGAGCTACGAGACGCGGGACGGCTCGGGGGCGATTGGGCGGCTGCCGAAGATCGAGGCACGATCTCAGACGACCACGACGCCGGATGAGCGGCGCTTCGTGGCGCGCTGGGCCGAGCAGATGTCCAGGACGGTCTTCGCGGCACTGACAGTCGGGTTCAGTTCGCAGGATTTCGTGACGCTGCTGAAAGACGCGCTGCGGCCGATTTTCACGGTGCCGGAGAATGACTCGACCGACGGGGACACGGACAACTCGTCCGGCGGTGGCGACAACACCAGCGACGAGGACACTGGTTCACTCGTCTGACAGGCATGCAGGGGCGCGGTGACGCCGGGGCTTCGTCGCGTCGCTTGTTTGACCAATTCGCCGCCCGGCGCTACGTTAATGTGCTGAACATGTTGAAGTTGGGTGCGCCGTTGGCGGGCGGCAATGGCGCGCGTGGTCCGGTGTGGCTGCCGGGTTGCGCGGCAGCGCGTCGTTGAGGTGGCACGAGCACACAGGTGAGCTATGGCGACGATCCCGCCTCCGTTTCGCGGCGTGCGTTTGTTCGGCAAGACGGCGTTGGTGGTCTGCACGCTGGCGGCGCTGACACTGATGGGCTATGGGCTCAGCGAGCTCTGGTCGGCGGACCACTTGTGGGGTCTGGGCATCGTAGCGGCCGGCTTCGTGGCGCTGGCGCTGGGCGTACTGCTGTACGCGCAGCTCACGCTGACGCACAAGCTGGTTAACACGGCGCATCGCAGTTACGGCATGCAACTGGACCTGAGCGAGCTACTGCGTCGGCAGACTGAGTACACGCATACGATTGCGGAGAACAGCTCCCTGTCCGACTGGGCCAAGCGCATCGTATACCGCGAGAAGGACTACGAGTATCTGCGCGACACGATTCAGAGCGCCATCGTCCGGCAGGATTGGCAGAGCGCCGAGCGTTTCATCCAGGATCTTAGCGAGGAGTTGGGGCTGCGTGACGAGGCCGCCCGACTGCGCGAGGAGGTGGAGCACGCCCGCCAGGCCACCAAGGAGGAGAAGATCGAAGCGGCCCTGCGTCGTTTCGACAAGTTGTGCAGTCAGCAGAAGTGGGAGCAGGCGCAGAGTGACAGCGCGCGGCTCAAGATACTCTTCCCGGACGAGCCGCGCATCGCCGCGCTGCCGCGTGAGCTTGAGCTGCGCCGGCAGCAGCACAAGCGGCGGCTGCTCAAGGAGTACGATGAGGCCGTACGCACGCAGAACGTCGACGTGGCCCACCGGCTGCTGTTTGAGCTCGACCAGTACCTGAGCGACAACGAGGTCGCCGTGCTGAAGGAATCGGCGCGCGGGGTTTTCAAGGCCAAGCTGTTCCAGCTCGGCGTGCAGTTCAGCCTGGCCGTCACCGACAAGGCGTTCAGCAAGGCGGTGAGCATCGGCGACCGCATCATGCGCGAGTTTCCGAACAGTCGCTATGCGCAGGAGATCGCCAGCATGATGCCGGCGCTGCGGGCCCGCGCGGCCGGTGTGGCGCAGGATCAGGATGTCGCCTGAGCGTCTGGGGGCGGCGTTCGCGGCGCGCTTCGGGCATGCCTGCCAGGTCGTGGCCGAAGCTCCCGGGCGCGTCAATCTGATCGGTGAGCATACCGACTATAACGAGGGTTACGTCCTGCCCATCGCTACGGGTATGCGTACCGCGGTTGGGCTGGCCTTCGTGTCCGGGGGGCGCGCCGGCTTGCGCGATCCGGTGCGTGTGCGTGTATACTCGGCCAACCTGGCCGAGGAGCAAGCCTGGCGGCTGGACGAGTGGGATCCGGGCCGGCATCCGCGTTGGACCAGCTACATTGCCGGCGTGGCGGTGGAGCTGCAAAGGCGGGGTGTTCCACTGCACAGCTTCGATGGGTTCATTGAGAGCGATGTGCCAGCAGGCGGCGGCCTGTCCAGTTCGGCCGCCTTGACCGTGGCGCTGGCGGTTGGGCTGCAAGCCCTGGGCGGCGGCCAACCGTCGTTGGCCGAATTGGCCGCTGCCTGTCGCGCGGCCGAGCACGGCTTCGCCGGCGTACCGTGCGGCCCCATGGACCAGTATGCGGCCCTGGCTGCCCGGCGCGACCACGCCCTGTTGCTGGATTGCCGCAACCTGGTCGGCGAGCACGTGCCGCTGCCACTGGGCGAGCACGAGATCGTCGTGATTGATTCCGGCGTTCGGCACGAATTGGCCGGCAGTGCCTACGGCCAGCGCCGCCGGGAGTGCGCCGCCGCCGTGGCGCACTTCCGCAGTCACGATCCGAGCGTGCGGGCCCTGCGTGACGTGGACGAGCAATTCTTGCGCCGGGCGTGGTCCGGGCTGGATGCGCTGTCAGCACGTCGAGCGCGGCATGTTGTTACAGAGAATGGGCGTGTGCTGGCGGCGGCGGCCGCGCTGCGCCGGGCAGACCTGGCGGAGTTTGGCCGCCTGATGAGGGTGGCGCACGAATCGCTGCGGGATGACTACGAAGCCTCGTGCGCGGAAGTCGATGAACTAGTTGCGATCGTGGGCCGTCTGCCGGGCGTGCTGGGCGTTCGCCTGACCGGTGGCGGCTTCGGCGGGTGCGTGGTTGCGCTGGTGCGAAGTGAGGCCGTGGGTTCGATCGAGCGCGCGCTACGGGAGGGCTACAACGGGCCCGAGCGCATGGGGCATTTGATGCGGATCCGCGCGGGTTCCCACGCCCATGTCAACGCACGTTTGAGGAGTGGCCCGTGGAGATAGCCGACCTTCTGGCGAAGCTGACGGCCCGTGAGAACCTGACTCGGCTGGAGGCGCGCGGTCTGTTCGAGCGTATCATGGACGGCGCGGTCGGGCCGGTGCCGCTGGCGGCCGTTCTGGCTGCCCTGAGCACCAAGGGTGAGACTCTCGACGAGATCGTGGGGGTGGCGGAGAGCATGCGCTCCCGGGTGACGCCGGTGCGCGTGCCGCCGGGCGTGACCGCCATCGACACGTGCAGCACGGGCGGGGACGGGCTGCCCACGTTCAATATCTCTACCGCAGTGGCGATCGTGGCGGCAGCGGCGGGGGCGACGGTCGCCAAGCACGGCAATCGCAGCAATCGCCGACCAAGCGGCTCGGCGGAGGGACTGGCGGCTCTGGGTGTTAACGTGGAGGCCGACGCGCCGGCACTGGAGCGAAGCCTGCGCGAGTGCCGGGTGGCATTCCTCTACGCCGCCCGGCTGCATCCGGCCATGCGACATGCCGCCCCCACACGGGCGGAGCTGAAGTTCCGCACGATCTTCAACCTGGTCGGGCCGCTGACTAACCCGGCTGGGGTGCGCCGGCAGTTGCTGGGCGTCAGTCGGCCGGAGCTGGTGACAACGATGGTCTCCGCGCTGCGCTTGCTGGGGGCGGAACGCGCGATGGTGGTGCATGGGCTGGACGGCCTGTGTGATCTGAGCATCTCGGGCCCAAGCCGGGTGGCGCGCTGGGACGGCTTGGACTTGCGCATGGAGGAGGTGGATGGGAGCGTGGTGAACGTTCCCCCGGCGCGGCTGGACGCGCTGTTCGTCAGGAACCCGGCCGAGAGTGCGCGGGTTATTGAGGATGTGCTGGCCGGGGCGCCGGGGCCGGCGCGCGACGCGGTGGTGTTCAACGCGGCCGCGGCTCTGTGGGTGGCCGGTCTGGCTGACGACTGGGCGGGGGGAGCACAGCGCGCTCGGGAAGCGTTGGACTCGGGCGCGGCGGTGCGGCTGCTGCATCGCTGGCGGGTGGTGACAGGCGAACCCGGCAGCGCGGGGTGAAATCAGCCGGCGCGACTGTCATGCAAGCTGTTGTGTGACAGTATGTTACAGCAACACGGGCCGGTCTGCCGGGGCTTATCATTGACTTCATCGCCATGGAGCCATATGATAACGGGGCTAGGCCGAATACGCTAGCGTTTTGCGCTCGCGTGTCGGCCTTGATGTCTTGCCGCGGGCCGCGTTGGTTCGCGGTTGGCGCGCGAATTAGGTGGTGAGCACTCGTGGCCAAGAAGAAGACAACTGCACGCAAAGCGACGAAGAAGGCCCGTGGCCCGGCCAAGGCCGCTCGGGTGGGGACGAAGTCGACTGCTCGGAAGGCTGCCAGCGGCGCCGAGTCTGCCGGCAAGGCGAAGAAGAAGGTGCGTTCCAGTCCGGCCGCGAAGCAGAAAGCAAGCAAGCCACGCGTCACTGCCCGGACTGGCACCAAGGCGAAGGTGGCCAAGCCGCGCAGCAACGAGGGCAAGCCGCAGACTGCACGTCAGAGGAGCATGCTCAGTAGTCGTGACATTGAGCAGTTTCGCGAGATGCTGCTGGATAAGCGGGCGCAGTTAACGAGGGACGTGCACACGATGCGTGATGAGGCGCTGCGGGACAGCCGGCAGAACGCGGCCGGGGATCTGTCGAGTATGCCGATTCACATGGCGGATCTGGGCACGGACAACTACGAGTTGGAGTTCACACTGGGCTTGATCGAGGGTGGCCGCGCGACTCTGCTGGAAATCGACGAGGCCCTGGCGCGCATCCGCAACGGGACTTACGGCATCTGCATGGCTACCGGCAAGCCGATCGGCAAGGCACGGCTTAAGGCCAACCCGTGGGCCAAGTACTGCTACGAATACGTGCTTGCCCAGGAAACCGGCAAGCAGCGTTAGGTTGGCATCGTTGGCGCCCCAGCAAACAACCAGGCCGTCCAAGTCGGCTGCGGGCCGAGTGTCAGATGACACTGGCGGTGCGGCAGCGCCGGCGTGTGAGCATGCCTTGACGAGCTTTGCGGCGCACCTGCGTTTCTGGGGTTTGGCGGTCGTGGGCCTGGTGCTCGACCTGTGGTCCAAAGACTGGGCCTTCGAGACGTTGCGACAGGGTGGGCGGCGGGTACTCATTCCGAAACTGCTTGAATTCCAGACGATGATGAACGATGGGGCGCTGTTCGGGATCGGCGGCGGGCAGACCACGCTTTTTCTACTGGCTTCGGGGGTGGCGCTCGTGCTGGTCTTCGTGATGTTCGCGCAGAGTCCGGCCCGCAGCTGGGTGCTGCAAACTGCCTTGGCGGCCATCCTGGCGGGTGCATTGGGGAACATGTACGACCGCCTTTACGTGCGGCTGGTGTCCTGGCGCGACGCCCGCGGCATTGAGCGCTGGTACGTGAAGTCCGATAGCCCGGAGGGCGGGGCTGTCCGCCTGGTTGAGTATCCCGCGGCGCCGGGCGATGGCGGCATTCTGTTGCCGCCGGGGGTGGTCGAAGGGCTGCCGCGTGAGGTCGGCTATGTGCGGGACTTCATCAAGATTCCGACAAAGATAATCGGCGATCGCGATCTTTGGCCGTGGGTGTTCAATGTGGCCGACATGCTGCTGGTGGGTGGGGTGGGCGTGCTGGCGCTGCGTCTCTGGCGGGAGCCGAGCGCGCGGACGCAGGATAAGAAGGAGCGGGTTGACGCGGGTGCGGCGAACTCGTAAGTTATGTGGTTGGAGTGTGCGGGGCGTGGCGCAGCCTGGCTAGCGCGTCTGCATGGGGTGCAGAAGGTCGCAGGTTCAAATCCTGTCGCCCCGATTTCTGCGAGCAGCCGACAGCACTTGTCTGCTGCTCGTTATCGTTGACAGGGACAGCACTTGCGACCGTCCTAGAAACCGTAGCGTTTCCAGCCCCGGAATCGCTCGAATCGCCACGAGTACCCAACAATTCACTACGATTGCCGACGGTAGGTGCAACCGTCGGTGCAACCAAATCGGTGCCGGTCGCGCGGCCCCGCTCGGCATGGGGCTTGTCGTGCAGCGGCAGGGCGGGCAGTTTCGCCAGCGCCCCGCGCAGATCAAGCACGGCGGGATCGGAGTACACGTCATCCGTCAGCGTGCCGCTGGAAGCGTGCCGCATCAGCACTTGCCGAGTACGCAGCTGAACACCCGCCGCGGCCAGCAGCGAGTTGAAAGTATGCCGGAAGGCGTGCACGTCGATGGTTCGGCCGCGCTGGTCGCGCTTGGCGAGGCCAGCAGCCGCCAGGTCGCGGTCCAGAATCTTGACCAGCCCGGCCGGCACGTCGAGCAACGCCGCATCGTCCGGCAATCGTGCAGGGATGGGCCGGTTTTCGCGTCTGGCGGCCCGCTGTGCAACGCGCAGCCGCTTGGCGAGGTGCCCGGATAGGTCTTGTGCCAGATCGGCCCGTAGGGGGATTTCCGCGGCTTCCCGGGTCTTGGCGTCGGCCGCGGCCAGCACCACGTACGGGTTGGCCGGTTTCAGGTCAAGCGCGCCGACCGTCAGTGACCGGGCCTCATTTGCCCGCAGGCCGGTCAGCGTTAAGAGCTTGTAGAGCAGCGCCCGTTCCCGGCCGCGGCGCTCCAGTTCAGCGACGAAGTCGGGGTTCTCGACCAGACACTCGTAGCCCTTCGCTTCGGCCGTCGCCAACGTTGCGGGCGTAAGGGGTGCGGCCTTGCGGTCCCCCTCGACAGTCTCCCGGCCGAAGTCGGCCACGGGTCGGCGCCGCGTGGCGTCGAGCAGTGCGGCAAGCTCAACTTCCGTCAGAGAACGGCGTTTGCGTCGCGGGTCCGCTGCTTCGCACGCTTTCGCCAGTCGGGCAAACGGGTTCGCCAGCAGCCGATGCGTCTGAACCAGCCAGCTAGCGAAGCTCACGGCCGCCGCGCCGTATGCGTTGCGCGTCCGCGCCGACATACCCTCACCCGCTCGGGCCAGCAGCCAGCTTTCGAGCTTGCCGCGCTCCAGGTCCCGCAAGCGCCCGAAGCCGCACTCCGCCGCCAGCCGACGCAAGCGCCCTTCGACGTTCGCACGGTGCGCCGCGGTGCAGCCCTTGGCTTCCAGGTGCGCTATGTACGCAGCGATATGATCGGCGAGCGATGCGGCTTGGTAGTCCACCGTCCGGGCTTCGCCCGCTGTCAGCAGCCCGGCCCGCAGGTGCTCCGCCCGCTTGACCAAGTCGGCGAGCTTGATTCGGGCCCCGTCTTCGGTCTTGCAGCCGGTCGATATTGCCGCGCCGATCCCCGGGACCTTGGCGTAGACCGTGGCGCTTTTCGTACGGATTCGCGCCGTGCCGTCGCGGCCCAGCTTCGGCTTGTCGTCTGGCCCCAGCACGAGCGGCGCGGACTGTTTACGGCCGTTGCGGTCCCGCCAGAAGGCGACAGGGCCGCTCTTGCGGTTCTCAATCTTCGCGCCGGCGGGCAGGGGCCGGGTTATGGTCTTGCGATACAATGATGCCATGCACTTACCCCTTCCGCTTCCGCCGCGGGCGCCGGCACTCGATGTCGAAGTGCGCGACGAGCTTGTCGGCGATATCGAGCCGAAGCGATTGACTGCCCCGGAGAAAACGAATCAGCGAGGCTTTCTGGACCCCCGTTGCTCTGGCAACAGAGTTCAGCGATTCGGCTTCGGCCAGTGCCTCGCGCAACAGTCTGGTTATCGTACTTGTTCGCCACATGGTGATCAGTATCACCTGCGGCCGCAACGTTGTCAAGCCCAATCTGTAAACGCTGCCGGCTCGCCCGTTGTTGTGGTGCATGCGCTGTGCGCCAGCACACGTGCGCATGCACACACGTACGTACGTAGTACGTACTGTGATAGGCGACACGGACGGCCGTAGCGAGCGGACGCCCACGTCTGGTAGCAACCGGACACCGGTGACGTGTTGTAACCGGTCGCCCATGTCGTGCATCGCGTTCGTTCATGGTTGCACCAGTCGATAGACGCTCGGCCCGCCGGCCAGCGTTCCACGTTTCAGCCGGGCCAGCATCCCGGCGGCCTGAAGCCGGGCAAGCGCGCGTTGTACTTGGCGGTCGCTCGCCCCGGCCCGGCGTGCCAGGTCTGCGACGCTCGCGGATACCATGCCGTCCGGCTTCGCGTGTCGGTATAGGAGCAGCCACACGGCCAGGGGCGAGCGTTCCAGGTGTGGCAGCCCAGTGTCGATGAACGTGTTCAGGAGTGCGAATCGCCGCCGAACGGCTGCCCCGGAGTGCCGTTGCGACTTGGTCCGTTTCCGTGTCGATCCATCACCTGTGCTATTGCGCGGGGCGCGTTCGTCCGGCATTAGCAGCGGTTTGGGTTCGGCGCCCACCGGGATGGTACGCGGCCCTTGGCTCATTCGTCGTCCTGGCCGTCATCTGCAGCCGGTGTCCGGTTCCACCGGTGCTGCAGTGATGCGGTGACTCCGACCCGCCCCTCATGGGCAGTCGTAGTCGGCTCGATCTCCGAGAATCTCTGCTGGGCGCGGTCAAAACGCAGTGTCAGCGTCCGGCAGGCACTGTGTCGGCTCTTCAGGTGCTTGAGCTTGACCAGAATGCCATCGGCGTAGTCATCTTCGGGATGCAGAATGAACGCGTCATCGGCCCCGAATTCGAGTTCCGAGCTTTCGCGGAAGCTCGCCAAGTTCAGGGTGTCGCCCCCGTACGAGCTTCGGCCCTTGGCATCTTTCGAGCGCGTTACCGCAGACACCACCAGTATGGCCACGCCCTCGTCGGCAAACTGCCGCAGGTTGTCCATGAGCTTGTTGAGGCGCTGGCGAGCTTCAGTCTCGACTCCGGGCGTGTCGATACGTTGGATGTAGTCCAGCACGAGCAGCCCGGCCCCGAATTCGTCTGCGGCCGCGGCCACGTTGCCCAAGTCGAAGGGCGGTCGCACAAAGCACAGCCGGTCTGCGACGGCTCCCAGCGTGGCCATGCCGTCGGCGATGCGGTCGGCGTGCTCAGCGCCGATCTTGCGATACCGAATCGTCGTCAGGTCCACGCCGGTTAGTCGGGCCAGCTGCCGGTCCAGCAACACGGGCGGCGACATTTCCACATTGCACACGAGTGCCCGCAGCGTTGGCGTTAGTCGCAAGGCATCCACCACCAGTTGCATCGTGAGTGCCGTCTTGCCCGCGCCGGGTGCACCGCCGATCAGCGTTACCAACCCCGGCCCCGCTTCGATGTGGGCCAGTTGACCCACACCGAGCGGATACAGCACCGGGACCTTGCCGGTCAGCACGTCAGCGCGCCAGCCGGTCAGCACGTCAGCAGCGACAGCGAAAGGTGCCTTCGGGCTCATGTCGCATCACCTTTCACGCCGCCTGGCGTGGTGTGCGGCGGCGCCGGCCGCACGGCGATCACTTCGCCATCGACAGCGTCACACACCTCGCGCACACCGCGCTGCGCAGAAGTCCAGCCATTCTTTATCGCCTGGCGCACCTCTGAGGGTGGTAAGCCGGAGTCAAGTGCAGGTTCTTCAAGCAGCGCGAAGCAGAGCTCCATTGGTGCGCCCAACTCAGCCAGATTCGCCGCCGAACTGTAGCACCGCTGATTCCGGCCCGCGCCGCGTTGCCGGTCCTCATCACCCGCCCCGGGTGTACCAGGTGGCGCGCCGGCACGGATGAATTCCAGTGTCATTCTGTTCAACCTGGGTACGGCATCTCCGCTGGCCACGGCGGCGCGGCGCTGGGCCGCCGCTTCGGCCTGCTCGCGTACTTGCCCCGCGGCGGTATCCCAGTGCGCCACTAGGAAGTCGGTGCTCTCGGCCGGCACGTCGGGTAGCTCGAACGGTTCCGGTTGCCTGGCGCGGTCCAGAATCGCCGCGGCGCGAAGGTGCATAAGCTCATCGGTCGCGAGCCGGATCTTGTGTCGGTCCGTTCGGGGATGCCGGGAATTCGGCGCCCGAAACGCCCGCACCTTGTCATACACACTCACGTCGATGAGCACGCCCGCGGCTTCGGCGATTGTCTCGGCCAAGCGTCGCGCGACGCGGTGAAAGTCCAAGCTCGGGGCCGGCGCCCACAATGCCGTCGGGATGCCGACATGGAAGCCCTTCGCCCCAGAGTAGAACCACAGCTGCGCGGCATCATCGACGCCGTAGTGGTCCGACAACGCGACGGCGAGCATGCGGGCATCCTTAAGCGCCGCGTCGATGCCGCCGGCGGTCGGCTCGCGGTCAATGTCGAACCACAGCCACGGCGCACAGCACGCCCCCGCGAAGCCCCGCGTCGAACCGGTCGCGCGCAGGTGCTCGGCGAAGTCACCGCCGAACGTGAACGCCGACAAGTACGCTTCGGATTCGACGCGGGCGCGCGGGTCGCACTCGACGTAGGCGCGGAACGCGGCCGACCAGTCCACAAGCCGGCGCTCGGCCGAGCACGGGCCGACGATGCGGTAGCCGTGTCGCATGGCACCGCTCATGTCGCATCACCTTCCTTCGTCGGCGCATCGGGTGCAAAGTCCGGGTCCGCGGCGGGGTCTTCGTCGATGGCGATTACGTCGAAGCCGCGGACGCGGTTGTGCTCGGCGCCGTCATCGTCCCGCCGCAACACGAGCTTCACCGTGCAGCGAATGCCCGCCGGAAGCGGCCGTTCAAGCTGTTCGATCGAAGTCACGCCGAGCTTGCCCAGGTCGCGCTTGCTCATGGGCAACGCCGCCAGCGTAAGCCACAAGTCGTGCCAGAATTGCCGCCCGGCGTGCTCACCTTCCAGCACGCGGAAGGTGAGCTTGTAGCCGGGTGTGCCGCTCTTGGCGTTGAACAGCTCCCCGCTTAGCACGCGGGCGGTGTACGTCCCCGGTGGCAGCGGCGCGAAGTCCGCCGCCGCTTCGGTGCGGTTCCAATCTTCGCGCAGCTTTCCGCTCTGGCCGTTGGCGAGAATGTCCGAGAGCCGCCGCCGCGGCGGGATTGAAGCGTGATCGCTCATCGGAGAGTCTCCTTGCTGTGTTCAGCGATCCGCCCAGTGCCCCGCGCGAAACGCACCGGCTGGCAGCCTCCTCCGATCCATTCGAGCACCTCGGCCCGCCGCCAGCGGACCAGGTAGCCGAGCCTGACCGGCCGGGGCATCCGCCCGGCGTCGGCCAGTCGGTAGACGTGCCGCCCGCTGCAACCCAGCAGCGCGGCGACGGCACCAACGTCCAGCAATTCCGCAGCAACACCCGGCCGCGGCTCCGGTCCGGCGATTCGCTCGCCAGTAGCGTTTGTGATTGTGGTCTTCACGTTCGGTACTCCACAACGAGCGGCACCATGCCGCCCGGCACGTGAAGTATCAGTGGCAATCTGACACACAAACTCCCGCGCGGGGGTTTGTCACACAGAATTGCCAGGATGCGGCCACGAGTCCCCCTTATTTCCAGGGCCAAACTGGGCTGTCAGAATCTGTGTGACAAACCCCATCGGTCTTGACAACATGAGTTTGTCAGCGTTCGTCAGCCCGCCGCTTGCGCTGATGATACCAGTTGACACACTTCTGCAGGTAAGCGAGCGCAATCCCCCTATCGCGGCAGAACTCCTTCTGGGACACCCTCCCCTTCCTATCGTGCCACTCCCGGATCAGCTGCGTTCGCTTCCTGGCTTCTGTGGTCGGCAAGCCTGGGCGTCCGCCCGTGTCCTTGGGTGACTCCGCCTTTGTTGTGCCGGCCGAGGCAGTGACACCGCAATCCGGCGACACGGCCCCTGGCAACTGAATGGGATCAATAGGTTTCGCGTCGGAGCCCTCGTTGCTTTGCGGGATAGCCAGTGGTACCGCTCCATCGGCCTTGCCGCCCTGGTCACCCGCCGGCGCCGCGCCGATTCCCGGAAGTGCCGACACTCTCCCCAGCAGCACCGCAACCGTGTCCCCATGCAGACACAGGTCCACGCACGACTTGGCGCCGTACTGCGCAATGTGCGACTCCACTCGCTGCTGGAATGCCAAGAAGAACACCGCCGTCCGAAATTGTCCCAAAGACACAGAGTCGCATGTGACCGGTGGAAGCTGTTCCGTGTCCTTGTTCGTAGGCGGCGACTCGATAATCAGCCACCCTGTCCAGCCATGCAACCGCTCCTGCCGGTAATACCAGTCGTGCATCGCGGCGAGCAGCAGCACTCGATCTTCGGGGTCAGGTGAGCCGTCGATGAGGTCCACGCCGTACGCTGCAGTGCCCATGGCTGTCTGCACGATGTGGCGAACGGCAGCAAGCGCTTCGGGGTGCTTGCTGAGGAGCGTACGGAACTCTATGAGTGCCTCAGGAACACCGATCGTCATCGCGGACATCCGTGGAATCCTCCGCTGCGGCTGCTGCGCCGCTCGCCGTGCTGCAGGTTCACACTGGCTGGGCAACGACCTCGCGCCACCACGTCAATCATTGAACGGCAGTGTATCGTGTGGTGCTGCAATGGCAACTGCTGACGTGCCGAGTTTCTTCGGGACCAGTTCGCGCAACGCCAGTCACACCCCAGGCCGCCGTGCTGGTGTAGCGCGCCGTTCTGCGACCGCGGGGGGCAACGGGCAGTCACCAGCACCTCAGAAGCGTTCGGCCGCGCGGCCGCTCGCGCACGCGCGCGAACGCCCCTGCTTACCGCGCCCCGGCGAGCCATGTCTGGCCCAGCACAATGCGCAATCATATGTCCACAATGTCCACGTTGAGCAGGCAACGCCACATAAGAGATGTTGAGGGCGTGTGGTGTAGCAATAATGTGTAATCTTTTGATTACACCGCCAGGTTGCCGCTATGCCGTGTGGCAGGCGCGGCGTGCGCGGTTCCAGCCGCGGCCGCCGTTTCGCTCGGTGGGCGCTGTCGGGTTTGTGGGCCCGGCGGCGCGCCTATCCGGCCGGACGCAGTCGCGGCTTTGTATGCCCGCCCGGCAGAGCCGGCGGTACTTGCCGCGGCTGTCTTCGCGGCGCACTTCGCCGCTGCAGCGGACGCATTTATACCATGTCTTCCGCTCGGGCAACCACCGGGGCCACATGAACAGGGCGGTCGTGCCCTGGGCAGCCCCGATGATCAGGCTGGCGCCGGCGATGCGCAGCCGCAACGGCCACGGCACGGGCCGCGGCGCTCGCCAGGGTCCCGCAGCCGGCAGGAGCAGCCCGCTGACCAGGCCGCAGGCGGCGTTGACCGGCGCCTGGACGCAGCAGCAACAGCAAGCGCAGAAACCCTGGAACAGGGTAGTCGAGCGGCGCTCCGCAAAATCGCCGGCCAGCCGCCTAATCCACACCGAGCGCGAACCGTCCGGCGACATCTTCAGCATACTCCACTCCAGGTCGGCATATATGTCATCCGCGCGGCCGTTTCGTGCGGTCCTGCACGTGGCGCTCGGCCTCTTCCAGTAGCCGGACCAGGTCGGGATAGTCCTGATACTCCCGGCGACTTTCGCTGACCAGCGCATCGAAATGTCGCCGGACCTCGTTCAGCTCGGAGCACGCCTCCGCTAGCGCGCCGCGTGCTGCGTGCGTCATTGCCATAAACGCCCAGGTCGCGACAGAAGACTCGTTCGGCGCCGGCGCTGTCTCCAGCCACAGCTCCTGCGCCAGCGTGAGTGTCTGGAGGGCCGCTTCGAGATCTCCACAGCGGTATTCTGCCGCGCCGCGGATGCCGAGACTAACATAATCCTCCGGCGAAATGTGCGTGGCAGCCTGGGCCCAGTGCCGGGCCTGGTCATATTCGCCCGGCGACCGGCCCGGGACGGCGACCACGCGCCACGCATTGTTGCCGAAGTAATCGGGCCGCATGACGAAGCCTTCGAACCGCTCAAGAGCCAGGCCCCGTACCTGCCCGGCCCAGTCCGTTTGCGGGTCCCAGTCAAGCAGCCGGCGCATGGCCGTGTCCAGCCGAAGCGCCGAGTCGCGAACCGTCTTGCTCACGCAATCATGAGCGTCCATGACCAGGGTCCGCTCGCGGCGCGCCGCCGGATCGGCGTAGCCGTCGCCCGCATCCCAGATGCGCGCCACGTTGTCGCGGCCTAGCGCCCCGCTAGACACCGACGCGAGCCGCTCGCCGGCCGGGTCAAACGCGAGGTCATGGACCGGACCGGCGTGGCCATGCAGAACCGCCACGGCCGCCAGCAACTCGATATCCCAGAGGCGAATGGTCCGATCCCAGGCCCCGGAAGCCAGCCGCCGCTCACTGGGCACGGGGTGGAACGCCAGGGAGTAGACGCTGTCGGTGTGACCGCGCATGTCGCCCCTCCACTGCAGCCTGGGCGGACCGTCCGAGCGGTCGATGTGCCAGAGGCCGATGGTCCGGTCCGCCGAAGCCGACGCGAGCAGGCTGCACGCCGGATCGACCGCCAGCTTCATGACGGCGCCCGCGTGACGGGTGTATGGCGAGCCGGACACTTCGCGGCCGGTGTTCGCGTCCCAGACGCGAATCGCGGCCACTTCAGCGGTTGGATCCTGCGGTTGGGTGCAAGCGGTGGCCAAGAAGTCGCCCTGTTCGTCGAGGAAGGCGACCTGGCCGTGTCCGCGCGCGTAAGCCGGGAATGCCGTCACGACGCGAGCGGCGCGCCCGGCCGTCTCGAACTCCCATACGCACACGTTGCCGCTGGTGTGGCCGGCGGCCAGGCGCCGGCCGTCGCGGCTGACAGTCAGCGAGCAAAACCCTTGCGTGACCTGTTCGGCGCCGGCTGCGTCCAGGTGCGCCGCCAATGCGGGAGGACAAGGCAGCGTGCCGAGGGAGTGCTCCAAGCTGACATGGTCCGTTTCGTGACCGAGTTCCCACACCACGACGCGTCCGCGGGCCGTCCCCGTGCGGTGTTCCTTGGGCACGAACGTCGCGGCTGCCAGCAGCGTCCGCCCACCGGCGTTCCAGCATGCAACTCCCTGCGCGTTCTCGCCACGTCGCAGGTGCCGCCTGGCGACCGGTGCGCATTGGTTAGGCTCCCAAACGATGATGCCGGGACCCATGCGTGAGCCCGTGTCCGCGGAAATCAGGAAGCGCCCGTCGGGCGTGAATGTGACGGAGCCGACGCTCGTGTTGTGGCCATGCAGCCTTGGCACATCCTCGGTACCCGGCAGCCACGCGCGTACCGATCCATCGGCGGATGCGGAGATGATCTCGCCATTGGACGTCACGCCGAGGCAGATGATGCCGTTCTCGTGGCCGCGCAGCGCGCGGATCTGGCCATGGACGGGGGTTTCCCAACATGCCGCGCCGTCTTCATCGTCGCGCGCGACGGGGTCCGTCAGTATCGCCCGGCGATCAAGCTCCCAGACGCGAATCAGCCGATCGACGCCTCCGGACACCAGATACCGGCCGTCGGGGTCGAACGCGACTGCCCGCACACCCTCGCTGTGCCCACGCAAGACCGCGACTTCGGCGCCGCTGCCCAGCGCCGTCTTGGTCGGATTGTCGCCGGCCCGGCCCTGGGCGATGCAGCCTTGCACGTCCCACAGTCGCACCGTCTCATCAATTGACGCCGAGGCCAGCCAGCGCCCGTCCGCACTGAAAGCCACGTCCCAGACGTAGTAGGTATGCCCCCGCAGCACGGCCAGCAGCGCATCGGGCGCATCGTGCCGCAGCCGCTCTACGTCGAACAGTCGGATTGTCCAGTCATCACCGCCAGCGGCCAGATAGGCACCATTGGGTGAGAAGACAAGAGACTTGGTCGCCGTCTGATTGGGGACGCTGCACAATCGCCGCGGTGCGGGCGCTTTCGGCGAAAGACCAGACAAGTCCCACAGTACAAGCCTGGCTTCAACGTCGACGGCCGTCGCCAGCAGCAGCGGCTCAGTCGGACAGAATGCCAACGCGCTAGTCACTTGATCGTCGGCCCGCCAGCGGCACAGCAACTCGGCCGCTTCTGAGTCGATAGTGAAAACGTACAAGCCCACCGTGTCCGAGTCATCCCTGGCTGCTACCGCGAGATGTCTCCCGTCATGGCTGAACGTCGTCGCGACCACTCTCTTGACTGGCAGTTCCTGCGGGTGGCCGGACACTCCAGCGCTGCGATAGAGCAACAGCTTGTATTCCTGCCCGTCCGGCACAGCCGCAACATGACGCCCCGTCGGATCGATCGCGGCCGCAACGACCTGTGCCGATGTGCTGCTGATGACGCGTTGGCTCTGGTCGACGCGCTGCCGCAAGTGCCGCCATTCCCAGCCGCGCAGTTGCACGTGTGCGGGATCCTCCAGGATCACGCGGGCCGCAGCCGCGTCGTGGGATTGCAGCGCGGTCTCAGCCGCGATCATCGCAGCGCCATACCGGGCGACCTCCGCGGCCCGGCGCAGGTCGGCTTCCCGCCGGCGTTGGTCGGCCTCCGCCCGGAGCGATTGCCATGTCAGCAGGGCGGCCAGCGCGGCCGTGACGCCCAGGGCAACCGCCGCCACCGCCGCCGTCCGCCAACGGTTCCGCCGCACATACTTGCCCAGCAGGTAGAGCGGGCTGGGCGGGCGGGCCCGAATCGGCCGGTTTTCAACGATGCAGCGAATGTCCGCGCCCAGTTCGGCCACCGAGGCGTAGCGCCGCGCGCGGTCCTTCTCGAGCGCCTTGAGCAGCACGACGTCAATGTCGCCGCGCAGGTGACGCACGGGCCGGCCGGCCCCGCCAACGACGGCACTCGGCCGGCGCGGCGGCTCCTCCTTGATTGCCCGGATCGCCTCGTACACGGTCGTGCCGGTCGTTTCGTACGGCGCGGCGCCGGTCAGCAGTTCATAGAGCACCACGCCCAGCGAGTAGACGTCGCTGCGCGTATCGATGAGCGCGGGATCACCGTCACACTGCTCCGGGCTCATGTAGTGCACCGTGCCGACCAGGTCGCCCAAGCGCGTGCATTGCGTGGTCATCACGATGTCGGCGTCCGAAGCGCGGGCCACGCCGAAGTCGATAACCTTCGGCTCGCCGTCGGCGCCGACCAGGATGTTCGCGGGCTTGAGGTCGCGGTGGACGATACCCTTCTGGTGGCCGTGTTGGATGGCGTCGCAGACCTTGGCGAACAGCTCCAGCCGCTCGCGCGTCGAAAGCTCGCGCGCGTCCGCGTACTCGCGCAGCGGCTGCGCGTCGGCGATGTACTCCATGGCGAAGTAGGGGATTGGCTCCGCCGGACCCTCACCCCAACCCTCTCCCTGGGAGGGAGAGGGGGTATGAACGCCGGCCTCGAAGACCTGCGCGATGTTGGGATGCTGGAGTCGGCCGAGCACCTCCGGCTCCAGGCGGAAACGCGCCAGGGCCGACGGGGCGCTGAAGCCCGGCCGGAGGACCTTGAGCGCGACCGTCCGGGCGGGCTGCTCCTGCCGGGCCTCGAAAACGCTGCCCATCCCGCCGTGGCCGAGCGGCCGCACGATCGTGTAGCGCCCGACCGTGCGCCCGATCAGGTCCTGGGCCCAGGCCGGTGTGAGGTCCTCGTCCGGCCGCACCGAAATGATGGGCGAGGCCAGGAAGTCCGCGCCGGCGCGGGCGTCGTGCTCCAGGAGGGATTGGACCTCGGCGCGCAGCTCGGCATCGTCGCCGCAGGCCTCGTCGAGCAGCGCCGCGCGGCGGTCGGGCGGCGCCGCAACCACGCGGTCGAAGAGTTCCTCAACACGCTGCCAGGTCTCGGTTTTCACGGCCGTTCGTTCCTGCAAGCGGGCCGGGCGACCGTCTGCCTCCATGCCTCAAGCGGCAGGACAGGACGGAGTCTCGTGCCGCCGCGCGCCTACTGGGCCCGTCAGCCCGGAGGCTGAATGGCTCAGGCCGCCTGGGCTGTCACGTGGACCGCCGAACGCGCCGCCGGCCGCTGCTAGCGGAGCAAGCGGTGCAGCCACGCCTTGGCGAAACGCCACTCCTTGTCCACCTGCCGCGGCGACAGGCCGAGGACTTCGGCCGTCTCGTCAATACTTAAGCCGGCGAAGTACCGCAGTTGGACGATCTCGGCCTTCCGCGGGTCATACGCCCGCAGCCTCGCCAGGGCCTCATCCAACGCCAGCACTTCGGCCGGGTCGCTCTCCAGGGCGGCGGCGGCCTCCCAGAGTTCCACGGGCGCTCGACCGCCGCCGCGCTTTTGTCGCCCCTTCCTACGTGCGTCATCCACGAGGAAGCAGCGCATGGCATTTGCCGCGGCGGCGAAGAAATGTCGCCGATTGGCCGGGATACTTGCGCCGTCACCGTCCGTGCCGACCAGGCGCAGGTACGCCTCCTGGACGAGAATCGTGGTCTGAACGTCGCCCCGCCCGCGCTCACGGGCCATGCGGGCCTTCGCGACGCGGTGCAGTTCGTCATAGACGACGCGCCAGAGCCGCTCGGCCGCGCCGGCGTCGCCGTTGCCTACCGCGCAGAGAAGCGAAGTGATTTGGGTCTGGTCCGAACCCATGAGAACGTCCCGGTTAGAAATGGCGACGGCGAGCATAAGACACGCCGGCCCCACGGGATGAGTATACCAGACTGCTCCTATCCGCAAAACCGGAAAACAGGCAGAATCGTGACTGAAATCGCCCGATAACCCTCCGCCCCGCTGGCCGCAGCGGCCAGTAACACGCGGGGCCGAACCGGGCCACCGCGGCAGCCCGACCGAAACGCACCGATTTGCGTCCAAATGCGGCGTAAATCCGTGCGCCCGCTGTCACTAGATGTCGCCTGTCCTTATGGAAGCAACTCAGCCGCGGCAGCCGCCACGCGGGCCGCCGCTGAGTCAGGAGGGAAGATGATGTGGAGCATTTTACGCCGGTCCCGGGCACAGCCTCTCGCGCCGGACCGGCAAAACTTCGCTGATCGGCATCTGCCGGCCAAACCGCGAATCTACCGACCGCGGCTGCGTTCGGGCATTGCGGCCGGTGCGGCCGACCAGGTGGACACTCCCAATATCGCATGCGATGAGGGCGAGCGCGACGCGGCACTCGACGGGAACGAACCCATCGCGCGACTCGACGGGGGCGAGCGCGACGCGCCCGGCACAGCCGGATGCCACCCCGCCGCCTGCGAATCCAGCGGGCCCGGCAACTCGGGTGAGCCCCGCAACCCAGGGGCGGCATTGGTGAGCGGCGGCCACGACGCCGCCGCGACCAGCGTCGTCCGGCTGGGCGGCGACTTGCGCTCCGGGACGGTGGTCGAGTCGATCCGCCGGCGCTGTCTGGCGGATGTGACGCCGGGCCGCCGGCGGCTGGTGATCGACCTGGAGCACGTCCAGGAGGTGGACACCAAGCTCATCGCCTGCCTCATCTGCCTGCGCCGCGCCGCCGACGCGGCCGGCGTCCGGCTCGAAGTCCGCCTGTCGCCGCGCGTCCGTGACTGGCTGGACCACTGCCGGGCGGGCCACCTGTTCCGGCCGTCGGTGTAGCGTCTGCCGCAGCAGAGTCAGGTCCCCAACGGCCGCCGCGACAAGCCGAACACGGCCGAGAATTCCCGTCCGCCTATTGTCGCTCGGACGCCGCGTTGTGCTTATCGGCCCGACTCCCAACTCACAGTTCCGCAGAGTCTTAGGCGAACAGGCCGCCAGGCAATCCGGCTGCACGCGCGGGTTCGAAATACTTGCGCAAATCGTGCGCCCCGCAGGCGCAACTGACGCACGTTCTGGTGAACGCCCTCGCTCTGGACAAGTGAAATTGGAATGTCCCTGAAGCTCTAATCTGTTAATGGAGGATCCTGAGATGAAACTACAAACGAACCAGAAGGCCCGTGCCGACAAGTGCCACACGCTCGCCGGGCGCTGGCGCCGGCGTGCCGGCGTGGCTCCCGCCATGCTTGGGATCTGCACGCTCGGACTGCTGCTGGCGCAGGTTGATCCGGGATGTGTGCCCACCGACGGAGGACTGAGCGAAGATTACGTCAGGTGGATCGTTGAACAGCAACTTGATCCCGTTTACGAGGAGATCGATGAGCAGAAGGGCGGACCAGGCGCACCGGGGCCCCAAGGGCCGCCCGGCCCCAAGGGGGACAAGGGCGACAAGGGAGACAAGGGGGACAAGGGGGACCCCGGTACCGGCAGCATCGATTCCGTCTTCGCCGGCAGCGGCCTGACCGGTGGCGGCAGTTCAGGTGATGTCACGCTGAGCATCGTGCCTGGCGGCGTGACGCTCGACATGATCAACACGGCCGGCGCCGGCGCGAACCAGATCATCAAGTTCGTCGGCGGTCAGTTGCAGTGGGCGTATGACGAGACCGGCGGAGGCTCCGGCGGCGGCGGAACCGTCTACTCCATCAGCCAGGGAACAGGCATCATTTGCTCGCCTAATCCCATTACTGGAAGCGGTTCCGTGGCCGTCAATACGAGTTGGGCCGACGGCCGGTACGTCAACGAGAACCAATCCAACTCGATCACGTCGGACATGATCGTAAGCGGTGCCGTTACGTCGGCGAAGTTGGCTGCCAACTCGGTCGACAGCGGCAAGATTGTCGACGGCGCGGTGAGCACCAGCGACCTCGCAAACGGTGCAGTGACCCAAGCCAAGATCGCCGCCTCGGGCGCTCAGAGCGGCCGCGCCCTGAAAACCGACGGCTCGAACATATACTGGGGAGTTGACGATCAAGGCGTAACCTCCGTCAGCGCAGGATCAGGGTTGACCAAGACCGGTACGAGTGACGTCACTCTATCTGTGGCAAGTTCGGGCATTGTCACCGGCATGCTGGCAAACAACGCGGTCACAGATGTGAAGATCGACAGCGTGTCCTGGGGCAAGGTGACTGATAAGCCGACGGCCTTCCCGCCGTGGACTTCTAGCGGCTCGAACATCTATTATAATTCGGGCAACGTCGGCATCGGCACCTCATCCCCAATACGGCTTCTTGACGTGCGCGGAGGCACTGTCGATATAACTCCATATGACGATGGAGAGCCTGGTCTGCGAGTATACTCCGCAAACCGCAGTAGAAATGTCGTACTGCGGGCATATAATGACGGCTACTTGTGTCTTCAGGGAAGCGGGGTCATCGCGACTCGGTCCACATCTGGACTGGAGGTGCGCGATACCACATCATGGACGACGTGGAGGCCCGTATATGCATCTTCTTTTGTCACGCAAAGCTCACGGGCGCTGAAGAAGGACATCACGTTACTCAGTCCGGATGAGCGCCAGCGCTGCTTAACTCATGTTCTTGCCCTGCAACCCTCTACGTACCTCTTCGACTGGGAGAGCCTAACTGATACTGAGCCACGCAATCCCGACGACCGTACGGCCAAGAGGTTGGGACTGATAGCTGAGGAATTGCCAGGCGAGCTTCGCGGTGACAGTGGATATGGGGTGGACTTGTATGCGTTGACCACGGCGACCCTTGTTGCCGTGCAGGAACTCAATGCGAAGGTTCAAACACAAGAGGACACCATTCGGAGGTTGGAAGAGAAAGTCGCCCAGCTACGTGCCAAGTAGGCCCACTCGTGTGACACACGTGGGGCCGCGCCAACGTTTTCTCGGAGACGGCGTTTGGCACGCGTCCCTCCGCGCGGTGCCGCCGTCGAACCTCGCTCGGCAGCATCGGCAGCCAGAACGAAGCGAGAAATGTCAGCCGAATGGTTCAGGCGTGAGCAAGCATACGAGCAAATGCGGTCTTCATCGTGGAGGCCGCTTCAGGAACAATCGGAGCGTCGGAGTCGTAGCCGACCCACTCGAAACTCGAAGGAGAGAAAGATGGACGCACCCGGATCAAGAGGTGCTGCGTTTGTAGCAATGCTCATTCTGAGCGTATCCGCGGTCAGTTGGGCCGGCCCGGTGGGGACTGCCTTCACGTACCAGGGCCAGTTGAAGGAGGGCGGCAGCCCGGCCAACGGAACCTACGATTTTCGGTTCGCCCTATACGACGACCCGGACTTCGGTTCGCAGGTTGGCGGTATCGTGGACGTCGCGGACGAGCAGGTAACGAACGGCCTGTTCACGGTGCAACTGGACTTTGGAAGCGTGTATGACGGGACCGCGCTTTGGCTTTGGGTGTTGGTCAGGCCTGGTGACAGCACGGGCCCATACACGCCACTCTGGCCCCGACAGCCCCTCACAGCGACACCGTTTGCGCTGTACGCATTGCAGGCCCCGGGGGGCGGCGGGGGCGGGAATACGCTTGGCCAAGCTTACAATGAAGGCGGCCCCGGCGTCGGGCGAACGATCATGGCAGATGCCGGCGCGGTGGAGATTGTCGGCCCCGATGGGCTGGCCGCGGCCGACCTGGACGCGCGAGATGTTGGCCGTAACGTTGCGACAGCGGACCGGCGTGCGCGTGCATGTGGCCACGCTGAGCCGGGCGCTGGCGTCGATCCGCGCGCGGCGGGCCCGGCCGCGTCCAACGGTCGGCTGCCCGTGGTCCAAACCCCGGAAAAACCGGCGTTTGCGGGCGATTCGCCGGTTGCTGGCGACGTTGCCGCGTGGGCACGTGGCGGTGTACGCCGACGAGGTCGACGTGCACCTGAACCCGAAGATCGGGCTGGACTGGATGGGCTACGGGCAGCAGAAGGAAGTGCTGACGCCGGGGCAGAACGAGAAGCGTTATCTGGCGGGGGCGTTGGATGCGAAGACCGGCACGTTGACGTGGGTCGACGGCGAACGCAAGAACAGTCTGCTGTTCATTGCTTTGTTGCAGCGGTTGTTGCGCGTCTACGCCGACGCGCCGGTGATCCACGTGATCCTCGACAACTACCGCATCCACAAGAGCCAGATCACGCAGCGGGCACTGGCGGCGTTCGACGGCCGCATCCGGCTGCACTTCCTGCCGCCGTACTGCCCGAACGAGAACAAGATCGAGCGGCTGTGGCAGGACCTGCATGCGGCAGTGACGCGCAATCATCGCTGCCGAACGATGTCGCACTTGATGCAGCATGTGTACCGTTTCCTGAAACGGCGCGAACGACGGGCCGCCCGGCTCTATCTCAAACCGGCGGCATGACAAAACTACCCTTGTCGCAGAATCGCGCACGGTGATTTAGCGAGCGGGTACCGTTCAACTGTTCCTGGCGGAGAACATAATGAAGCCACCGCCGAGCGGAGCTTCGCGGCTGGCGGAGACGCAAGAGCCACGCATGAGGGGGCATTCGTATGGTCTGCCGGCAGCCAGACGAATTCGACAGCCGTCAATGAGTTCGTGGCCAGAGCCCACGGCGGATTCCGGTTCTATACGGCCTCCGGCACGAGTACCGGCGCGCGGCTAGCGCCGGGCGGCGGATCCTGGACGTCTCTGTCCGATCGCAATGCCAAGGAAAACATCGAGCCGGTTGACACGATCGACGTTTTGGAGCGGGTCACGTCACTTGCCGTCACCACGTGGAACTACAAGTCGCAGGATGCGTCGATTCGCCACATGGGACCGATGGCCCAGGACTTTTACTCGGCTTTCGGCCTTGGTGAGGATGACAAGGGAATCACAGCCATTGACGCCGAAGGCGTGGCCTTCGCGGCGATTCAGGGCCTGCATCAGCTCGTGCGAGAGAGGGAGGCCGAGCTTGCTGCGCAGCGTGCGGAGATCCTCGCGCAAGAAAAGGAAATCGCTAACCTGGCGGTTCGGCTTGCGCGCCTGGAAGCCGCTGTGACGGAGCTGAGCAGGGCTGAGAAGGGAGAGCCGAAGTGAACTGGCTAACGTCTGCTGCAACTTGCTTGATTCTGTTTGCTGTGCTCGTGATGGCATCTGTCGCGGACGATCCTCGCATCAACCCGATCACCAGCAGCGCTGATGAGCTGTGCGCGGCCGGCAGTGGCTATGAGATCCACTGGTGGACCGTCGATGGCGGCGGCGACTTGTGGAGCACCGGGGGCCCCTTTGAGCTTGCCGGTACCATCGGCCAGCCGGATGCGGGCAGCATGTCGGGCGGGGTGTACGAGTTGGCGGGCGGTTTCTGGGCAGGGGTGGGCTTGGAGGCGGGCGCCCTGCTTGGCGACTTGAACTGCGACGGCCTGGTCAATGTCTTTGACATTGATCCGTTCGTCCTGGCGCTGACCGATCCGGCGGCCTACGCCCTGGCCTATCCGGACTGCGACTACATGCTGGCCGACATCAACGGCGACGGTCTGGTGAACGTGTTTGACATCGACCCGTTCGTGGAGCTCTTGGTCGGCGGGTAAGGCTGCGACTGCGTGTTGCGTTTGAATGCGGTCCACTGGCAGGCAGCGCGCAGACGCTGCTCTTGACGCTGAAGAACCGACCCGGCGCCTGGGCGTCACGGCAGGCGCTGGGTTTCCATGGTTCGGGTTTCGGCCGTGTCCCAGTCGCCCGAGTAGCGAGCGCGGCGGAGTGCGGGCGTCGTAAGAGCTCGACCACGGACAGGCTGGCAGTGATCGCCTGGTGGCAGCGCGGAGCGTCAGGAAGCTGCGCAGCGGATTGAAGGGGGTCTGCGACGACGGAACCGAAGCGCCTTCTCCATTCGCGCGGGATCAGCTACGAATGGCGGTTGAAAGTGCAGCGCATGCCTGGCGCCTTCGCCAAGCTCGAACACGCGACGATCGTCGAGCGGACTCAGGTTGGGCTGGAGCCAAAGGCCAAGACGGGCAGCTACGTGGGTGGCAATGGATGAACACTGTCATGGCCGGCGGGGCCGGCGACCGCCGTTGCCGATGGCCTTGCACTTGGCCTCAATTTTGTTTCAATCCACGCCCGCGCGGGGCGGGCGACCGGCCGGCGGCAGAGGAGGATTAATGGCAGTAGGTTTCAATCCACGCCCGCGCGGGGCGGGCGACCGGATGCCCTGCCCCCCGTCTCGGCCGTAAGGCCCGTTTCAATCCACGCCCGCGCGGGGCGGGCGACGGAGCCGTGCTTCGTCGTCCGACGAGACCGGGTAGTTTCAATCCACGCCCGCGCGGGGCGGGCGACGCGACGCCATCATCTTATCGCGCGCCTTTTTTGTGTTTCAATCCACGCCCGCGCGGGGCGGGCGACGCAATACGCCGCCCGCGCCACGTTGTCGTAACGAGTTTCAATCCACGCCCGCGCGGGGCGGGCGACGCGATACTGTGGGCGCTGCGGGGCTGCGTGTGATGTGCTCTCTGCGGTGGCGCCCGAGAACCCTGGAATCGGCAGATTCGAGAAGGAAGCCGACTGCAAGCGCTGCGTCTTTGGCGGGGCGGTCGCGGCAGACGGGCGTTTGGGTTGGGAAGCTGTGCATCCTGGCGCGAGTTGAGTTCGTTTCAGATTCGTGGGGGCGGAATATGTCCATACGGCACTGGGGTAGCGGGGTTGAGCGGTGGCACGGCGCTGATCGAGTAGCCCATTTGGGCAGGGTCGGATTATTCCGGGTAAATGCTGGTGAGGGGTTAGAGCCCATTATACGATAGGAACATCGCACAGACACCAGTCTGGAGCCAGGTTCCGCTGGCCACTAGATCTCGTCGGCTGTTGCTTCCCGCAGGCAGCGGCGAATCAGATAGGGCGTGACGGAAATTGGGCCGGACGAGACGTACATCGCCGTCCTCCGCCAAGCCAGGCCAAGCTGGCATGGAGCGGGGTTCCGCCCGGAAAATGTGGCCGGCTGTACCGGAGCTGAGCGGTCAGCAAATGCCGGGCGGGGGGCTTGGCGCCACCGAGCTTCTGGAGTCCATCCGTGTGGGGCAAGCCGCCTTCATTGCGCATGGTGATCCGGGCCCGGTGTTCGCGTCTCTGCTGCGGGCGCTGGTTTCGCTGACCGAAAGTGAGTTTGGGTTCGTGGACGAAGTCCTCCGCGACGAGGATGGCACGCCCTACAAACTGAGCCTGGCGCTCTCCAATATCGCTTGGAGCCCGGAGACGGAGGAGCTTCACACCAAGCTCCAGGCGCGGCAACTGGAGTTCAGGAATCTGAATAACCTTGCGGGGCTGCCGGCCCTGACCGGGGAACCGCTGATTTCCAATGACGCCGCCAATGACCCGCATGCCGGCGGGTTGCCGCCGGGGCATCCGCCGATCCGCACGTTCATGGGTCTGGCCATGCATTTCGGCGGCGAGGTGGTAGGTGTCGCGGGCGTGGCGAACCGCGCGGGTGGCTACGACGAGGGCATGGCGCGCTTCCTGGAACCCTTCCTGAACACGTGTGCGAGCATAATTCACGCGATGCGCGCCAAGGCGCGGCAGGACGAGACCACGCGCGCACAGCGGGCGAGCGAGGAACGGCTGCGGCTGGCGATGAAGGCGACGAACGACGTCATCTGGGACTGGGACATCGTCCAGGACTTGCAAACCTGGAGCGCGGCGGGGGCCACCGTGTTCGGCTGGTCGGACATCATCGCGCATCCCCAGGATTGCGCGTGGTGGGTGGAGCGCGTGCATCCCGACGATCGGGAGCGCGTCGCCGCCGGCTTTCACGCGGCGGTCGCGGATCCCGCCCGATCGCATTGGCGTGACGAGTACCGTTTTCGCAAGGCGGATGGGAGTTGTGCGCTGGTTCTTGACCGCGGCTACGTCATGCGCGACCAGGACGGCCGCGCGGTGCGCATGATCGGCGCGATGCAGGACGTTACCGAGCGTAGACGCACGGAACTGGCATTGCGGGAGGCGCAGCTCTGGCAGGATGCCGCCGTTCGCGCCGGCAAGGTTGGCTTGTGGGACTGGGACCTGAAGACGAACCGGGTGCAGTACTCGACGGAGTGGAAGCGGCAGATCGGTCACGAGGGGCACGAGATCGGCGACGGGTTCGACGAGTGGCAAGGCCGCGTTCACCGCGACGATCTCGAACCGACGCTCGGCCATATCCGGCGGACGCTCGCGGAGGGTCGCGATCACTGGAAGGCCGAGTTTCGCTTCCGACACAAGGACGGCAGCTATCGCTGGATCCTCGCGCAGGCCGCGGTGGTGAAGGACGACTCCGGCCAACCGATCCGGACGCTGGGTTCGCACGTAGACATCACGGAGCGCAAGGAGGCGGAGCAGGCGCTGCGCGCGAGCGAAGCGAAATACCGGCAACTGGTCGAGTTGGCGCAGGAAGGCATTTGGGCCATCGACGACCAGGCGCGGACCACGTTCGTCAATCCGCGCATGGCAGAGATGCTCGGCCGCACCGTTGCTGAGATGCAGGGGCGGTCGCTGTACGAGTTCATGGACGCGGCGCACGTTGCGACGGCCCAAGAGAACTTCCGGCGCCGACAGGCAGGGGTCGTGGAACGCCACGAGTTCCAGTTTCGTTGCAGGGACGGCGCGCCGCTCCTGGCGGAGTTGGCCGCGTCACCGCTGAAAGACACCAGCGGGCGCGTGGTCGGGGCCCTGGCCGTGGTCGCAGACGTCACCGAGCGCCGCAAGGCGGAGGCCGCGCAACGGCGGCTGGTGGCGGCGATCGAGCAGGCGGGCGAGATGATCGTCATCACCGACCCCGCGGGCACGATTCAGTACGTCAATGCCGCTTTCGAACGCGTGACGGGCTATGCCCGCGATGAGGCGCTTGGCCGCAACCCGCGCATCCTGAAGAGCGGCCGGCACGATCAGGCCTTCTACCAGGAACTCTGGCGAACCATCACGGCGGGCCGCGTCTGGCAGGGCCGTTTCGTCAATCGCCGCAAGGACGGCACGTTGTACGACGAGCAAGCGGTCCTCGCGCCGGTCCGGGACGCGCAGGGGCGGATCATGAACTTCGTGGCCGTGAAGCGGGATATTACCGAGGAGCTCTCGCTGGCCGAGCAACTGCGCCAGGCCCAGAAGATGGAGGCGATCGGCCAGTTGGCCGCCGGGGTGGCCCACGACTTCAACAATGTGCTCACAGCGCTGCTGGCCTACGTCGGCGTTGCCCAGCGGGCCGCGGCGTTGGACTCTGATGTCAGCGAGTCGTTGGAGGGCATCGAGAACCTAGCAGTCCACGCGGCCGGCATCACCAAGTCCCTGCTCATGTTCAGCGGCCGGGCGGAGGCCGAGTTGAAGCCGGTGGACCTGGGCGCGCTGCTGGGTGAGACCGCCAAGCTGCTGCGACACATCGTGCCGCGGGCGATCGCCCTGCGCATCACAAGCCCTACCGGCGAGCCGCTGTGGGTTCGTGGTGACCGGACGCAGCTCCAGCAGGTCATCATGAACCTGGCCATCAATGCCCGCGATGCCATGCCCGACGGCGGCCAGTTGAATGTCGCGGTGGCGCCGCTGCCAGATGCGCCGACCGGTCCGGAGGATGCGTCGGCCGTGCCGCGCCCGGCGGTGTGTCTGTGCGTTGGTGACACGGGATGTGGTATGTCGCCGGAGACGCAAGCGCAGATATTCGAGCCGTTCTTCACGACGAAACCTCGAGGGCGTGGGACCGGTCTGGGCTTGCCGATCGTGCACGGCATAGTGAAAGAGCACGGCGGGCACATCGACGTGCGTTCCGCGCTGGGCTGGGGCACGGCGTTCCGCGTGATTCTGCCGCGCATTGCCGCCCCGCCGGCCGAGCCGGCCGCGGGCCCCAGCCAGGCCGAACCGTGCGGCCGGGGGGAACTCGTCCTGTTGGCGGAGGATGACCCGTACGTGCGGGCGCTGTTGGTGACCGAGCTCGAGCGGCTGGGCTTCACGGTGGCGGCGGCGGCGGACGGGGACGAGTTGATGCGCTTACATGAAGCGCGGCGCCCGGCGCTGCGGCTGCTCGTACTGGACTTCGACCTGCCGCGTCAGACCGGCGGGGAGTGTCTGCGACGGATTCGTCGCGGGGGGGACCGCGTGCCGGCGATTCTCATCAGCGGGGCGGCGGAATCGCGGCGTCGGCTGGATGATCCTGAAGTGTACCGGCTTCACAAACCGTTTGGGCTTCCGCAGTTCGCGGCGGCCGTGCATCGTGCTTTGGCCTCCGTACCACAATCAGAGGTGGCGCTATGAGCGGGCTTATCACGGTCGTGTTGGCCGATGACCATACGTTGATCCGGGAGTCGCTGGCGCGCTGGTTTGAGTCGTCGCCGGAGATACGGGTAGTGGCGCACGTGGACGATGCCGACGAAGCCGTTGCCGCCGCCTTGCATCACCGTCCGGACGTGACGGTTCTGGACATTGACATGCCGGGCCGCGACTGTTTCGACGCGGCCCAGACGATTTGCCGGGCACTGCCGCAGACGCGGATTATCTTTCTGAGCGGCCTGGTGCACGATTGTTACATCGAGCGGGCGTTGGCTGTCCGGGCGGCGGGCTATGTCAGCAAGGGCACTCCGCTCGAAATGCTGGCGGCGGCGATTCGCGGCGCCAAGGCCGGGCAAGTCCATTTCTCGCCCGAGGTGCAGGCGCGGATCGTCGTGGATGCGCGCGGCCCGCGGCTGAGGGGGCGGGTGCAGTCGCGCAGTCAGACTCTGTCGACCCGCGAGTTGGAGGTGCTGCGGCACCTGGCGCGCGGCTTGACGCGCAAGGAGATCGCGCGGCAGATGTGCCTGAGTCCCGACACCGTTCACGCTCACACGTCTAACCTGATGCGGAAGCTCGAGGTTCACAGCCGGGTCGAGTTGGCCACCTTCGCCGTGCGCGAGGGGCTGACGAAGATCTGATTTCCGGGACGCTACGGCTCCGTGGCACCTGCCGCCCGTGCGACCCGCGCGCCGCCCTCCGGCCGTGGCCGGGTCGTGGTGCCGCGGGTGCGATAAAACCCCTTTCTGGCCGGGCTGCACCGGGTCTTGCAAGCGCGGCTCTGATCAGCCGCGGCGGCAATTCGCCCATTCAGGTGATGTAAGCCCGGCTTGTGCAAGCCGACCAGTCTAATGTCGCTAGCGGCAAGCCCGTTCGTCCGGCTCGTAGTCGGAACGGGTGTGCGGAAGTGCGGCGGGGCGTCCCGGTCGCACGTGAGCCGGGACCAACAGACCGAGGCGGCGAGCGGGCCGCGCTTGGCTGGACAACTCTTGTGGAGCCGACCATGAACGAGCGAACGGGCTGGACGATCGGGCGCAAGCTGATGGCGTCGTTTTTGCTGGTGAGTGTGATTACTGCCACGCTGGGCGGCGTGGGGTACTACGCCGTCAACAGCGGCGCTAAGGCCATCGACGAGGTTGGTGCGGTGCGGCTGCCCAGCGTGGACAGCCTGCTGGCAGTGAAGAACGGCGCGGAGAACATCCGCGGCACGATGCGCACGCTCGGCATTGCGGGGCTGTCCGCGGAGATGCGCGAGCGGCAATACAACAACCTCACCGCTGCCCGCGAAGCGTACGAAGCGGCCTGGCAGATCTACGAGCCGCTGCCGCAGACGGCGGACGAGGCCGCGTTGTGGAACCAGTTCGTTCCCGCCTGGAACGCGTGGCGGGCCGAGAACAACAAGTTTGTTGAGATGTGCCGGCAGTTTGATCAACTGGGGATCGGGAATCCAGCGGTGGTCAAGGAGCAACTGGAGACGTTTCGGGGTGATCACTACCGACTGGCGCAACAGGTGCTCGAGATGCTGCAGACAAAGGAGGTGTTCGAGGGTGGCGAGAGCCACACCGATTGCCAGTTCGGGCAGTGGCTGGGCACTTTCAGTACAGACAATGCGACGATGAAGCAGCACATACAGGCGGCTACCGAGCCCCACCGCCAATTCCACGAGGCCGTGCGGACGCTTAAGCAACTGGCGCGCGACGACCAGATCGCCGATGCACAGCAAGTTTACGAGAGTGAATTCAAGCCCGCTGAAGAGCAGGTGTTCAGTCGGCTTTACGCGATGCGCGAGCTGAGTGACCAGGCCGTAGCGCTGCTTGGGCAGTCCCAGGAGCAGATGCTGGGCCCGGTCACCGTGGCGCAGCGGGCGGCGAACGAGCTGCTGGACAAGATTGTGCAGCTCAACCGCGATCTGGCCCGCAACGAGGTTGAGCACAGCCAGAGTCAGGCCGGAGTGCTCAAGACCGTATCGCTGGCCGCCGCCATCATCGGCGTCGTAGCGGCGCTGACGCTCGGCATCCTCATCACCCGCGGCATCAATCGGAACCTGACCCGGATCGCCACCCAGCTCGGGGAGGGCGCCGACCAGGTGAACGATGCGGCGGCGCAGGTGGCGTCGGCCTCGCAGCAGTTGGCCGAGGGGGCCAGCGAGCAGGCCTCCTCCCTGGAGGAGACCTCCAGCGCCCTGGAGGAGATGGCGGCCATGAGCCGCACCAGCGCCGAGAATTCGCAGAAGGCCAATGAGTTGGCCGGCCAGACCCGCCAAGCCGCCAACGACGGTGACAAGAGCATGGTGCAGCTCAACGAGGCCATGACCGGGATCAACGAATCTTCCGAGAAGATCAGCAAGATCATCAAGGTGATCGAGGAGATCGCCTTCCAGACCAACCTGCTGGCGCTCAATGCGGCGGTGGAGGCGGCCCGCGCCGGCGAACATGGCAAAGGCTTCGCCGTGGTGGCGGAGGAAGTCCGCAACCTGGCGCAGCGCTGTGCCTCCGCCGCCCGGGACACCACCGGGCTGATCGAGGACGCCGTGCACCGCGCCCAGCAGGGGACGCACGTGGCCAGCGAAGTGGGCAACTCGCTGACCGCGATCGTGCAGCAGGCCACTACGGTGTCAGACTTGATCGATGGCATCGCACGGGCGGGCCAGGAGCAGGCCCAGGGCGTCGAGCAGGTGAATACGGCCGTGGCGCAGATGGACAAGGTGACGCAGCAGAATGCGGCCGGCGCCGAGGAGGCCGCCAGCGCCGCGGAGGAACTCAGCTCCCAGTCCGAGACGGTCAAGGCCATGGTCCGTGAACTGGTGGCGATGGTGGGCGGAGCGGCGGGACGCAGCGAAGGAAGCGGCTATGCGCCGCCGCGTCGCCGGACTGTGGCTCATGTCAGTCACGCGGCAACCGGGAAGTCGGGCCAGGCCGCGTCGAAGCTACCAACCCACGCTGCAGGTCACGTTCAGTTCCAGCATGGCGCCGAGTACGCCGGGGAGCACGGTGCCGCGGTCGAGTCGGCACCGCACAAGGACGGCCACATTGGGGACTTCTGATCGTTAACCCACTCCCTGATTGAGGCGGACGCCGGCCGATGAGATCGGCGTCTGCCTCACCTCAGAAGTGCTCACGCGATTGCGAGGCGCCGGTGTTTCCGGCGCCTCGTAGTCATTCCGCCCGGGGGAGGTTCGCCAGAGTTCGTGCTGCCTAATCTCCCGTGCGTTTGCGGGCGGATCACGCTCTGCCGCGGGCAACTGGTTGCACCCGGCGTGTTGCTCCGCCTCGCCAACCACCCGCCGGGGACCGCGTTTGTGCCACGGACCGGGGGATTTCGCCGGGGCGCGGCTTGTGGTGCGAACGGTTCAACCGGTCAGTTGCAGGTCGTACTTATCCTGCAGGATCTTGAAGACGTTTGGGCTGACGAACGCCGGCGCCGCCGGACCGATGCGAATCCCGCGGACGCCCAGGTACAGCAGCGTAAGCAGCACGGCCACGGCTTTCTGCTCGAACCAGCTCAGGACAATGGTCAGCGGCAGGTCGTTCATGCCGCAGCCGAGGGCCTTGGAGAGGGCAACGGCAACCTGGATGGCGCCATAGCTGTCGTTGCACTGGCCCATGTCGAGGATGCGAGGGATTTCGCCGACGCCGTCGATCTGTATGGTGCCGACATTCTCGTTGCGGATGCGGAACTTGCCGCAGCCCATGGTGAGGATCAGCGAGTCCTGCGGGGTATTGGCGGCGTACTGGGCGAAGTAGTTGCGGCCGGGCTCGGCGCCGTCGCAGCCGCCGATGACGTAGAAGTGGCTGAGCTTGCCGGCCTTGACGGCGTTGAGGATCTTGTCGGCCGCGCTGACGAGCACGTTGTAGTGAAAGCCGATGGTGGTTTCACGGACGGGGTTGTCCGTGAGCGGCTCACACCGCCGGGCGCACTCGAGCACTTCGCTGAAGTCGTTGGTCTTGAGGCGTTTTCCGCCGGGGACGGCCGTGACGCGGGTGGTGAAGACGCGGTCCTTGTATTGGCTTTTGGGAATGAGGATGCAGTTGGTGGTCGCCAGGATCGGCCCGGTGAACTGTATGAACTCGGTGCGCTGTTTCTGCCAGGCGTCGCCGAAGTGGCCGACCAGGTGCTCGTACTTGCGCAGTTCGGGGTAGGCGTGGGCCGGCAGCATCTCGCCGTGGGTATAGATGTTGATGCCGGTGCCCTTGGTCTGTTCCAGGAGATTGTACAGATCGACCATGTCATGGCCGGTGACGAGGATGCCGGGGCCGGCCTTGGTGCCCTCGTAGACGCTGGTGGGCGCGGGCTGACCGAAGCGCTGGACGTGGCCGTCGTTGAGCAACTGCATGACGCGCAGGTTGTGTTTGCCGCAGTCGATGACAAGCTCAAAGAGGCTGTCGAGGTCGAAGTTGACGTTGGTGACCGTGGCGAAGAGCGCCTCCTCGACGAACGCGTCAACTTCCTCGTCCACCATGCCGAGCCGGCGGGCGTGGTGCGCATACGCCGCCAGGCCCTTGAGGCCGTACAGCAGGGTCTCCTGAAGTGACTGCATGTCCGGATCTTTGCCGCAGACTCCGACCGGCTCGGTGCAGCCGATTCCATTACGGACCTGTTCGCACTGGTTACAGAACAACGAAGGCTCCTTTCTCAGAGACGCGGTTTCCGCGTGGGTTCTGTTAGCCGAGGCACGTTGCCAGGTGCCGGCCGCCGCGCCGGCGTCATGCCCGGATTGTTGCGAGCCATTGCGGGGCAGTCCTTGATCTGGATCAACTGTGGGCGCGGTTTGCGACTTGCAGTGCACTACACGCGCGGGCCGGGCGGGAGACGCCGACTTGTAAGTAGCTTGCACGGCGATAGTTACGCGAGGCGTCCTGCCGGCTTGTGGTTGCGGGGAAAATGGATGGCCGTCAGCGGGAAGTTCCAGGCCATCAGGCCAGGTGGCTGCGGATGCAGCGACGGCGATCGGGCCGGCGGTGGTGCGCCGGTCGGGAAGCTTTCACGGTCGGCATTGGTGGCGGGGGCAACGTGACGGGGTCGGGAGGCGGCGCACGACAGCACTGGGAACATCAGCGCGGAGCACCCCATGCCCCGCGAGACCGTACGTCCCGGACCGGCCTACCGCGTCACCCACCTGGACAGACGGCTCGGACGGTCCAACATCCAGACGTAGTTGAAGTCCTCGGCCATCTGCCGCATGTCGTACTGGACCGACCGCTCGAATGTGGCCCAGTTGTCGTCGCCCGAGCGGGTCATGGTGGCACAGCCGCCCAGTGCGGCCAATCCAACGAGCATTACCAACATCAACAACGCGCGCATCCGCTTCCCCTTGAGGAACACTCACTCAAGTACTGCTGCTAGTGTTGGCTGGGCGGGCAGTCCTGTCAACCGTCGGCAGCCGGCTTTTCGGCGTTCCCGGCGGCGTCCACGCGGCCGGAACGCCCAGGCAGGTGCGCGGCCAATTGCCCCAGCATCTCCGGGTTCGGGCCACTGATGGTCAGCAGGCGGCCTAACTCGCTCAGATGCTCCAGCTCGATCCGCCAGGCGGCGGGCGGCACGGCGTCCGGCACGCGGTCCGCCCACTCCAGGACCACGACGGCCCCGGGCTCCTCCAGCAGCTCCTCCCAACCCAGTGCCAGGAGTTCGTCCACGTCGTGCAGCCGGTACGCATCGAGGTGATATAGCCGCAGGCGGCCGGCGTACTCGCGCATCAGCACGAAGGTGGGGCTGCTAACTACTTCGTCCGCCCGCACATCCAGCCCGGCGGCCAGCCCCTTGACAAACTGCGTCTTGCCGGCACCCAATGCGCCGGACAGGGCCACGACGTCGCCCGCCCGCAGCAGGCGACCCAGCAGGCATCCACACTGCCGGGTTCGGGCGGGATCATCGGATTGCCAGCGGAGCGGGGGTGTCACTGGAAGTGCTCCCAGCCGCGCGGCTCGATGGGAGTCTGGCGGCCGTCCGGATCGGACAGGACGACCCCGCTGCCCGACTCGATGCGGCCGAGCGCATGCAGGCCGAGCGCCTGGCAGGCGGCAGGGTCCGCGTTGGGGGGCAGCATGACGATCAGCTCGAAATCCTCGCCATCGTGCAGGGCGTGTTCGCGGGCGGGGCGGCCGTCGCGCACGGACAGGCGTTGGGCGTCGGTATGGGTCAGGGCGTCCAGGGCGCGTGCGTCCAGCACGGCAGCGCATTGGGAGGCCTCGAGTACTCTCGACAGGTCCAGGGCGAGGCCGTCGCTGATGTCGATCATCGCGTGCGGGGCGAGTTGCCGGTTGATGGCCAGGGCCGTCTCGATGCGGGGCTCGAACGCCATATGGCGGCCGAGAATCGAGCCGCCGACGGGGCCGGAGAGGTAGATCAGGTCGCCCGGGCGGGCGCCGTCTCGGCATACGGGTTTCCGGCCGGACTCGGTGCGGGCGGCGATCGTGATGGCGATGACCGTGGGCTGGTCCCAGCTATTCGTGTCGCCGCCGACGATGGGGCAGTTCCAGCGCAGGCCAAAGCCGTGCGCGCCGCGCACAAGGTTGACGGCGTCGTCTTGGGCCAGGTGATTGCTGAGTGAAACGGCGCACAGGGCGGCCAGCGGCTGGGCGGCCATGGCGGCACAGTCGCTGAGGTTGACGGCCATGGCTTTGCGGCCGATGTCGTACCAATCATGCTCAGTGGAGCGGAAGTCGACGCCGTCCATGAGCATGTCAACCGTCCAGAGCAGCGCCTGCGAGTCGTCGGTCAGCAAAGCCATATCGTCGATGAAGTTGCGCGGCCTGGGTTCGCGGGCGGGCGCGGGCGTCTGCAGCTCGCTACGGATTCGTCGAATCAGGGCAGCTTCGCCCTTACGAGAATATACGTTCATGGCACGCTCCGCGGCTTGAGATCATAAGATTAATCCTGGGCGGCTGTTATCGCCAGTCGGCGTGGTGAGCGTTCAGCGGGGCGCCCACGGAGCGGAGAAGGAAACCGTGGGATTGGCGGGTTTGAGTTGCGGCTTCGGCTGATGGAGCTATAAACTAGTAGGTGAGTGCGCGTTGAGCTTCGGGCATCCTTGCGGAGAGGTTCCAGTGATGCTTACACGATATATGGGGTCCGTTGTCACCCTGGCGGTGCTGCTGGCGGGATTGGGCGCATCGTCTGCCATGGCCGAGGAGCTGGGGCGGATGCGTGTGCAGACCGTGGACGGACGGTGGCTGGTCGGGGAGGTTGAGGCGACAGCGGAGGGCTACCGTGTAGACATGGGGCGGGGCATCGCGGTGACGCTGCCGCGGAGCCAGGTCCGCAGCATGGTGGCGGTGCAGGAAGATGAGATTGTCGCTCCGGGAGATGCGGAGGGCACGTCCTATCGTCGGCGGATAACTGACCCGGAGATCGAGGCCCTGGTGGTGGGGGTGGACTTCGATGCGCTGGGGATCGAGAGTGCGGCGGAGCTTCCGGCCGAGCTACCGGTGAACGAGGAGTCGCTGGAGGAGATGAAGTTCCTGGCTGGGACCGACAAGGTGCTGATGACGCCGAACTTCATGATGGTGCACACGGGCACGGACGCGGAGGCGCGGCGGCTGCTGAACCGGTTGGAGGCCGTGTGGCGCTGGAACATTGCGTACATGAAGATACTGAGTTTGCCGATCCTGGTGCCGGATTGCAAGATGGAGGTCTACTTTTTCGGCACGCAGCAGGAGTTCGAGACGCACAGCGTAAACGCGTACGGCCATCCGTCCGGGGCGCTAGGCTACTTCCTGCCGACCTCGAACCGTTCGCACTTTTTTGACTTGGCGTCGCTGCCAAACATAGCGGCGGCGCTGAAGACGGCGGAGGACCCGCGCGTGCCGCCGCAGCAGCGGCTGAAGATCAGGACGGCGGCTGAGCGCTGGGTGGAGCACATGAACATGGAGGTGACCCAGCACGAGATCGGTCACCATCTGCATTTCAACCTGGGCGTGTTTCCGCCGGAGGCATTCCTGAACCCGGAGAGCCGGGAGGGCGTGCAGCGTTGGCTGGTGGAGGGCACGACCATGATGTTCGAGGTGCCGCCGAGCTCGGAGGGGGCCAGCCTGGGCGTGATCAACCACTACCAGTTATCCAAGTTCCTCGAGTGGTACGGGCAGCGGAAGTTCACGCCCCAGTGGCTGAAGAACTTCATCGTGGACGGCAACGTGTTTCTCCGCGGGGGCGGCAGCTACTATCCGGTGGGCTGGGCGCTGACCTATTACCTGCGCAAGCAGTATCCAAAGGAATTCACCGATTACATGCGGGTGGTCTCCACGCGGAATCCGGGTGACGAAGTTACGGTGACGATGCTGGAGAAGGAGTTCGAGGATCGCTTTGGGCGCATCAACGAGGAGTGGGTCGACAAGTGGTACGCATGGCTGCGCGCCTTGCCGCTGAATCCCGCGGCGGTGCCGCCGGATCCGCCGTAGGGGCGCAGGACACGGGGCGCGTGACCGGTTTGTCGCCGCGGATTGACCGCCACGGTGTGTCTCCGCGGCGTCTTCTTCGGGCGGGCGGGTGAGCCCTGGTGATACGATGCGTGCTGGTCTACGGCTGCTGTTGATCGTGCCGGCGGTGCTGGTTGCCGGGATGGCCGGCGCGGCGGAGCCCTGCGACAGGGAGGCAACGGCGGCGTTTCTCAGGCCGCTGCAGACGGATGAGGATGCCCTGGCGCGGCTGCGGGAGGCCGCCGCCGCGCGGGCGCGGGTGTTCGAAAGCGAGCATTTCGTCATTGTGTATACCGGCCGCACGGGTCAGGTCCGGGCACTGGCGGACCGGTTGGAGGCGGTGTATCGGGCGCACGTGCCGTTTGCCGCCGCGGTGGGGCTGCGGCTGGAAGCGCCGGCGGTGAAGCTGCCGGTGTTATTCTTCGGTTCGTATGGGGAGTTTCGCGCGTACCGCGAGCGGGTGGCGCCAGAGCAGCGCGACGTGCTGGGCTTCTATGAGCCGGCCGAGAACCGGACGGTGCTGTTCGATCTGGCCGGCTATCCGCCGGTGGCACGGCTGCGGGCCGAGTTGGACAACCTCGGACGAGCGGCGCATGAGCGGCGCGCGGAGTTGAGCCGGCGTCTGCGCCGCAACACGGAGTCCCTGACTGCTACGGTGATTCAGCACGAGGCGGCCCATCAGATTCATGCGAACATCGGGTTGGTGCCGGCGGGGGGCGGTACTCCCACGTGGGTCGTTGAAGGGCTGGCGGAGTTGTTCGAGCTACCGTTTGTCGAGCGGGGCGCGACGCTGGCGGAGGGGACGAATCGCTATCGTCTGGCGGAGTATGACGTGCTCTACGGGAACTGCGCGGACTTGCCGGCGGAGTTGCGGCGCATGGTCGCCGATGAATCGGGCTGGCGCGGCTGGCAGGACTACGCGCTGGCGTGGGCGCTCACGAGCTACTTGTTCCGGCGGCATCCAGAGCAGTTTGGCCGGTTCGTGGCTGAGCGGGCTGGGGCGGACGCAGGGCGGCTGGCGGCTTTTGAACGGGCTTGTGGTCCGTTGGATGAGTCCTTTGCGGCGCGGCTGGCGGACCACATCGACTTGCTGCGGCGTGAGCCGGCCGCGGAGTGAGCCACACCGCGGGTCTACCGCGGGCGGGATGAACGGCAGATAATGGGGGCATGAAGGACGACCCGGGACCGCGGCGCCGCACGGTGACAGAATCCGCCCGTTTGCTCTGGCGTGTGTACAAGGTGGAGGTCCCGCAGCCGCTCTACTGCCTGCTTTTCCTCTTTCCGCTGGTGGCGACGTACGAGTTTGGTACGCTGCTGCTGCGGCCGGTGGCCTGGCCGGAGCGGCAACTCGTGGCGCAAAGCCTCGTGCAGAAGCTGCTCAGTTGGTTTGGGGCCGGCGGCATGTGGTTGCCGGGGGTAGCGCTGCTGCTGACGCTGCTGATCTGGCACATTCTGGCGCGGCACTCCTGGCGGGTGCGGATCTGGATGTTGCCGCTGATGGCGTTGGAGAGCATCGTTTTGACGATGCCGCTTTTTGTGCTGGGGCAGGTGATGGCATTGCAGGCGGGTCAAGGCTCCGCTGACAGTGCGTTGGCGTTGCGAGGGCAGGTGGTCTTGGCCCTGGGGGCGGGCATCTACGAGGAGTTGGTCTTTCGCCTGTACCTGATCGCCGGCCTGTCGCGCCTGCTGGAGAGCGGGCTGCGCGTGGCCCGGCGGGTAAGCGTGCCGCTGGTTGTCGCGTTGTCCGCGGGTCTGTTCGCGCTGTGTCATTTCGCGCCGATCGGGAGTGCGACGTTTGACGGGCGGCACTTCGTGCAACTCGTGCTGGCCGGGGTCTACCTGGCGATTGTGTTTCTGTGGCGCGGGCTGGGCATTGCGGCCGGGTGCCACGCGGCATTCAACTTGACGCTGGTTTGGCTGGCGCTGGGCGCGCGGGCCGCGTAGCGGTGACGCCGTGCCGGCCGTGTCTGTCCGGGGCGGATGAACGGGCGGATTGCAGGCCGAAGGTGCTTGACTGACGGGAGCGAACGTGCGATGCTGAGAATGGACATTTCGCCGGGGGTCGAGGGCATGTGATGCAAGACGACAGCGACGTCACCTTCTCGATGGATGCGGCCACACCGGCTACGCCGGCGCGACGCGCGTACACGCTCGTGTTTGCCGGGGGCCTGGGCAGCGCGGGTCGGCTGGGCGGCCTGGCGCCGATTGACAAGGACAGCTTCGTTGAGGTGTTGTCGCGGGCGCGGCCGGAGGTGACGCTCGCGTTGCCGCCGCCGGTTGGGGCGGGTGCTGATTGGGAGTTGGCGCTGACGTTTGGCTCGCTGGCGGCGTTTGAGGCTGAGGGCCTGCTGCGGCAGGTGCCCCAGGCGGAGGCGCGGCTGGCGCTGTGGCAGCAAGTGCGTGAGCGGCGCGCGGGCCGGCTGTCCGCGGCGGAGCTGGATGCTGCCGTTGGGGCTGCGGTGGCGGCGGACGGAACGCTGCAATGGCTGCGGGAGGGCAGGTCCGGCGCTGAGCCAAAGGCGGGCGGGGCGGTTCCGACAAGTGGCAGCATTCTGGACATGATTGACGAGCCGGATGCGGCGCGGCGGGTGAGTGCCGATGTGGAGCGCCTGGCGGCAGAGGCGGGCACGCCGGAAGCGCGGCTCAGCGGCGCGGAAAGTCGCCGGCTGGACGAATGGGCCGGCCGGCTGCACGCGGAGCTCACGACGATCGCCAGCGCGCTGTGGCAGCATCCGGAGGTGCGGCGTCTGGAGGCGGCCTGGCGCGCGGTCAAGTTCCTGGTGGATCGGCTGGACTTCCGCGCGGGCGTGCGCCTGGCAATGCTGGATGCGCCGCGCGAAGAGGTAGTCGCGTGTTTGAATGAGCACGTGGTTGAGGCGGCCTTCGCGGGCGACGTTGATACGCCGGGGCTGGTGCTGCTGGATTCCCCCTTCCGCAATGAGCCGGCCGACATTGCCTTGCTGGACGAGCTGGCGCAACTGGGGGCCAGCCTGGCGGTGCCGCTGGTGTTCGCGCTGGAGCCGGTGTTCTTCGACGTTCGCTCGGCGAATCTGATTAAGAACCTGCCGAACCTGTCGAACCTGGTTGACGGCTGGCAGTTCGCCAAGTGGCGTGCCCTGCGCGATCAGCCTTACAGCCGGTGGCTGGCGGCGGTCATGGGGCGCTTCCTGCTGCGGGCACCGCATGCGCGGCGGCCGGACAGCCGCGAGTTCACGTGCGACGAGCAGTGCACCGCCGCATCGCAGGCCATGTGGGCCGGCGGTCACCTGGCGATGGGCCTGTGCGCCGGGCGTGCGTTTGCGACGCATGGCTGGCCGACGCGGATGTACGGGGCTCAGGCCGGGAAGGTGGGCGACCTGCCCGTGATTCCCAATCCGGCTGACGCGCAGAAGCCCTGGGGGCCGGGCGACCTGACGTTGCCGGATCGCCGGATCGACGAGTTGCCGGCCGTCGGCATCAACGTTCTGCAGAGTATTCCGGGCACGGACGGGTGCGTGCTGCTGGGCGGCGTGACGGTGGCGCGGCCGAAGGTCACGGCCGACATCGGCGCCCAACAGGCCGCGCTCGAGATCAGCGTGCCTTATCAGCAGTTCAGCAACATCACGGGGGCCTGGTTGAGCGAACAGGCGCCGGAACTGCATGGGCTACCGGACGAGGAGATTCAGAAGCGGCTCTTGTTCGGGCTGCGTGACCTGCTGCGGCTGACGGCGGAGGACTCATCCGAGGCGGTCATGGTGGGGGTCGGAGCCGCGGCGGACGATGCGGCCCGGCGCCAAGTGCACGTGCGCATCACGCCGCCCGGCCGGATCGTGCCGGGCGGGTTGCACGTGGACTTCGCGTTTACCGTGCGGAGCTGAGCCGTGGCACGGCCGGTGGCGCGCCGTTAGTCCGAGGATTCGGGGTCGGAATCGGCCGGCGCGGCGAGTACCTCGGCGCGCATGCGGTACAAAGTCGTGACCGGGTCCTGGCGTGGGACCAGTATGGGGAGCAGATAGCCGGCCAGGACTGACACCAACAACGTGACCAGGCTAACGGCGCCGATGGTGCGGCGGGCCTCGGGTGTGAGGAAGGCGAACGGGCGGTTCACGAGTTCCAGGACGGTGTCCAATAGCCACAGCAGCCGGCTCAGCGCAGATGGCCGGGCGCCGGCGGCGTCCTGCTCTGGGGCGGGCGCGGGTTCTGTCTGGGCAGATGATTCTTCCGGCGCGGCCTTGCTGCGGCGCCGCCGTTTGCGCAGGCCGGGCAGGGACAGCGCGGCGAGTGCTGCCAGCACGCGCGCCAGCAGGCCGCGCCGCGGGCGAGGCCGCGCCGCGTCGGGCTGAGTGGTCGCCGCGGCGCTGGCCGGTTTTGCGGGTGTGGGTTTGGGCGGGGTGGTTGGGGCGGACTTCTCGGTCTTGGCCTGCTTCTGGCTGCCCTGGTCGGCGGCGTCTTGGCGCCTGATCGTGCGGACGGCGGGTACGGGGATGGGGACCGTGACGACCGGCTTCTCGTCACGACCGTCGTCGAGGCTGGGCACGTCCTGCATGGCCTCGACCTCGGCAATGGCCGCGTTGAGCTCTTCGTCGCTGATGACGGCGTTGGTGGACTTCTCGCTCACGGTGTACCCTTCTCCGGGCAGTAGGCTGGGCCCTGTGGATGAATCGGCGCGATTGCGCGGCGGCTGGAATCGGCGGTTGCGGGTGGAAGTGCGGAGTTGGCGCAGAGGTCGGCCGCGGTTATCGGATCAGCCAGATGGCGGTCAGGAGGGCCTGCGGCCGGCGGATTCGTCAGTGCAAGGCCGCGGCCGTGGCGGATGCTGTAGGAACTTGTACGCATTTGGGGCCGGTGTCGGTCACGAGTGATATGGTGGTGAGCCGGGCGGGTTACGGCGAGTGGCGGCCGATATCAGGCCGGGAGTGTTGGCATGCTTCGGATGGTCTTGCTGTGCGGCGTGCTGGGGGTTGTGTTCTGCCCGATAACGCGGGGCGACGAGCCGGTCGCGCGGCTGTTGGCACACGCGCCGCGGGATGCGGACGCGGTGGTGGTGGTGCGTAGTGTCGTCGATCTGGCTGCGGGTATTGCTGCTTTCGGGCGTGGCAGCGGGATCGATGATCTGGCGGACGTGGAGCCGGGCGGGCTGCTGGACACGGTTGACCTGTTGGGGAACCGGGCGGGGTTGAACGTCGGCGGACCGCTGGTGGTGGCGTTGTCGGCGGGTCAGCCGGGGCCGTTGGTGGTGTGCGAGTTGCGTGACGCGCGCGCCTGGCTGGAAGCGGCCGAAGCAGTGCCGCTGGAGGCGGGATACTACGCCGTCGAGCTTGCGGGGGCGCGGGCATATGCCGCGCTGGCGGGCAAGGTGCTGATGCTGGGTCACGACGAGCAGGCGGTGGAGTCGGCGGCCCGGCGGGCGACGGGTGCGGGGGAGCAGTGGCCCGCGCGTTTCCGCGAGTGGCTGAGCGCTGATCAGGCGGTTGTGCTGGTGCGAGTGCGGTCGTGGGCTCCGCTGGCGCTGCCGGTGCTGGGGGCGGTTGAGGCGTCGATGCAGATGGGAGCGGCGGTGAGCGGTTCGGGCGACGAGGCGGCCCTGGAGATGGTGCGCTGGTGTTTCGCGCAGGCGCGCGAGGTGCTCGGACAGGCGGAGATGGGAATGCTGGGGGTGCGTGTGGGGCGCGACGGCCTGCGCGTACGCAAGGCACTCACGTTCACAGCGGGCGGCACCGTGGCCGAGTACCTGCGCACGATCACGCGCACCAAGCGGGATTCGTTGCGCGGCCTGCCGGACGACCCGGGCCTGTTAGTGATGGCGTTTGAATGGGAAGCCCCGGCGGGGGCGAAGAGCCTGGGCAGCCGCATGCTGGATGTGCTTCTGCGAAACGAGCGTATCAAGGAGCGTGTGGGCAGCGCGGCGTTTGAGCAGGCTTATCAGGCCATCATGCAGATGCAGGACGGCCTGAGCGGCTACAACGTGTTGGTGGGGCTGGCGGTGCCCGAGCAGGTGATGGCAGTGGATTGTGTCTACTTCACGAATCAGCCGCAGGCCTTGCTGGACAACATGCGGCGTGCCTATGCGACGGACCCGGAGTTTCTGGGGGCTTTTGCTGCCGGCGGGACGATGAGCGTGGACTGTCGGACTGACGAGGTCGAGGGTCGGACGGCGCAGGTCTTCGAGCTGTCGTTCGAGACGGCCGACGAGCAGGCTCGGCGGATGATCGAGGCACTGTACGGCCGGAAGATGACCATGTACGGGGTTGCGCGTGAGCAGGACGTGGTGTTCGCGTCCGGGCCGGCGGCGCAGGCCCGGGCGCGGCTGAGCCGGCTGTTGCGTGGGGTCGGCACGCCGCTGGCTGAGAACAGGCGTGTTGGCGCGGCCCGCGGGGCGATATCGCCGGACCCGCAGGTGCTGTTACTGGTGGACGTGCCGAAGCTGTTTGAATTCGCGGTGAGAATGGCGCAGACGATTGGCGGTCCGATGCCGCGGCTGGAGATACCGCGCGTGGAGGCGCCGTTGGTCAGCAGCGGCGTGTACCTGGACGCGGACGCGCTGCGGATCGAGTTATTCGTGCCGGCGGAGCCGATCCGGGTAGTGGTGGATACGCTGGAGCGGGCCAAGCGGGGCGCGGGCGACTACTGAACCAGGTGTTGTGATCGGTCGGCGTCAACGGGTGCCGGTGGATATGCGGCGCTACGGCCGGCGACGCAGCCGCTGGGCCTGTTGCTGGGCCGCGGCGGCCTCGGACTCACGCCCGAGTTCGCGCAGGAGTAGTGCCTTGGCGCCCCAGTAGTCCGGCTGCTCAGGGTGCACGGAAATGGCCGCGTCCACTTCCCGCAAAGCCAGCGTGCGCTGGTTGTCGCGCCGATAGGCGAGGCCGAGGTAGAAGCGGGCGACGTGGTCGTCGGGCCGGCCGGCGACCGCGCGCTGAAGCAGCACAATCGCCTCGGCCCGCGTGGGGTCGTCGCCGAAGAGGAGCTGGCCGAGATTCACGAGGGCGGTGGGGTCATTGGGGAATCGTTCGAGCACGAGGCGGTAGTGGTGTGCGGCGGCCTGGCGCTCGTTGCGCTGTTGGAGGCGGATGGCGTACTTGAGGTGCGCCTCCTTGTAAAAGAAGCCGGCGCCGTCGCGCAACTCCCAGGCGCGTTTGTAGGCCTGTTCGGCGGCGGCGAAGTCGCCGGCCTCCTCATGCTGAGCGCCGGCCATGAGCGCGGCCAGCGCGCTGCCGGGATTCTGCCGGGCGGTAACGGTCCAGAAGGTGGCCTGGTCATGCCACACGCGGTTGCGCGTGACGGTGCGCCAGCCGTAGAACGCCAGGAGCGCGACGAGCAGTGCGACCCCGGCGACGCGCTGTCGCCGGCCCAGATCCGCGACGAGCTGGGCGAGGACCAGCACGAAGCCGAGCGAGGGCAGGAACAGCAGGCGGTCAGCCCGGACCGTGCCAATGGGCACGAGCAGGCTGCTGACCGGCAGCAGCGCCAGTCCGAACCATGCCAGCCCGAATAGGATCAGCCATTGGCGGCGGCGGACCAGCCACACGATAACGGCCGCGGCGCCGAGCCAGGCCACGAGCGCGGCCAGCGTGAGCGGGTCTGCCAGGGTCGGTTGGATGAGGTTGGTGTAGTCGGCGTATTCGGCGCACAGCCACAGGGGCAGGGCCAGTTGCCCGAGGTAACGCCAGGTGGTCTCGCTGACGTACAGCATGCGTTGTAGCGTGCTGGTGTCGGCCATGACTTCCTGAGCGGCCGGGTTGCCGAAGCCCACCACGGCCAGCCGGGCGGCCAGGTACACGCCCAGCGGCAGGGCATATAGGGCGTACGTGCCGATGCGCGGCAGCATGGGGCGCACTTGACCGGTGCGCAGCACGAGCCACTCCATCAGCAACAGCAGCCCCGGCAGCACAATGGCGGATTCCTTGAACAGCAGTGCTATCAGGTACAGCGTCAATGCGCCGGCCAAGCAGATTGGGCGACCAGCGCGTCCGGCTGGCTCGGCAGCGGCGCGGGCGATGGTCCCGCGCACATAGGTCAGATGCAGGTGGGCGCTGCCCAACACGGCGAGCATGGCGTACAGCTCGGCCCGCCCAACGCCGTTGGCGACCGCTTCCGTATGGACCGGATGCAGGCCGAACAGCAGTGCCGCCGCCAGTGCCAGGCCGCGCCGCTGTGTCAGTCGCCAGGCCAGACCGTACACGAGCACGGCGATCAGGGCGTTGGCGAGTACGTTCATGAGGTGCACGCCGAAGGGGCCGGGCCCGAAGACGGCCCGATCGACGGCGAAGCTCATGATGGTCAGCGGGCGGTGAAGCTGCAGGTCGCGCGTGGGGACGTCCCAGTAGGACGTGCCGAAGAAGGTGGGCAAGTCCCACCAGCGCTCGAGGCGTGGGTTGTCGCGGATTATCTGGCCGTCGTCATAGACGAAGCCGTTTGTCAGCGAATTGGCGAACGCACCGAAGGTCAGGACGAACGCCAGTGCGGCGTAGAGGCCGTCGCGCCGCCAATTCCAGCCGGCAGAGTCGGGCGGCATGGCCGGAGCGGCCGGCGGGCGTGGCGGTCGTACACCTTGGCGGTCGCGCTTCCTGCTCATGGTTTCAGGTCTGCCATCGTATTGGGCTCAGCGGCGGTCACGCATCTGTGCGGCCTGCTGGCTGGCCGCGTGGGCCTCCAGCGTCATGCCCGCCTGGCGCAGGATGGAGGCCTTGATGTCCCAGAGGGCCGGCTCGTCCGGCTGCAGGCGGATAGCCTCGGCAATCGCCGCGAGCGCCTGGGCCGTGTCGTTCTGGCGCTTATAAGCCTGCGCCAGGTTCACGTAAACGCGGAAATCCGGCGGCTCGCGTTCGATCAGCAACTGGTACTGGCGGATGGCGCCGGCGTCGTCGCCGAGGATTCTGAGGACGTCCGCGTGTCCACGGTGGGCGTCGCCATAGAAGAAGCCGGCCGAGGCACGCAGTTGGCCGGCGCGCTCGTAGGCCTGGGCGGCGAGTTCGAGCTGCTGCTGTCGGTGGAGGCTTTGTCCATGGCCGTACCAGGCCATGGCGCTGCCGGGGTTGTCGCGGACCGTGCGGGCCCAAAGCGTGTCCTGGCTGTACCAGTCCTGGTTGCGCGTCCAGGTGCGCCAGCCGTAGAATCCCATGATGATGAGCACGAGGCTGACGCCGAGGACTTTTTGGTGGCGTGTCAGCCGAGCGAGCAGGTCGCCGGCGATGAGCGTGAATCCGAGCGAGGGCACGAAGAGCAGCCGGTCGGCGCGGATCGTCCCGACCGGCATGAGCAGGTTGCTGGCGGGCAGAAGTGCCAGGAAGAACCAGCCGAGCGCAAAGAGCGGCAGGTGCCGGCGGCGGCGGGCCAGACTGCCCGTGAGTGCGGCCAAGCCGACCCAGGCCGCCAGTGACGCCAGGACAAGCGGATCGGCGAGTGTTGGGCGGATGAGGTTGCGGTAGTCGGAGTAGTCGGCACACAGCCAGAGCGGGAAGGCTAGCTGCCCGATGTATTGGAGCGTGGTCGCGCTGGCGTGCAGCAGGCGTTGCGCCGTGCTGGCGCCCAGGAGCACTTCCTGCGGCGCCGGCGGCTGCGGACCGACCACGGCGACCCGGGCCGCCACGAAGATCGCCAGAGGCACTACCAGCAGCAGGTAGCCGGGCAGCCGCGGGAGCATCGCCCGCCAGGCGCCGCCGCGCACCAGCAGCCATTCCGCCAGGAACATCAGGCCCGGCAGGACTACGGCTGACTCTTTGAACAGCAGGGCGACCAGATACAGCGTGGCGAGGGTCGCCAGGCGGGCGGCCTGTTTCAAGCGCGCCCGGCGCCGCGGCTGGGGCGCGTCGGCGTGGCGGATGTATGACAAGTGGAGGTGCAGCGCGACCAGCATGGCCAGCGTGGCGCCCAGTTCGGCCCGCCCTACGCCGTTGGCCACAACCTCCGTGTGCACCGGGTGGATGGAAAACAGCAGGGCCGTCAGCAGGGCCGGCAGGCGGCGACGCGTGTAGCGCAACACGAGGGCGTAGACCAGGGCGGCGATTGCCGCGTTGGTCAGGACGTTTACGAGGTGTACGCCGAAGGGCGCGGGACCGAACACGGCCCGGTCGAGCGCGAAGCTCATGGTGGTGAGCGGGCGGTAGAGGCGTGAATTGGGCAGGTACTCGCCCCAGTAGGGCGTGGTGAAGAAGGTCCGGACGTCCCAGGGGCGGTCGAGCCGGGGGTTGTGCTCGATGATGCCGACGTCGTCGCCCACGAAGCCGTTGCACAGCGCGTTGGCGAAGCCGGCTAGCGCGACGAGCGTGACGAGTGCCAGCAGCGGCAGATCCTGCCGCCAGCGCCATGTCGTGGGCTGGGCGGCCGGTGCGGCAGAGCGAGGCGGCGGACTCGGGCGGTGCTTACGGGTCATTGTTCGCAGTGCGGGCGGTCAGAAGCTGTATTGGCGGCAGTCACGCCGTGTCATCGTAACAGAGGCGGGTATGGAAACGTAGGCGGCCGGTGGGGAGTTCGGCGCCCGCCGGGGGCGTGTCAGGCGTAGGTGTCGAAGGTCGACTGCGGCCGGGCGTAAGCGGACTGGAAGCGGGCGTTCGGGTTGGGCCGGCCGTCGGGGCGTGACTGTGGGTCGTCGTCCGTGTTGGTGGGGAAGGCCGCAACAGCGGCGGCGGCCTGCGAGTAATCGCCGGGCGCAGCCGGCTCCGCGTCTTCATCAGGACGAGAGCCGGCAGCGGGGGCGTCAGTTGCGCCGGGGCCATTGGCCTGGGCCAGTTCGGCACGGGCTTCGTTCATCAGCGCGCTGGCCCGGGCGGCGACACGCTGGTCCGCGGCCGAGGGCGTGGCGGGGGCGAGGGCGGCGGCACGGACCTGCTCCATCTTGCGGATGGTGGCTTCCGGGTCGTCGGGTATGGGCGTCAGGTCGATCTGCACCTCGCCGCCGACGGCGTAGCGTTTGCCGTCAGGGCCCGTTTCATATTCGAAGCTGGCGCCGCCGAGAGCATAGGAGCCGGCGGCGGCAAGGTGGGCCTGTTCGTGCTGGCGCACTTCCGCGTCGCGCTGTTTGAGTTCCTCGATACGCGCCTGGTCCTCGGGCGTCAATTCGCGGGCACCGACCTGGCTCTGAACGGTTTCAACCGCAGCGGAGCGTTGGGCGGCGCGCTCGGCGGCGTCGCTCAGCTCAACCGTGTCCTCAACGTCGAAGCGTTGGAGGTCAAGCGGCAGCTCGGGGTCTGAGCCGGTTGCGGGGTTATCGGGGCCCGGACCCGGCACGCGTTCGGCCGGACTGATCGGCTGGGCGCGCACGGCAGCGCGCGACAGCACGAAGCCCATGCCCAGGGGGTCTGCGACACCCGATAATATGCCCGAAATAGTCATGGCCGTTCTCGCAGCGCACGGCGGACCGGCGCGCTGCGGATGCATCGGCCAGTGGCCGACGGCAGTTTAATAGCAGGTGGCGATTCGCGGAGTTTTTTTGCGTGTGGCCGGGCGGGCGCTGTCCAAGTGGTGCGGCTTTGGGCCTATAATCCGCGTCGAGCGCGGGTAGCGGTAAGTGCGTGCATGGAGGTGTGCCGGTGTCTCACCAGATGTCGTTCTGGCAGCGCGTGGGCAGCATCTTCCGTGGCGGCGGCGCTGTGGCCGGCGACCACGCCGGCGCAGATCATTCAGGGCATGGGGCGGATGGGCGGGCAGTGGGGGCCGGCGACGGCGTGACGCCCGGCGCGAGTGAGTCGTCCGGGCTTCTGGCACGTTTTGGCGGGCGGGATTCCGGCCAGGCCCAGATGCGCGCGGGCTATCTGCGGCTGGTCGAGATGATGGACACGCTTGAAGCGCATTACCGCACGCAGGACGAGCGTGCCGCGCAACTGGGGCAGAACACCGGCCGGATGGTTGACACGTTGGCCGAGTTGGCGGAGACGGCGCGCAGCCAGGGCGGGCACATCCAGGCCGTCGCGGACAACGTGCACCGGGCCACCGAACACGCGGCAGTCGTGTCGGAGTCGTTGGGTCAGATACCCGGTCTGTTACGTTCGCAGGCAGATGCGGTGCACGCCCTGGTACGCCACATGGAAGTGGCCCAGGAGGCGGACACGCAGCTCATGCACTCGCTGCAGAAGCTGAGCCAGGCGGTTGACGGTCTGGGAGCGTCCGGCGCGGCGCAAGTGCAGACGCTTGAACGGCTGGATGCCGAGCAGCGCGAGCAGCGGGCGGCGTTGGCAACGCTGGTTCGTGAGCAGACCCGGCGCTTCCTGGTGATTATCATTGTCGCGGCCGTCTTGTGCCTGGGCGCGCTGGGCGTGTTGGCGACAGTCCTGCTGACGCGCCCGGCCGGCTGAGAGTAAGCTTGGATGTCAGGCCGGGCCGCACCCGGCCACCGGAATCGATTGCCCGTTGTCCAAGGATGGACGCTGATGAGCAGGCCACGACAGGGAAGTCGTCGCACGGTGAACCGCTCGCACTCCTGGTTGCCGATTTGTGCGATTGTTCTAGGGCTTCTGGCTACGGTTGCGCTTGGCCGCTTCGTGACGGCGGCACAGACGTGGCTGGGGCAGGCGAGCACGCCCGCAACGGCGCAGGCGCTGTCGGCCGGAGCGGAAACCGGACGCGGCTGAGGCGACCCGCATAGAATCTCAGCGGCGACCGCGAGCAAGAATCTAACCGGAGTGTGCCCGTATGGCAGCCAGGAGTGTCCACTGTGCCAAATTGAAGCGCGAGTTGCCCGGGATTGATGAGCAAACCCCCGCCGGCAGCCAGGCTTTGCGAATGTGCCTGCTCTTCGGCGGCCCGGAACTGCGGCAGCGCGTCTGGGAGCACGTTTCCGCCCAGGCGTGGGAGATGTGGACCGATCACATGCGCATGGTGATCAACGAATTTCGCCTCGACCCGACTTCGGATGCCGCGACGGGCGTGCTGCGCGAGCACCTGGAGAGCTTTCTATTCGGCCAGGCCAAGGACGTTCCCAACTACGTGCCGCCGGCCGAATCCGGAGACTAGCGCAAGCGCGGGGGGCAAGCGGGATACGCCCAGCGCTCACGGCTGATTGCGCGTGAGAATGTGCATGCCGCCGATGAAGCCTTGGTTTGTGTAGTTGCGGACGAGCCAGTCGCCGAAGTCCGTGCGCGGGGGGGCAGTTACGCCGTGCAGATCGTTGTCAGAGAAGACGAAGACCTCCGGCGGCCGACGGCGGAGGTCGGCCACGGCGGCGTCCAGGATGAATTGGGCGTGCCGGCCAAGCTGGCCGACCTTCTCGAAGGTGGCGTAGCGCGAGGAGCAGGGGCGGTAGGCGTAGCGATAGGTGCCGGGGCTCCAGCCCCACACGTAGATGGGGTCGTCCGGCTTGGTGAGCTGCCTGATGGTGTCGGCCTGAACCATGTAGCCGGGCCGCTCAGCGTAGGTCAACGACCATGGGTGCAGCTTCTGCTGCCAGCAGCGGCTCAGTTCGGTAACGTTGGCGGCCAACAGGGCAGCCAGGGCGGCGAGGTAGAGCACCAGGACGCCGGCTGTCGTGGGGCGTGCTACCAGGGCGGCGGCCAGGCCGCGGGCGCCGGCCAGCCGATGCAGAGGATAGAGTGCCAGCAGGCCCAGCGGTGGGAGGACGGGCAGGAAGTGGTGCCCGCGCCGGCCGGGGCCCACACAGGACAGGTACGCCGCGAATAGGAACCAGAGCCAGAACAACTCGACGTACGTGCGCGGCTGTTCATCTGCCGTGAGTCGGCCCGGCCGAAACCGCTCCCAGAGCGCCCAGGCGAGTCCGATGGCCATTGCCGCAAAGAGCCACCGCAGCGGCACGAGCACTTCCCAATAGACCGGAAGTACGCGGTCCAGCCGCGTGTACGTGGCGTCGCCGATCGCGAAATATGCCCGGTTGAACGGCCCGATGGCGTGCCAGAGCTCGCCCAAGGCGCCGTTGGCGGCCAGGCGCGCGCCGGCGACCAGCAGCACTGTCATGAAGCCGGCCGCAGCCATGAGCAGTGGGGCGAGTAGTGTCGGGAGCCGGAGCGCGTCACCTCGGCGCATGAGCTGGAACTGTTGCCAGAGGAGATGTGCGGCAATGGCGACGGCGACGGCGAGTCCGGATTGCTTGAACCACGGGGCCGCCCCGGCCAGCAGGCCGGCCAGCAGCAGCCACCGTCGGCGACGGTGCCGGAGCCACACAAGATAGGCGAACGCGGCCAGGCATTCGCAGGCGATGACGAACGTTTCGGTGCGGTTGGCGCCGCCTTCGTAGATGAGGTGGGTCAGTAGTATGCAGCCGGTCAGGGTGGCTGGAAGTGCGAGCGCGGTCTGGTAGGCGAGCCGGGCGATGCCGGTGAAAGCCGCCAGTGCGGCTGCCAGCGCGATTGTGCAGATTACCAGCTCGCCAGTGATGCCTTCGCCGAAGAGCGCGAAGCCGGCGGCGTTGAGCCACCAGATGCCGGGCGGCTTGTTGTCCCAGACGTCGAGGTAAGGCCGGGCACCCTGGGCGACGGCCCAGCCGTGGTACGCGAAGAGGTGCGAGTCCACGACATTCTGGCGCCAATGGACGGCCGACTGGTTCAGGGCGACGGCCAGCGTGATGAGCAGCCCGCAGGCGATGACGATTGCGGCCCGGTGTGACACGGGCGCGGGCGGGAACTGCGGCCGTTCTAGGCGTGCCATAGCCCTTGCGAGCGGAACCACTCCTCGATCTGCGGCAGAATGGCGCGCAGTGCCTGCCCACGGTGGCTCAGGGCGTGTTTCTCGTCCGGTTGCAGCTCGGCGGCGGTCTTGCCGAGCGCCGGGATGAGGAAGAGCGGGTCATAGCCGAAGCCGTTGTGGCCGCGCGGTTCGGCGATGATTAAGCCTTCGACGCTGCCGGTGCTTTCGCCCAGTACCTCGCCGGGCCGGACGAACGCCATGGCGCAGCGAAAGCGAGCGCTGCGGTGTTCGGGGGGCGTGCCGGCCAGGGCGGCAAGCAGCTTGCGGTTGTTAGCGGCGTCGTCAGACGGCAGGCCGGCGTAGCGGGCGGAGTGCACGCCGGGGGCGCCGCCGAGGATGTCCACCTCGAGTCCGGAATCGTCGGCCAGGGTGAACAAGCCGGTGGCGGCGGCGTAGTGCAGGGCTTTCTGCCGGGCATTCTCGGGGAAAGTGTCGCCGCTTTCGATGGCCGGAGGCGTGTCGGAGAACTCGAGCAGGGTGCGCCAGCGCAGTGGGAATCCGGCGGTGATTTCCTGCAGCTCGCGCAGCTTGCGCGTGTTCTCGGTTGCCAGCAGGACTTCGGGCATGGATTCACCTGCCGCCGCGCGGCGGTGCCGGCGCCCGGGGGAGACGCACAATAAAGGACCTGAACGGCAGGCGGATAACCTCGCCGGTGTTCGGGTCGCGGGCGAGTTCGTTGACGCGTTTGCCGTTCTGATAGCTGTATGGGAAGCGCTCCTGTAGCGCGAGCAACTCGGGATCGACGATCTGGTTCTTGGCGATGACCGCGCCGGTCAGGGGGGCGGTTTGCGTGATCGACTGCACGGCCCGCTCTGGGAATCGGCCGATGTAAACGGAGCTGCGCACCGGGCCGTGGTGGAAGTACGCCTCGACCCGTTGTTCCTGGCGCAGCTCGCGGCAGTATTCCTCGGCGAGGTAGCGGCGGTTGGTGATCGGGCCTTCGTTGTAGAACACGGCGACGTGCAGCGTCCAGGAGCCTTCGGCCCGTTCCAGGTCCCACTCCGGGCGTTGGCTGGGACCGACCGGCAGCTCCTCCAGAGTGGCGTATACGAAGGGCCAGATCGGACGCTCTGTGCCGGTAGCTGGATCGGGCGCCATCAGGCTCAGGCTGCGAATCAACTCCAGATCCTTAAGCGGGTCGGGACGATAGCGGGTGATGTTCTTGACCGGGTCGTGTGAGCGGCGGTATTGCCCGTAATAGACGACGGTCTCGTCCTTCAGGTTCAGGACCTGCACGAGCTTGGACTTGAGCTGGCGGACCTCCCGCAACGCCGCCGCGCGCTGTTCTGCGGCCTGGAACCGATCGGCGCCGCGCAACGTCGCACAGCGGATGGCCCACATGGGCTCATCGGCGGTGCTTGCTGACCGAGACTGACGGCCATGGGCGGCCGCGCAGCCCAAGACCGACACTACCAGCAGGATCAGGAGGTCAACCCAACGTGGCGATTGTTGAGGACTACGCATGCGCACTGGTTATTCGCTCGGGTGCCCGGAGCGCAGCACCCGCTCCTGAAGGGTCAACAGATGCGTGATACCGCCGCGGCCGAGAGCCAGCAGCGCCGCTAATTGCTCTTCACTCAGCGGGGTCCGTTCGGCCGTAGCCTGAATCTCGACCCATTGGCCGCGTGAGGTCATGACCAGGTTGCAGTCCACGTCGGCGGCGGCGTCTTCAGGGTAGTCCAGGTCCAGCAGCATCTGCCCGTCCACGATGCCGACACTGACGGCGGCGACGCCGGCGACAATGACGTCCGGGCCCCAGAGCCCACGCTGCCGGCCGACGCGGACAGCGTCGCAGAGGGCTACGTACGCGCCGGTGATGGCGGCGGTGCGCGTGCCGCCGTCGGCCTGGAGCACGTCACAATCCAGGTAGATCGTGCGTGGGCCGAGCCGCGGCAGGTCAACGGCCGTCCGCAGGGCCCGACCGATGAGCCGCTGGATTTCCTGCGTGCGGCCGTCGAGGCGCTCGCGGCTGCGCGGCCGGCGCTGTCCGGTGGCGCCGGGCAGCATGTCGTATTCGGCCGTCACCCAACCGGCCCCGCTGGCGGCGCGCCAGGGCGGTACCTCTTCCTCAATTGCAGCCGTACAAAGGACGTGTGTGCCGCCCATGCGGATCAGCACGGAGCCGGGCGCCGCCTGGGTGAAGCCGCGGAGCAACTCCACGGGGCGCACGGCATCAGGTTGTCGCCCATCGTGCCGCATGGTGGAAGTGGTATCACGCGAGCCGCGCTTTGGCAATCGTCATCTCCCTGTTCCGTGCGGTGAGCCGGTTCGCGGGGCCAGTAGTGTGACGCGCGGCGACTCCGCGGCCACTGTCCGGGCCGCCTGCGCCAGCGCATCCAGACCCGTCCGCAGGGCGGGCGTCCAGTCTGTCACCGCCGCGCTCGCAGGATCGCTGGGGAATGCCGGCGATAGCGTGGCCACTGCCAGGATGAGGGTCGCAGTGCTCAGCGAAGTTCTTCTTATGAGCCGTGCTCCTTGTGCCAACGGGCCCAGGCGGCCTGATCGAAGCCGAAGTCTGCCCCCGTGATTCGACGGAGCGCCTCGAGGACTTCCGAGCGGTACACCGTGACCTCCATGAGCGCCTCCGGGTTGGGCGTGGACGGTCCGGGCCAGGCCACGCCGATCTGCGCTCCCAAGGGAATGCGCAAAGAGCCAATCTGTGTGTATCCGCCGGTGAACGGCACGGTGAAGTTGCCGTGGTACGTGTCGGCGCGCACTGTGACCATCCGCTCGCGAAGCGCGGTCAGCGCGCTGATGAGATCCGGGACGGCCTCGCGCGCCCGTAAAGCCCCCAGTCCCTCGGCTGCGCGGCACACCAACGCGTCGTCGTCGGTCTGCAGCGCCTGGCGGAACCGGTCCACCACCCGCGGGTCCTGGCGGCGGGTCAGGATGCTGATGGTGTCGCGGCGCACCTCACGGCTGGGGTCGGCCAACGCGATCGCCGCGAGGTTGGCGGTGGCCACATCGTCAGGGAATCGCCGCAGGGCCTCCAGCAACAGTTGGCGACAAGACAGGTCGCCCGCCCCGAGGATCCGCACCAGTGGAACGATGGCCAGAGGGTCCTGGATTTCCAGGATGCGACGTCGGCCTTCGGCAGCCGCTTCGGGCAGCACGCTGTCGAGCAGCGTTGATTTGATCGCCTGGATCTGAAGCTGCCAGTCAAGCTGTATTGCAGTGGCAAGCCTTTCCAGTTCTTCCGGAGTCTGCGCGTCCGGGGCGGCGGTCGTTTCGGTTCGGCGGCTGGCAGATGCACGTGGCGGGTTGATCCAGACGTCGCCCACACGCACCTGTCCCAGAGCCCGACGGGCGGGGATGAATTCCGGATCGAGCTCCAGGGCCCGGCGCAGGTGCTGCTGCCGCTCGCGCGGCAGGCCGTGCTCGGCACACCACGCGGCCAGTGCCACGTGGGCGGGGGGAGTGTCGGCTGCCTGTTGCCGTAACTGGCGGTACTCTGCGAAGGGCGTCGGGCCGGCTTCGACGCGGGTGACGCTGTCGCGCGGCAGGCGCACGGTGCCGAGCGTCGTCAGGATTTCGTAGTAGCCCTCCCGTTCGCCGGACAGCTCGCCCTCGATGCGCCCGCCCGTTGTCAGGTGGAATGTGTCGGCGTGTGCCGGCACCGCGATTGTCAGCAGCGCGGCGACACCCCAGAGCCGCCGGCCGGCCGCGCGGAGCGAACTGGCAGGGGCGGGTCTTGGACGCATGCATGACCTCCTGGCCGTCGAGCCGACGACCATCGATAATATTATACGGACGTGTCCACCCCCGGCAGTGCGGCGGGAGGGATTTGCCGGCCGGAGTGGCGCCTCGGAACGTTGCGTTGCCATCAGCCGTAGTGGCGGGAACTGCCGATAACAACTGTGTAGGCGCAGCGCGGCCGGGGTCGGAGGCCCGGCAATTGCGGATCAGTGCCGGAGGATTCGGCTGGCGTTACTGAGCCCGAAGTCCGGGTCGGCCGGCAAGGTGTCTCGTCAGGTCTTAGCGCTGTCAGGAGCACTGACTCATGCGAACTGGAATGCTGGCCCTGGTGCTTGTTGGTGTGTTGGCGGGTACGAGTCAGGCTCAGCTACGCCTGTTTCTGGCGACGAGCGGCGCCGCGGAATCGGCACCGCTGGTGGGCAGCCCGGCCCTTGAGAATCCGGAGGTATTCCCGAGCGAGCGGCTGTACCTGTGGGCGCAGATGTTCGGCGGGCCGGAGTCCTGGAACGCCGTCAGCCTCGATATCGAGGTGCGCGGCGGGGCCCTGGTGGGTGCGTGGCAGTTTTACGACTACGTGAATGGTCCGTTCCAGCGGTGGGACGCAGTTAGCCAGGGGGTGCTCAACCAGGCGGGCACGCGCGTGGACAACATCTTCGGGTTGGCATTCCTGTCCGGTTTCGGCGTGCAGAACGACCCTGTATGGGACGAATCCGACGGGCACTACTGCAGTGCAGTGGACGGCACTTTGCTGGGCTATGTGGATGTCACCGTGCCGGCGGACGTCGCCGAGGCCGAGGTCTTCCTGCGAATCGGCGGCTACGGCATCACCAAGGCCGGCAGCAGCGTGCCGCAGGATATTTACTTGGGCTTCGGGGACGAGGATGACGGGCTGACCGGTGCGGCCGTTCACACCGCCAGCTCGCTGGCCGATGCCTTGGTGGTGGGCTGTCTGGACGTGGCGCGGGGCGATGCGAACTGCGACGGGGTGGTGAACGTTTTCGATATTGACGCGTTTGTGCTGGCGCTGACGGACCCCGGCGCGCACGCCGCCGCATATCCCGACTGTCCACTGCTGTGCGGCTGCGACATCAACCAGGACGGCCTGGTCAACACGTTCGACATTGACCCATTCGTGTTGTGTCTGACATCCGGCTGTCCGTAATGCCCGGCGCCGCGCACCGTCGCCGGTATGCCGGCTTGCAGATCAGGCCTTGGTCCAGCGATCCAGCCAGCCGAGCACCTCCTCGTGCCACTGCAAGCTGTTGGCCGGCTTGAGCACCCAGTGGTTCTCGTTGGGGAAGTACAGCAGCCGGCTGGGCACGCCGCGGCGTTGCAGGGCGGTGAAGGTCGCGATGCCCTGCGTATCGACGACGCGATAGTCCAGTTGGCTGTGAATCACGAGCGTGGGCGTGTTCCACTTGTCGACGTGGTCGATGGGGTTGTGGTGGGTGTAGGCCTCCGGCTGTTCCCAGGGGGTGCCGCCGCGCTCCCATTCCGGGAACCACAGTTCCTCCGTGGCGTAGTAGGCCATGCGCTCGTCGATGTTGCCGTCGTGGCAGACCAGGCAGCGGAAGCGGCCCGGCCAGGTGCCGTGCAGCCAATTGACCATGTAGCCGCCGTAGGAGGCTCCCAGGGCCGCGATGCGCTCCGCGTCCATCCAGGTGTAGCGGCCCAGGGCCGCCGCCAGTCCCTTCTGCAGGTCTTCCAGCGGGCGGTCGCCCCAGTGGTTGTTAATGGCGTCGGTGAAGGCTTGGCCGTAGCCGGTTGAGCCGTGGAAATCGACCATCACGACGGCGTAGCCGGCGCCGGCGTATACCTGCGGGTTCCAGCGGTAGTGGAAGTCGTTGCCGAATGAGCCTTGGGGCCCGCCGTGGATGAGGAACGCGACGGGGTATTTCTTGTCCGGGTCGAAATCGACCGGCTTGACGACGTGGGCGTAGACCTTCTCATCGTTCCAGCCGGAGAAGGAGAACTGCTCGGGCTCGCCCATGCGGATGGCGGCCAGGCGCTGGCTGTTGATATTCGTGACGGGGCGGGCGTCGTCGCCGCTGGGCTTGATCGAATGCAGCTCGACCGGGCTGCGCAGGTGGCGCAGTCCGTAGATCAGGCGCTTGCCGGCCACGGCCACATCGCTGACGCGGCCCTCGGTGACGACGGTGTGAACGTCGCCGGTGGCGACATCGACCGCGAACAATGAGTGCTGGCCGACGTTGTCCGCGCAGGTGTAGAGTGTCTCGCTGTCGGGCGCCCACGTGACCGGGCCGGCCGAGCGATCCCATTTCTCCGTGAGGATGCTGGGCTTGCCGCGCGGCCAGCGCAGCAGTCCGACGCGGAAGCGGTCGGCCTCGTAGCCCGCCCGGGCCATGGCGCGATAGGCGAGCAGCTTGCCGTTCGGCGCGAAGACCGGGTTGGTGACGGTGGCGCCCTGCCCGTCGATCAACACGCTTGGTGGGGCGGAGCCGTCGATCGGGGCGGTGTATAGGTCGAAACGCGTCGACCAGGCCTCTTCGTGGCCGACCTGGCGAGCGGCGAAGACCAGCGCCTTGCCGTCGGGCGTGAACGTGAATTCGCTGGCGTCCCCGAAGGGCTTGGAGGGCACGTCCGCGTCAAAGCCCGTCATGACGCCGCAGGGCGTGCCGCCGGCCAGCGGCAGCACGAACAGGTGGCTGCGGCGGCCGTCCTTCCAGGTGTCCCAATGGCGGATGAACAGGCGGTCATATACGCGTCCGGTGGCTGGGCCCCGCTCGAGTTCCTCCAGGCGCTGCTTGGTGTCCTCGATGTGGTCGGCGTCCGGGAAGACCTCGAGGCTGACGGCCAGATGTTGGCCGTCCGGCGAGAGCCGGAAACAACCGACATCGAGGGGCAGGTTGGTGACCTGTTCGGCCTCGCCGCCGTCGGGGCGGATCCGCCAGACCTGCGTACTGTCGCTGCGCTTTGAGAGGAAGTAGATCGTTTTTCCGTCGGCGGCCCATTGCGGGCTGTTGCTGCCGGCGGGATGGTTGGTCAGCCGGCGCGGCAGCGTGCCGTCGGCGTTGATGAGCCAGAGATCATCGCGGCCCTTGTTGGCCTCGAAATCAACTACGCGACAGGTGAAAACGACGAGCCGGCCGTCCGGGTCGGCCTGCGGCGCGCCGACGCGGGTCATGGTCCACAGATCGCGGGCGCAGAACGGGTGGCCCTGGCCGGCGGCGGCGTCCGCAAAGTTCTGTATCAGAATCAGCCAGAGAACAACGAATACCAGGATGGCCAGCACGGTCATGAGTAAGGCTCCCCAGTTGGCAGTCCAGGACTTTGCGCGCGGCCCGCGCCGGCGCGCTGGCGTGAACCAGACGACCAGCATAGCGTTCCGCGGCCGGCAACGCGAATGTGTTGGCCGCGACCGAGAAGGTGGCGCTCCGGCCCACGCACCAGCCAGGCGAGGGGCGGCCCGTCCGCGTGCCGGCGGGCGAAGACGCCGCGCCGCGGACCGGCTAGAATCCGCCACTCCGGACGTAACTGGCACCAACGGGCAGGCAGCAGGTGTTCCATGCAGGACAGTCCATTCGCGCTGTTCGAGCCGCTCCATCCGGTGACCATGGCGCTGGTAGCCACGCTGTTCACGTGGTTCATGACGGCCGCGGGCGCGGCGCCGGTGCTCTTTGCTCGGCAGGTCAACCAGCGGTTTATGGACGGGATGCTGGGGCTGGCGGCGGGCGTGATGATCGCGGCCAGCTATTGGTCGCTGCTGGCGCCGGCCATCGAGCTGTCCGACGGGGATTGGCGGCCGGCCGTGATCGGCTTCCTGGCGGGCGGGCTGCTCTTGTTCGGCATTGACAGGATTCTGCCACACCTGCACCTGGGCTTCGACCTGGCCGAGGCGGAGGGGGTCTCGACGAGCTGGCAGCGCAGCACGCTGCTGGTGCTGGCCATCACTCTGCACAACATACCCGAGGGGCTGGCGGTGGGCGTGGCGTTTGGGGCGGTCGCCCACGCCGCCGACGTCGGCGTGGCGCGCGAGGCGATCATGGGGGGCGTCGCGCTGGCGATTGGTATCGGCATCCAGAACTGCCCGGAGGGGCTGGCGGTGGCGATGCCGCTGCGCCGCGAGGGGATGGGGCGCGTCAAGGCGTTTCTATTCGGGCAGGCCTCGGGCGTCGTTGAACCAGTGGCTGGTGTGTTGGGGGCGTGGGCGGTGCTGGCGGCGGCCCCGCTGCTGCCGTACGCCCTGGCGTTCGCGGCCGGCGCGATGATCTTCGTGGTTGTGGAGGAGCTGATTCCCGAGGCCCAGCGCGCCGGGCACACCGACTTCGCCACGGGCGGCGCCATGCTGGGCTTTGCGCTGATGATGACTCTGGACGTCGCGCTGGGCTGAGTGCCCAGGCCGGCGGCCTTTGGCAAGGGGGTTACGTGCCGTCGGCTAGACTACGCGCGTGTAGGCCTGGTTGCCGCCGGCGGTGCGCGCGTCGGCCATGAGTTTCTGGGCGGCCATGAGCAGTACGTCCAACGCATGGCGGTGATTGCTGGGGCGGACGCAGAGCAGGCCGGCACTTACCGTGGCTTGAATTGCCGGACCTGACTGACTGGTCTGGCAGGCTGCCGCCTGCAGGACGGCCTCGCCCAGCGCGGCGCGCGCTTCGCGCTCGGCGCAGTTGTCGAGCAGGAGCGCGAACTCGTCCGCGTTGAAGCGGCCGATCAGGGTTTGCGGCGGGAGCGCGTTGCGCAGGGTGGCGAGGACGGTCTTCAGGACCTCGCGGCCGACGGCCTGTCCCAGCATCTCGCTGGCGGTCTTGAAGTTGTCAACGCCGAGGATACAGAGCGCGAAGCCCTTGCCGCGCCGAGCGGCGGCGGCCAGATTCTCTTCGGCCCGCGTGAGGAACGCGGCGCGCTCCAGGGCTCCGTCCAGTTCTGTCGCGCTGACATCCGCCGGCGCGGGTTCACCCAGCTTGCTGAGGTCGCCGCCGTTCTCCGCGGCGCGCTGCACGAACTCGGCGACGCGACCGACCAGCATGGTCGTGTTGTCGGCGGCTTCGCGGGCCGCGGCGGCGAGTAGTTCGGGCAATTGTGCTTCGGGGGCGTCACCCTCGTTGAAGAACGTATACAGCTCGATGAACTCGGCCTGGACGTCGGCCACGAACGAGGAGACGTCCACGCCCGGCATGCGCTTGGTGAGAAACTCCGCCAGCAGCTCGGCGTCTTCCTGGTTCCAGGCGTTCAGCGCGTGCGGCAGCAGCCCGGCCACGTAGGTGGCGTCGCGCAGGGCCGGCTCGTCGATGAACTCCTCCAGCCGCTCGAGGTTGTGATGAAACGCGATCATGTCGATGAACGCGTCCGGCAACTCCAGCTTCTGGGCCAGCAGCCGGCCCACTTCCGTGTGGTCCATGCCGAACATGGCGCGCTCGCGTTCCATCTGTACGCGCGCGCTGGACTGCGGGTCGTGCAGCACGGCCATGTACGGCTCGCGCACTACGGAGTACATCACGGTCAGGGCCAGGTCCTCGAACAGACCGGCGACGAAGGCCTCGTCGGTCAACTTGGCGTTCAGAATGCCGGTGTACTTGCGGGCCGACACGGCCTTGGCCACCGAAGACTCCCAGAAGCTCTGCGACTCCTGCGGCGAGAGCCGCAGTTCGTTGTGCAGTCCGGTCATGCAGTAGCTGATGGCGAGCGTTCGCACCGTTCCCAGGCCCAGCAGGTTGACCGCCATCTTGACGTTCGAGACCTTGTTGCGCACGCCGGCCCACGAGGAGTTCGAGAGGGCCAGCAGCTTGCTGCTGAGCGAGGCGTCCGCGCTGATGACCTTGGCGTATTCGGACGCGTCGGCGTCCGGGTCCTTGCCAAGTCGGACGAACTTCATCGCCACCGCCACCGTGGTCGGCAGGTAGGATAGCGATCCAATCCGGGCCCGAATCTCGCGTTCGAGACTGTCCGGACTGCGGTCAACTTCGATGGCGGCGGCTGGCTGGGCCATGTTGCGGTCGCCTCCCCTGTTATGGCCGGAGCTCTGGTCTCCGGCGGCGCACACGCTCCGTCCGGATGGCAGCGGACCTCAGTTTCGTTCATCGACCACCGTCCGGCACGGCTTCAATCCCACCGGCGGACGGAGCAGTTCAAGCAGGGCGCCGTATGCACCGATACGTCCCCTGGCCACATTACGGGGCGTGCCGCACTCCCGTGGCCGGACCCTGCGCCGTTTCGCGTGTTCGGAGCACGTCTACATGAGCGATGGCAAGCTGAGGGCTGGTCACATACTGATGGTGTGCAGCGGCGTGCCGCCGCCCGAGCTGCAGCCACTGGCCGACAAGGGTGCCTGGCGGGTGACGCGGGTGGACTCGACCGCCGGGGTGCTGCGGCGCTTGCGGCGTGAGACCGATATCGACGTCGTCTTGCTCTGTCCGGAGCCGCCTTGCCGGCCGTATACGGAGCTGTGTCGCGACGTGAAATTCGATGCCCGGACGGCGTTCATCTCAATCGTATTCGCGCTGTTGCCCAGCAGCGCATTATCGCGCGCCGACGTGTACGCCTGCGGGGCCGACGATTGCATCGAGCTGCCCGCGCCACCGGCGGAAATCACGTTGCGGCTCTCCAATGCCTCGCGCTTGAAGCGCGCCACGGACTCGCTGGAGGATGCCACGTTCGTGGTGTCCTCGCTCGCCAATGCCATCGAGGGCCGCGACGTGTACACGCGCGGTCACGTCGAGCGCGTCAGTGCCTACTGCCTCGAGCTGGGGCGCCGCGTTGGGCTGGGCGTCGAGTCGTTCGCTATTCTGCGCACCGGCGGCGTGGTTCACGACATCGGCAAGGTCGCTGTTCCGGACCAGATTCTGAACAAGCCCGGTCCGCTCACGGAGGAGGAGTTCGACATCATCAAGCGTCATCCGGTCGTCGGATACGACATTCTCAAACCCCTGCGCACGTTCCAGGACGTTCTGCCGATTGTCCGCTGGCACCACGAGCGGCCGAACGGCTTGGGTTATCCGGACGGCCTGTGCGGCGATGAGCTGCCGCTGCTGCCGCGTATTGTCGCAGTGGCGGACGTGTTCGACGCCATTAGTACGGCGCGCGCCTACCGGCCGGCCTTCCCGCCGGAATGCTGCCGCTCCATGCTGGCGGTGGCTGCTGAGCGGGGCGACCTGGACGCCGGCCTGGTGGCCTTGCTGCTTGAGATACTGGACGAGGATGACGGCCGGCTGGTCGCCCCGGCTAGACCTGGGGCGGGCGCTCTTGTGGATGGCTAGGTCCGGTAACTGCGGCACGGGCCAGAGCCGCCGCGCCAATCGTGCCGGCGTCCGTGCCTAGGGTGGCCAACACGATTTCCACGCACACGGGGGTCAGATGCCAGCGCAGCCGCTGGAACTCGCTACGCACCGGCGCCAGCAGTTGCTCCCCCGCGTTGATCAATCCGCCGGCCAGCACAATCCGCTCCGGGCTGATGATGCGCTCCAGGCTCACACAGCCCAGCGCCAGGTAATGGCAGGTTTCGTCCCAGATGCGGCGGGCCAGCGCGTCATTGGCGGTAGCCTGCAACACGTCCCGCGCATCCAACGCATGGCCGGCATCGACATCCGCCTTCAGCCGGCACGGCGCCCCCGCCTGGATGGCCTCGACCAGGCGTTCCGCGACGGCGTTGGCCGAGGCGTAGCGTTCGAAGCACCCCTGCTGGCCGCACGGGCAGGGGCGCCCGCCAGGCACGAGCACCAGGTGTCCGATCTCCGCGCCGGCGCCGTCGCAGCCGCGCCAGACGCGTCCGTCCAGCACAATGCCGCCGCCGATGCCGGTACCCAGCGTCAGCATCACGAGACTGCTGACGTTTCGGCCGGCGCCGGCGATGAACTCGCCGAACGCGGCGGCGTTGGCATCGTTCTCAAGCACGACCGGATGACCGGTCATGGCGGAGAGTCGCTCCCGCAGGGGGATGTTCACCCAGCCGGGAAGATTGGGCGCGTTGTGAACGACGCCGGTTTCCTGTGAGAGGGGGCCGGGCGCGCCCACGCCGACCGCGGCGATCTCGCTGCTGTCCAGCGCGGCCCGCGCGGGCAGGTCGTTGATCAGCGCGGCGAGGCGTGCCAGCACGTGCTCGACGCCGCGCTGCGCCTCGGTGGCGATGGTGTCCTGAGCCAGCAACGTGCCGTGCTCGTCGCACACGCCGCCTTTGATGCTGGTGCCGCCGAGATCTATGCCGATCGTGTACATGCAAGCTCTGCTGGTTCTTTGTGGGCGCCCGGCCGTCCGGGCGGCAGTTGTCGCGGAATCAGGATTCGGTCAAGTGCACATGTCCACCAACGACGCAGCCGAGAATGGGGACATCGCGTAATCGCTCGGGCGGCGTGCTGAGCGGATCGGCGGCCCAGATTGTCACGTCGGCCGGGGCGCCGATCGCGAGCGTGCCGGCCGGCGCGGCTTCACCGACCGAGCGGCGCGGGCCGACGGTGTAAGCGCGCAGTGCGGCAACGGTTGTCAGCGCCTGCTGCGGAAACCAGCCGCCGAAGGGCCGATCGGCCTCATCAGTGCGACAGGTGGCGCCGAACAAACCGCGCCGCGGGTCCAGTGACTCGATGGGTACGTCGGAGCCGGCTGCGAGCGTCACGCCGGCGGCCAGGAGGCTGCGCAGCGGGTACGCGTTTCGGCGGGCGCGCGGCCAATGCCGGTCGGCCGTTGCAATGTCGCCCGGCAGGTGGCAGGGCTGCACTGAAGCGGCAACACCCAGGCGCGCCATGCGCCGGACATCCGCCGGTCGCACACACTGGGCGTGCTCGATGCGGTGCGGCAGGGGCGTGTCCTCGACGCGCCGTGCCGCGGCGATGGCGCGCAGCGCTTCGTGTACCGCCCGATCGCCAATGGCGTGGATCCACACGGGCCAGCCGGCGCGCGCCGCCGCGACGACTGTGTCTTCCAGGGCGGCCCCGGCCAGCACCGGGACGCCGCGGTACTTGGGCCGCCCGGGGTAGTCCGTAAACATGTACGCGGTTTGCGAGCCGAGTGCGCCGTCGCAGAACAGCTTGACGGCCCCGAGGCGCAGCCATTCGTCGCCCAGCCCGCTGCGCAGTCCCAGGGCCGCGGCGTGGACCAGGTTGGCCCGCGGGACGGCGTGCACGATGCGCATGCCGAGGCGTCCGGCCCGGTGGTGTCGTTGCAGGTGAAACAGCGAGGCGGCCCCGTCCATGGTATGCACGCCCACCAGGCCGAGCGCCCAGGCCGCGGCATAGGCCTGTTCCAGGGCCCGGTCGATCACGCGCAACGCCGCCCGATCCTGACGGGCCGCGAATTCGTGTACGGGATCAGGCAGTGTCTCGATGGCCGCTTCCTGGACGATGCCGGTTGGGCGGCCGTGCTGGTCGCGCAGGTAGCGTCCGCCGGTCGGATCGGCAGTGCGCGGGCCGATGCCGGCGCGGCGCAGCCCGGCGCTATTGAGCCAGACGGAGTGTGCGTCACGGCTGCGTACCAGCACGGGCCGATCACGGACGGCCTGGTCGAGGTCCTGCGCCGTCGGAAACCCCGACCCCCAGAGGTTGTGGTCGAAACTGGCGGCGATGATCCAGTCGCCCTGGATGCGCGGCGCCTGGCGGCGCAGGCGGTCGAGCGTGGCCGGCAGGGTTGGCAGGCCGGTTACGTCGATGGCGAGGATGCGTTGCAGGGCCCACCAGACGAAGTGCGTGTGGGCGTCGATCAGTCCGGGCGTAAGCGTTGCGTCACCCAGATCGATAATGCGCGTGCGGGGCCCGGCGTGGGCCATTATTCGGCGGTGCGTTCCGAGATCGACGATGTGTCCGCGCTTGATGGCGATGGCTTGTGTCCGGGATGTATTGCCGGTCATCGTGTGACAGCGGCGGGCGAGCAGCACGATCGCGCGGTCATTTGCGGAAGTACTCATGGTGACGCTGATTATGGGGCGTTAGCGGTGATGGTGACAAGCGTGGATCGGCGGGCGAATCCCTCGTCGCACGGTGTTGGCCGGCACGAGAAAAAGCACGGAGCAGGCGGCGACGACCGGGGTGTTCGGGCCGAAGGGAGGGGGGCGTCGCTCTCGAATGCCTGCTCCGCTACGGTCAAACTGATTATAACAGCCTAGGGGGGGCGAGTGAAGGGCGCTGCGGGTGCGTATTTCGGGATTGTGGGCAGTTTTTGTGGGAATGGGCGTGCTCGGGGGTGCGAGGACGGGTAGCGCTGCCGATTTCCGGCGCTTGATTCCAGGGTCAAACGGGCCTAATCTGAGGGTTCGGCGCTTGGGCGCCGGGTCGCCGATGTAGCTCAATGGCAGAGCACGGCTTTCGTAAAGCCGGGGTTGTGGGTTCAACTCCCACCATCGGCTGTGTGCGAGGCGGCGCGGGTCGGGCGGTTTTGCGCGGGGGGTTGGGCCGGGTGGGATGATCGGCGGGGGCTACCGGATTGTGATGGCGCGCGGCGGGGAGGCAGCGTTGCATGTGAGTGTTGAACGATGGCAGCCGACGGTGGCGCGCGCAGCGCGGCCGGCTTGATCTATGGATCATATAGAATCTATAACAGCGCATTGGGCGGGCCGGCGCGCCGGAGTGGAACGGTTGGTGCGCAGCGCCGCGCGGCGGGACGGCGCACGGCGGCGCTGGCGACGGGGTTCCGGTGGCGCGGCGCTGACCGGCGGCGCGGATGCCGCGGGTGTCCGATTGGCGCGCGGAAGAAGCGGAAGAATTTGCGAAAAAATTTCCGGTGCGCTACTGTAAAGACCACGGCGGCATGATATACATAGTTGTTGTGCGGGCGCTTGCGGCGCACCGCGCACGATTATCGGCAACTCGTTCAGCGAGTTGCTCGCCATGATGGAAGGTCCCGAGTGCGCCACGGCTAGACCTTCCATCTTTTTTTATGCAGTTGCGCTCGGGGGGTTGTGGGCGCAGCCGGACGGCAGCGCTGCGTCTACAATCTCCGTGAACAACCGAGCAGCCCTGGGAAGCATGCCATGTTGGCACAGACGATCGACGCCTTGGCACAAGCGGAAATCGAGCGGTTTGAGCAGGTCGTGCGCCGTCGGGACGACGCCCGCTTCATTCCGCGGCAGTCGGCCGAGTTCCTGCACACGCTGGTTCTGGCGGGTGGATTCCGGCGGGCGGTCGAGATCGGGACGAGCTTCGGCTACAGCGGCACGTGGCTGGCCACGGCCCTGCGCCACAATGGCGGGACGCTCGTGACGATCGACCGCGACGAGAACAAAACAGGGCCGGCCCGCGCGGCGTTCGAACGCGCCGGACTGGCGCATATCGTGCGCGTCGTGCTGGGGCCGGCCGAGCAGGTGCTGCCCGGGCTGGAAGGGCCGTTCGACTTCGCCTTCATCGACGCCGACAAGCCGGGGGCGCTGCGCCAGTTCGAGTTGTTGTGGCCCAAGCTGGCTCAGCGGGCGACGATCGTGACGGACAACGTGACATCGCACGAGCGCGAGCTGCACGAGTTCACCAGTCACCTGCGGCAGCATCCGCAGTTGCGCAGCACGCTGATTCCGATCGGCTCCGGGCTGGAGTTGAGCGTCAAGGTCGAACCCGGCGGGCATGCGCCCAGCGTTGACGGAGCCGACTGGGTAATCTGAACCTGGCCGGCGGGCGCCCGCGGCGCGACCGCCCGCCGCAATCACCGGCGCCGCAGCGCCAACACGACGGGTACCGCAGTCATGTTGCCACGCCGAAGCCGCGTCGAGTTCTCCGGACACGATGGGCACCGCATCGCGGCCCGCCTGGACGAGCCGGCCGCCGCGCCGCGCGCCTACGCCCTGTTTGCCCACTGCTTCACGTGCGGCAAGGACCTCAAGGCGGCTAACTGGATCAGTCGCGAACTGATCGACGGCGGCATCGGCGTCCTGCGTTTCGATTTCACGGGGGTGGGCGAGAGCGCCGGAGAATTCGCCGAGACGAACTTCTCCTCGAACGTGACGGACCTGCTGGCGGCGGCGGACTACTTGCGGGCCCAGCGCCGCGCGCCGCAAATCCTGGTCGGGCACAGCCTGGGCGGGGCGGCCGCCCTGGCCGCGGCGCCGCGGATCCCGGAGTCCGTCGCGGTGGCGACCATCGCGGCCCCGAGCGACACGGTTCACCTGCGCGACATACTGGTCAGCACGGCGCCGCACCTCGAGACGGCGGGCGTGGCCGAGGTGGACGTGCTGGGCCGGCGCGTGCGCATCAAGCGCCAGATGCTCGATGATTTGCTGCAGCAGGATTTCCTGGCCGCCGCGGCCAACCTGGGCCGGGCGCTGCTGGTGTTTCACTCGCCGGATGACGACATCGTGGACATCGCGCATGCTCATCGAATCTTCGCGGCCGCCCGGCACCCCAAGTCGTTTGTCGCACTCGATGGGGCTGACCATCTGCTGATTGCCCGCGAGCGTGACGCGCGTTTCGTGGCCGAGGTCCTGACCACCTGGGCGCGGCGCTATTTGCCCGAGCCGATTCCCTGAGGCAGGCAGCTATCGGGTCGCTGTCGAGGAGGCCGGGCGCGGCCCAGGCACCGGCCGGTAGTACTGGTCGCGTTGTTGCGGCGTCCAGCCGGCGTCGGTGATCAGGCGCCGCAGTTGTTCCTCGTTCAGGCGGAAGGTCGTGCCGGCCGCGGAGACGACGTTCTCCTCCATCATCACGGAACCCAGGTCGTTGGCGCCAAAGAACAGGGCCAACTGGCCGATCTTGGGGCCCATCGTCACCCAGCTCGCCTGGATGTTGGGGATGTTGTCGAGATACAGCCGGGCCAGCGCCAGCAGTCGCAGGTACTCGTGCGCGTCGGCGAGAAACAGGTGTTCGCCGTCCGGTGGGCCGGTATAGTCCTCCGGCGGCGGCTTCCAGCGGCCCAGCGGTGTGTTCTCCGGCTGGAAGGGCCAGTGGATGAAGGCCACGAATCCGCTGGTCTCGTCCTGCAAGTCGCGCAGGCGGCGGAGGTGCTCGAGGCGCTCGGGGATGGTCTCGATGTGGCCGAACATCATCGTGCAACTGGTCTGCATGCCGAGCTGGTGGGCGGTGCGCATGACCGCCAGCCATTGCTCCGTGGTGGCTTTGCCGGCGCCGATTTTGCGGCGGACGCGGTCAACGAGGATTTCGCCGCCGCCGCCGGGGATGGTTGCCAGGCCGGCGTCCTGCAAGCGCAGCAGGACATCGCGGAGCGGCAGGCCGAAGGTCTGGTGGAAGTGCCAGATTTCCGGCGGGCTGAAGGCGTGGATGTGGATGGTGGGGTAGTGTTGCCGGATGAAGCGCAGCAGGTCGAGGTACCACTCGAACGGTCGCCCGTGGCCACTGGGGTGGCTTTCGTCGGGCAGGAGGCCGCCCTGCATCAGGATCTGCGTGCCGCCAATCGCCAGCAGTTCTTCGATCTTGCGGCCAATCTCCGCGAGGGTCAGGACGTAAGCGTCCTGGTCGGCGGGGCGGGCGTGAAAGTTGCAGAACGTGCAGCAGGCGGTGCAGACGTTGGCGTAATTGATGTTGCGATCGACGACGTAGGTGCGATAGGGCTCGGGGTGCAGCTCAGTCGTGCGGGCGTGGGCCAAGCGGCCCAGTTCGTGGATGGAGGCCCGGGTATACAAGTCGAGCGCGGCGGCGTCCGTCAGGCGCGCGGTGCTCGTCCCGCTGGCACTCATGGCGTCAACCGCATTCCTGCGCGTGCAGCGGCGCGGCCCACGACAGGGCGGCGTTCGGCGGCGCCAGGCCGAGTTCGGCACAATGCCGGGCGAAGCGGTCGGCGCCGGCGCTGGCCCGCTCGTCGAGCGTGTAGCGCATGCACTGCGTCAGGTAGGTATGGGCCGTGGCGGCCGGCCACCCGCGGCGGGGTCCTTCGGCGGCGGCGATTTCGGCCGCTCGCCGGACGCCGCGGTCGCGGGCCTTTGACAGCAGCGTGGCCAAATGTGCCAGATCGTCGGCGGATTGTGCCAACGGGGTATTCGCCGGACAGGCCCAAACGGCGAACACGAAGGGCAGTCCGGTGAGGTCCTGCCACGCTGCGCCCAGATCGATTTGGTGAGCGTAGCCGTCCCGGCCGGGTGCGACGACCTTGTCGCCGATCAGCAGGAGTGCGTCGGTATCCGTAGCCGCGCTGGGAGCGCCAAGCGGCCGCAGGTCAAGCCGGCGGCCGTGACAGCAGTGCCATAGGACCGTCGCCAGGCAGACGGAGGTATGCGAATCACCATCGACGGTGAGTGTCCGGATCTCGGCGGGCGGCACGTGGGAGAAGATGCGCACGGTCATGGTGTGGCCGTCGGAGCCGATGCAGGCGTCGGAAATGACGCGGTAGCGGCCGTTGCCGCGCAGGACGTCAACTAGGGGAATCAGGGCGGCGTCGGCCTGGCCGGTGTCGAGTTGTCGCGACAGGGCCGCGGGGACGTCGAAGCGGCACTGGACGCCGGGATGCTCGGGGAGGCCCTCGATCAAGGGACGGGCATTCAGGAATGACACGACGCCGAGCCGTAACATCGGATTCTCGCTGGTTGGCATGTCGCCAGTCGCGGGTGGCAGTATAATCGTGGCGGCGGCCGGTGTGCAGCCGGTGCAGATGTTCGTACCGGGGTTTCAAAACAGGTGAAAAGTCGCCACTTGTGGAGGCGACTCCCCCCGGGTGTGTGCCGTCCGCCGAAGTGTGAGGAGAACATCCATGCGACGCGAATGGCTGTTGCGCGTAGTGTTTTGTGCTGGGCTGATGGTCGCGGTGCAGCCGGCGGTTGCGGGTGGTGTGACCGACATGGCTGCGTACATGCCGGCCGAGACTGCTCTGTACGTCGGCTGGACGCAGTGGCTGGAGCGTGAGGCGCCTGAGCTGCGCGAAGCACGTTTGTGGACCGAGGCCGTCACCGGACTGGCGCGGCAGGAGGCGGGCGAGCTCGATGCGGCCGGCGTCAAATGCCTGTTGGAACTGCTGCCGCCGCTGCTCTCCGGCAGCGTGGGGATCGGGCTGTTCGATGTGCGAGTGGACGAGAGTGGGGTGGTGATTGACCTGGCCGGCGTGGTCGATGCAGGGGCCGACACGGCAGGGCTGGCTGAGAACGTGCGGCAGTTCATTGCGACCGTGGGGGACGCCGACGAGATTCGGGCGCGGACAATACGCGGCGTCGAACTCAGCGCGCTGCCGCTGCAAGAGGGGCTGGTGCTTCACTGGGGGCTGCACCAGGGCTGCTGCCTGTTCGCACTCAGCGAGCTGGCGGCGGGGCAGGTCATAGACTGCATGAACGGCGCAGCGCCCGCGCTGGCCGCGGAGGCTGAATTCAAGTTTGGCCGGGCCAAGGTCAAGGCCGGGCTGGACGAGAAGTTCCTCTGTGTCTACGTCGATCCACAACGCGTCATGAGTCGTGCCAAGGCGCTGGCGGTTGAGATGTCGGGCGAGTTGCCGCCCACGGTCGAGCCGCTGCTGGAGGAGCTGGGCCTGAACGCCTACCGCTCGAAGTACGTGCATATCGATGAGCTGGACGGTGTGCCGCGGCTGGCGGCTTTTGCGCATGTGACGGGTCCGCTGCGCGGACTGCTAGCGCTGTGGCAGCAGAAGCCGCTGAGCGAGGAGGACCTGAAGATCGTGCCGAAGGACGCCTACTGGTTGCAGGTGAGCAACTGCGACCTGCACGCCGTGTGGCAGGAGGTGCTGCGCGTGATGGGCGCAACTGCGCCTGAGAACGTGCCAATGGTCGAGGGCGCGGTCGGCATGGCTGGTGCGATGCTGGGCTTCTCGCCGACGGATGAGCTGCTGCCGGCGTTCGGCGACACGTGGGCGTTTTTTGATGCCCCGGACCACGGCGGCCTGTTGATGACCGGGACGGTCCTGGTGGCCGAAGTCCAGGACGGCGAAGCGCTGCACGGCATGTTGACGCGCACTGTTGAGATGCTCGCGGGCCTGTTGGTGCAATCGGGCGTGACGCTGCGGCAACGGGAGACCGCGCACGGCGCGCACCGGATCCATTACGTAACGATTGGCGGAGCGCCGGTGCCGGTGCTGCCGGCCTGGGGTTTTGCGGGCGGCCGCTGGGTATTCGGGCTCTACCCGCAAACGGTGGCGACGACCCTGCAGCAGGTTGACCCGCAGACGCGCGGTCCGAGCATTCTGGACAACGCGGACTTCCAGGCGGGGCGCAAGTTGCTGCCGCGCGAGGTCTTGAGCATCGGCTACTTCGATGCCCGCTACTTTGCCCGGCTGTTCTACCCGCTGAATACGGCGATCAAGGCGGCGCTGGTCTCGCTCATGGCGGAATACAACGTGCACATGGACCTGGCGACCCTGCCGCCGCTGTCGGCGCAACTGGCCGGAATGAAGAACTACGTGGGTGCGTCGAGCGTGGACGGCGACGGAATCGCCTACACGGGTGTCGGCCACGGCGGCCAGCTCGCGGCGGTCGCGCTGGGTGCCGTGGGCGGGGCAGCCGCGCTGCTGCCCAGGCAGGCCGGTCACGAGGAATACGGGACGGAAGAGGAAGGCGCTGCCAGTTTGCGCCATATCGGTCAGGGCTGCTACATCTACGCCAATGACAATGGCGATCGGTTCCCGGAAACGCTGGAGGAATTAGTCGGCCTGGGGCTGTTGCCGCCGAGGCTGCTGCAAGCGTCCGCGGATCCGCCGGGCGCGGAATCGTACATCTACATCGCGGGTCAGACTGCGTACGCCGACATGCGCAACGTGTTGGCCTACGAGCGCGTCCGCGGGCGGGCGGGCACGCACGTGCTGTTCATGGACAACCACGTCGCTTTTCTATCGGTGGACGAGTTGCGGGCGGCGCTGCGGGCGACCTACGAGCGATTGGACCGCGCGGACGAGATGCCGGCGGAGCTGCGCTAGCGACCGTGCCGCGGGAGGATTGACGACCAGGACGCGGCGACGCGTACCGCATCTGTGAGCGGAGGATGATGATGCCGAAGGTTGGAGTGCTGCTGTCCGGCTGTGGCTTTCTTGATGGTGCCGAGATTCACGAAGCGGTGTTCACCTTGCTGGCGCTCGACCAGCAGCGGGCCGAGGTGGTCTGCTGCGCGCCGGACATGCCCCAGGCAACGGTGGTCGATCACCTGACCAGCAAGCCGACGGGCGAGACGCGCAACGTGCTGCGCGAGGCGGCCCGGGTTGCCCGCGGCAAGATCCGTGACCTGGCCACAGTCAAGGCAGCCGAGTTGGACGCGCTGATTATTCCGGGCGGCTTCGGAGCCGCGCGGAACCTGTGCAACTTCGCCGACGCCGGGCCGCGGTGCGACGTGCATCCGGAGGTGGCGCGCCTGCTTGGTGAAATGCTGGCGGCGGGCAAACCGATCGGGGCCATCTGTATCGCCCCCGCGCTACTGGCGCGGGTGGCCGGCAGCCGCGATATCAAGGCGCGCGTCACGATCGGCAACGATGCCGGCACGGCCGCGGCGATTGAGCAGACTGGCTGCGTGCATGAGAAACAGCCCGTGACGGACATCGCCGTGGACGAGGCGCACAAGATCGTGACGACGCCGGCGTACATGCTGGGGCCGGGGCCGGCCGCGGTTCACACCGGGATCAGCAAGCTGGTGGAGCGGGTGCTGGCGTTGATCTAGGCGCCCGGCAACGCTAACGCCGCCGGCGACTGGTGCGGAAGCGGCTGCCGAGCGTGCGGCGCACCGGCTGCAGCCCGTGGGACTCGAGCAAGTCGGAGCGGTGCAGTGCTTCATTGTAGCGCTGCCCGCGCTGGGGGACCGTTGCGGCCGCAATGTCCGGCGGCGGCTCGACCGTGGGAGCCGTCCGTTGAAACACCCAGGGGGCCTCAACGCGCGGGAGCTCTTCGTTGATGAGCTTCTCGATTTCGGTCAGCGTCTTGCCCTCGTCCGGCCGGACGAAGCTGACGGCCTGGCCGCGGTTGCCCATCCGCGCGGTGCGGCCGATGCGGTGCACGTAGGCCGAGGGGTCTTCCGGGAGGTCGTAGTTGACGATGTGCGAGATTTCCATGACGTCCAGACCGCGCGAGGCGACGTCGGTAGCCACCAGGACCTGGATCTGCGCCGCGCGGAAACTCTTCATGACGCGATCACGCCGCGACTGCATCAGGTCGCCGTGAATCTCCTTGCAGTTGACGCCGCGCTTCTTGAGCCGTTCGGCCAGGCGGCGGGCGCCCTGCTTGGTGTTCGTGAATACGATGGCCAGCGTGGGCTGCTCGTACTCGAGGAATCCCATCAGCAGGTCGAACTTGTCGTGTGGGTCGACGCTGACGTAGCCGTGCTCGATGCTCTCGACGGTTAGTTGGTCGCGGGAGACGTTGATCTCCTGGGGCGCGTGCATGTAAGAGGTGGCCAGCTTGCGGATCTCGTCGTCGATCGTCGCGGAGACGAAGATGGTCTGATGGGGGCCTTTCACTTCGCGCAGGATGCGCCGAATGTCGTCGCGGAAGCCGATGTCGAGCATGCGATCCACTTCGTCGAGGACGACAAAGCGTGTCTTGGAAACGTCCAGGACTTTGCGGCGGAGCAGATCGAGCACTCGGCCGGGGGTTCCGATAATTATTTCGGGCGAGGTCTTGAGACGCTGAATCTGCTGGTGGATGCGATGGCCGCCGTAGAGCAGTGCCGTGCGCAGCGGCTGCTTCTCATTGAGTTCGTGGAAGTGGCTGTCGACCTGGGCGGCGAGCTCGCGGGTGGGCACAAGGATGAGGGCTTCGGCCGGGACGCCGGTCTTGGACATCTGGAGGATTGGCAGGGCGAAGGCGGCGGTTTTGCCGGTGCCAGTCTTGGCCTGGCCGAGGCAATCGTGCCCCGCCAAGGCGGGCGGAATAAGGTGTTTCTGGATGTCGGTTGGTTGGGCAAAGCCCACCCGCCGCAGGGCGGCAACCAGGGCGGGTCCGAGGCCGAGTTCGGCCCAGGGGCTAGGGCTGCCGTTGTCGGTGGGTGGCGTTGAAGTACTGCTTTTGTTAGGCATAAGTGGATTTCCTGCGTGCGCCGGCCGGTGGGGGTCGATAATTGAAGGTGTGGCGCGATCTTCTCATAGCTGCCAATCTACCGCATAATCTAGCCAACTTCCTGGGAATCACAAGTTTCTGGAAGGTGCGCGGCTGGGCGGCAGGGTGTTGTCCGGGCAGCGCGGCCGGGTGATTCGGAGAAGGCGTCGGCACGCCCCCGCGGTGCAACCACCCCGGGGGCGTCCCGGTATAACCGGACAGTAGGATAGATATTAGCGGCCCGGCTGGCCGCGCAACCAGGCAGGGCAGTGTAGCACCATGCCGACATTCGCTTATCGAGCACGTAACGCCACGGGCGAAGAAGTGCGCGGCACGCTGGTGGCGGACACCACCTCGGCGGCGGCGCGCATGCTGGGAGACCGGGCGTTGCTACCGGTGCACCTGGAGCAGGCCCAGACGGCGGAGCGGTCGCTGCTGACGGGGCGGGCGCGGCGGGTGAAGTTGGGGAAGGTCGGCATGATGTATGAGCAGTTGGCCGACCTGTTGCGGGCCGGGGTGCCGCTGTTGCGGGCTCTGACGGTGCTGTCGGCCCAGTCGGCCTCGCCGGCGTTGGCACGCGTGCTGCGCGAGGTGCACGAGGACGTGTCCGGGGGTGACTCGCTGGCGGACGCGATGCAGAAGCACCCGTACGCTTTTCCCGAGTTGCATGCCTCGATGGTCAAGGCGGGTGAGAAGGGCGGTTTCCTGGAGGACGTATTATCGCGGCTGGCCGACTTCGTGTCGCGGCAGGACGCTTTGCGGAACAAGTTCATCGGGGCCATGATGTACCCCTGCATCCTGTTGCTGGGCGCGGTGGCGGCCGTGGTCTTCATCATGACCTTCGTCGTGCCGGGCATCCGCAGCGTGTTGGAGGGGCAGCGGCAGCCGTGGCCGACGCGGATTGTGTTCGGGTTTAGTGACGGGCTCACGGAGCACTACCTGGTGATCATCGCGCTGGTGACGGCGGCGGTGGTGGGAAGCATGGCGTACTTGCGGAGTGCGCGGGGGCGGCAGATGCGAGCCCGTCTGCAGTTGCGGTTGCCGGGCTTCGGCAAGGTGTACACGATGGTGGCGCTGTGTCGGTTCTGCCGCGTGTTCGGCACGTTGCTGATGAACGGCATTCCGATTCTGCAGTCGCTGCGGATTGCCAAGGACTCGACCGGCAACCCGGTGTTGTCCGAGGCGGTCGAGCGCGCGGCGGAGAACGTGCGGCATGGCGAGCCGCTGGCGGCGCCGCTGGCGGCCAGCAAGGTGTTTCCGCCGGTGATCGTGGACATGATCGCGGTGGCCGAGGAGAGCAACACGCTCGACAAGGTGTTGATCGAGATTGCGCGGACGCAGGAGGAGCGGACGGCGCAGCAGATCGATTTTGCCGTGCGGCTGCTGGAGCCGCTGATGCTGGTATTCATGGGCGTGATGATTGGCTTCATTGCCGTGGCGCTGCTGTTGCCGATTTTGATGATGGCCACGTCCGGCTTCAAGTAGGCCCGGGCGCGGAGTTGCTGGCAGAGAGTTACTGTGGAGAGTCCAATGAGAGAACCCAGGAAGAATCGTCGGAACCGAGCGGCTTTCACCCTGTTGGAAGTGCTCCTCGTCGTAGTGATCATTGGCATGCTGGCGGCGGCCGTGGCGGTGAGCCTGACGGGCACCGGCGAGCGGGCGAAGGTCGATATCACGAAGATTCAGGTCGAGAAGGTCAGCACGGCCCTCGAGCTCTATCGGACGCACATGAACCGCTATCCGTCCGCGGACCACGGCGGGCTGCGGGCGCTGATCGACGAGCCGGACGACGAGGAGGAGCGCAAGCTGTGGGGCGGCCCCTATATCAAGGCCAAGGATCTGAAGGACGCCTGGGACCAGGACCTGGTTTACGAGTATCCCGGCCGCTACAACGAGCGGCGCTTTGATCTTTCGAGTGCGGGTCCCGATGGCGACGCCGGTACGGCCGACGACATCACGAACTGGGAAAGGGACTAGGTTCGTGACGGCGGGCCGCGCGGCCCGCGCGGCCCGCGCGTGACCGGTTGCGGCTTGCATGGGCCGCGCCCGGGGCTCGGCCGAGGCGCCAGTGTACGGAGAGCCATGGTGAAGCGCCGGCGGATGACAGGCTTTACGCTGCTCGAGCTGTTGCTGGTCATGTCGCTGGTTGCACTGCTCGCCGTGCTGGCCTGGCCGAACCTGGACACCGCGTCGCGCAGTGAACAGTTGGATGAGTCGGCGCGGCGGATGAAGGCGCTGATTGCCATGTGCCGGGCCGAGGCGATGAACGACGCGCTGCGCTACCGCATCACGTTTCGTCTGGACGGCAGTATCAAGGTCCGCCAGCAGTTTGACCCCATCCGCGCTCCGCACGTGTTTGTGCCGGTTGAGCGTGACTGGGCGCAGCGGACGGTGCTGCTGGAAGACGTGTGGGTCGAGTCGGTGGCGCTGTTGCCGGACGGTCCGGCGCCGATCCTGGTGGATGACGAACTGAAGGAGTTCGACCAGATGGCGGAGGACTTTGAGCCGCTGCCGATCGCGGATTTCGAGCGTCCGATTGACCTGCACGTGGAGCCGGACGGCACCAGCGGATCGTTACTGTGGGTGCTGCGACACGCAAGTGGGCGTGGCATCGAGATGACGCTGGACGGACGGCTCGGGCGTGTGACGCAGGTGCCGGTCGTGGTGCTGGAGGAGCAGCGCGTCGCGCGACCGGACGAGATCGACCGCGCGGCGGAGGTCGAGGAAGAGCGGGCCCAGTGGGAGGAATTCGGCTGGGAGCGCCGGCAGGTGAAGCCATGAGGGACAGGACCAAGCAACCGGTGTGCCGGGCGGCGTTGCTGCTGGAGGTCGTGATCGCGCTGGTGATCATGGTCTCCGCGCTGGGTGTCCTGGGAGCGCAGTTGACCGGCGGGCTGCGCATGACGGCGGAGGCCGACGACTGGACGCGGGCGGCGGCGCTGGTCGACCGTATGCTGGCGCTGGTGGAGTTGGATCCCGATCTTCAGGAGCTGATTCTCCAGGAGCAGGTGCTGGACGGTGAGTTCGGCGACCGCTTCCCGGGCTGGTTCTGGGAGATCGAGTTTCAGCCGATCGAGCAGGTGCCCGGCCTGGGTCAGATTCGCCTGACGATCCTGTACCAGGAGGACATTGAGAATCAGGACAATGCCAAGGGGGCCCGGATCATTCGCCAGGTCGCGCTGTTGAAGGGGGAGCGCGCCAAGATTGACTTGGTGGAGGACTTCGGGATGGACGAGATGCAGGTTGAGCAACTGCTGGCGGCGATGCCGACGGTCGGGTTTGACCCGAGTGCTATGGATCCGCAGGTGCTCATCATGCTGGCGACGCAGGATCCGGAGATGCTGCTTCAGATGTTGCCGGCACTGGCGCCGCTGCTGCAGCGGTATTTTGGCGCGGCGATCGCGGCCGGCGAACTGCCGGCCGGTTTGTCCGGGGATGGTGGTGACGCCGGCTTGCCGCCCACCGGGGGGCTGTCTCCGGACGACCTGGCCGGTCTGCTGGACGGACTTGCGGGCGGCGGGGGTGGCGGCGCCCAGCTACCGGGCGTGGGGGGGCAGCCGGGCGCGGGCCGGCGTGGCGGAGCGGCGCCGGGCGCTGGTGCCGACACGACCAGGCGGCCGGGGGCGCGGCGGGGTGGCGCTGCGCCGGGCGGCACCGGCGGTGGGGGCAGCACGAATCAGCCGCGCTACACGATTGAGGATCTGATGCGGCTGCGCGACGAGATGGGAGGCGGGTGATGCGGCGGGCCGATCCACGGATGGTGGGCGCATTAACGCTCCTGGAGACCGTCGTGGCGATCAGCCTGATCGCGATGCTGATCAGCGCGCTACTAAGCTTCTACACGCAAAGCGTCGGTGTACGCGAGCAGGCGGCGCTGGCGGCGGACCGCACGCAGATTGCCCGGCAGGTGCTTGAGCGGCTGGCCAGCGAGCTGCGCGGCTGTATCGGCGTGGAGCAGTGGGGCTTCCCGGGGGAGCAGCGGCTGGTGGGTGAACGTCGCCGCATTTCGTTTGTGACCGCGTTCCTGCCGGACGAGCGGCTGTACGATTACTTCGGCACGTTTGACCGGTTGTTGCCGGGGCAGCATGACCTGCGAGAGATTGCGTATGAGTTGTGGGTTGACCCGCACAATACGGCCGAGGGCGGCGAGCCGCTGGTGGGCGGCATTGTGCGGACCGAGAAGCGCACGCTCAACCAGTTCGTGATCGACGAGGAGGATCCGCTGCAGATTCGCCATGACTTGTGGTCGCACGAGCTGGGCTATCTGGAGTTCCGCTATTTCGACGGCGTGGAGTGGGCCACGACCTGGGACGTCACGGAGGGCAATCCGCTGCCGCACCTGATACAGATCACGGTGGGGTTCGGCTCCGTCAGCCGTGACGAGTACGAGGACCGCGACCTGGATCGGTTTCCGCTGAGCGATCCGGAGTTTGCGTTGGGCGACAACCTCGAGCATCTGGATCGCTACAGCACGATCGTCCGCATACAGGCGGCCGACCGGCTGTTTTCGAGCCGGCTGCAGCGGGTTGGGCGACAGTTCAGCGAGCAGATGGGCGTGAAGGACGGCTTGTGATGCGGCGTGTGGCCGGTTTCATCCTGCCGATGGTCCTGGTCATCATTGGCCTGCTGGCGACGATGATGGCGGGCTTCATCTTCTTCGTGCGCGCGGAGACGGCCGGCAGCGCGGCCCACGCTGACGCGCAGCAGGCCCGGCTGGCGGCCGAGTCGGGTCTGGAGGAGGTCATCGTCACGTTGCGTCAGACCGGGCACGATGCGACGGCGTGGTACGACGCCCCGCAGCGCTTCCGGCACAAGCTGGTGTGGTCGGCGGATTTTGACCGCGAGCACGATTCGGTTGAGAAGCGCGGCACGCGTGAGGAGATACTGGCGCAGCGTGATGTGCCGCCGGCGGCGGCGTGGCGTTTCTCGGTGGTGGCGGATGCCTGGCAGGAGCCGGCCGGCCGGGAAGATGCGCGCATGCGGTTCGGGCTCACGCCGGAGGCCGGCAAGCTGCACCTCAATCATGCTTCTGAGGATCAGTTGCGCGGCCTGCTGACGCCGTTGCTGACGGACCTGGAGGTCGAGAACGCCGAGGAGTTGCTGGCGGCCCTGCTGGATTGGCGTGATGCCGACAGCGACATTCGCGAGAATGGCGCCGAGAACGAGTATTACAACACGCTTGAGCCGCCTTACAGTGCCAAGAACGGCCCATTTGACTCGGTTGAGGAGCTGCTGCTGGTCAAGGGCTTCAGCGCGGCGATCCTGTACGGCGAGGACGTGAACCGCAACGGCATCCTTGACCCGAACGAGGACGACGGCGACCGGTCCTTCCCGTTCTACGACAACCAGGACGGCATACTCAATCGCGGTATCGCCCCGTTCCTGACGGTCTGGACGCGCGAGCCGGACGTGTCGCTGGACAACCGGCCGCGCATCAATCTGAACCAGGACGCCGCCACCATCATGGCCCAGGTCGAGAGCTACTTCACGGAGGTGGAGCGTGAGGTTTGCCAGGGCGCGATCAACTACATCCTGCAGCTCAAGGCGGAGAACTTCGACTTCCGCCAGTTGGCCAGCGCGGCCGAGCTCTACCAGGGCAGCGACGGGCCGACGGGCGGGGCCGGCGGCACGGGGGCCCTGGCCAACAGCCCGGTGACGCTGGCGGAGTTGCCATATGTGCTTGATCGTTTCAGCACGCGTGTGCCGGATGGGCAGCAGAGCACGGCCGGGCTGATCAACATCAACACGGCCCCGGCGCGCGTGTTGGCGGTGATTCCCGGCATGCCAACTGAGGGCCCCGAGCTGATCGTGGACGTCCGCGCCGGCCTGGATGCCGAACTGGCACGGACGCCGGCATGGCTGCTGACGACGGCGACGGCCGAGGTGATTGACCTGGCGGCCTTTCACGCCATGGCCCCGCACATTACCACCAAGGCGTACCAGCTCCACGTGGAGGTGCTGGGTTACGCGGATCACACCAAGGCGCTGCGGCGCTATGAGTGGATAATCGAGATGATGGGGCCCTTGGCCCAGGTGCGTTACTGGCGCGACCTGACCGCCCTGGGGCCGGCCTGGCCGATTGATGACAAGGAGATTGCCGGCGAAGGGGTTGAGGTGCAGAGCGGCGGGTAGACCGCTCGTGGTATCGGAGATCGGTAGTGATCAAGCTTGCTCGCAAGGTGCTATGCCTAGATTGGGATCGGCGGGCGGTGCGCATGGTCGTGGCGCGCACGGCCGGCGGCCGGCTGGCGCTCGAGGACGCCCACTCCCATCGCCTGCCGGCCACGGTCGATCCTGAGAATCCCGAAGCACTCGGGCAGTTCATCCAGCAGTTGTTGCGGCGCCACCAGTGGCGTTTCAAGCAGGTGGTCGTGGACATGCCGCGCGACCGGGCGGTGATCAACCGCTTGGCCCTGCCGCCGACACCGGAGCATGAACTGGCGGCGGCCGTGCGTTTCCAGGCCATGAAGGAGCTGCCCTTCCCGCTGGAGGAGGCGGCGGTTGACTTCGTCGTCCGGCAGCGCAACGAGAGCGGGCTGGCGGTCGAAGTGCTGCTGGCGGCGGCGACGCAGGATACGCTCACGGCGATTCAGGCGGTATGTACGGCGGCCGGCCTGGTGCCGGCGCGCATCGGGCTGCGGCCGTACGCCAATCTGACCAGCGTGGGGCACCTGGAGGGTCTCGCGGACAAGCGCGTGCTGATGGTGGACGTCGGTCCGGCCATGACCGAGATCGACGTCATCGACAGCGGTACGCTGGCTTTCGCGCGCTCCGCCAACGTGAATGTCCCGCTGCCGGCCGACGCTGCCAGCGAGGATTCGCGCGCGGGGACGCTGGCGGACGTGGCCGACCTGGAGGCCTCCGACACGGCCGTGGAAACGGCGGTGAACGAGCTGACCGTGGAGATCACGCGTACGCTGCAGGCCTACCGCGCCAGCGAACCACATGCCGAGATTGAGCGCGTCATCGTCGGCGGCGGGACGGGCGTGGAAGCCGCCCTGCGGGCCGCGCTGCACCAGCGCTTCGGATTCGAGACGACGCTATTCGACCCGACCGCGGCATTGAATGTCCCGGCCGACGACGCCGTCAAGCTGCGCTCGTTCTCGGCGGCCCTCGGTCTGGCCTGGAGCCTGACGGAGACCGGCGAGCTGGCGCTGGACTTCCTTAACCCGAAGAAGTCGATTCCGCAGGGGCAGATTCTGCGCCGGCGCCTGCGCATCGGCGGGTTGGCGGTGGCGGCGGTGCTGACGATTGCGATCGGGGCCGACATTGGTCTCTACATGCGTCGGCACCAGGAGCTTGACGTTCAGCAGGAGATCGCCGCCGAGCTGCGGAAGGAGCTGCGTGAGTTCTTGCGCGTCGAGAACAACGTTGAGGAGGTGGAGGACTGGCGGCATCAGCCGGTCTGGCCGGTGCACCTGCTGGGGCTGACGGAGGCGGCGGTCGAGCCCGGCCGGGAGATGATCGTCCAGCAAATCACGATGGACCGCAATCGGGCGTCCATCTCGATCAAGAAGCTGATGGCGACGCGTTGGGACGTGCCGCCGCAGTTTGCCGGTCAGCTCAATGAGGCCAAAGGTCCGGACGGTGCCAGTGTCTATCGGGCCCAGCAGGGCACCTACCGCACGTTGACGGTTGATGACCCGAACTTCCAGGGCGTCACGGACGTGGAAATCGAGCTGAAGGACCTGAAGAAGCACCTGGATGAAAGCGAGGAGCGCAAGTTGGCCCGGCGGCGGAAGCTCCGGGGCCTGTAGCAGCGCGTGTGGCGGAGTGGCTGGATGAACCCGCGGGAAAGAGTACTGGCAGTGCTGGTCGGGTCGGTGTTGGTGCTGGCCGCCCTGTGGGCCGGCGTGCGCTACGGCGTCGTGCATCGCTGGCAGGCGCTGGAGGACGATATTCGCGCCCAGCAGCGGCGCGTTGCGGATCTGCGCGCCGAGTTGAACGTGGCCCGCGGGGCGGTCGCGCGCTGGAATCGGCTGCGGCCGCTCAGCCGGAACGTCGACCGGGCCGAGGACAGCTTCCGGGCGAAGATCAGTCAACTCATCGAGCGGCATGGTCTGGCCGGCGACTTCACGGTCAATGTGTTATCGCCGCGAACCATCAGTGTCGATCGGGACACTAGCTTCACCGAGGTGCGCTTATCCATCAAGACGTCCGGGACGCTCCAGCAGTTCATGGGGTTTACCTGTGATTTCTACTTGGATCCGGACCTGAGCCTGGCACGGCTCGACCGGGTCAGTCTGGTGGCTGAGGAGCGGGCGCGGCGCACGGAGCAGTCGGCGGACGCCCGGCGCGGCCGGCGCGCCCGGACAACGGGGGGCCGCGATTCCGGGCCGGATTACGGTCCGGAAGGGCCCAATTTGTCCATGACGATTACGGCCACGACATTGGTGCTGCCGGATTTGCGGGGGATCGAGGTCGCCTCCGGGGCGGAAGCCACGGAGCCGGATGAGAGCGTCTCGGGGCGGCTGCCCAGTCCGGCGGAGGAGTACGCCAAGGTTTGGGACCAGAACATCTTCGCGCTCTATCAACCGCCGCCGCCGGTGGTGGCGGCGCGGCCGACGGAGGAGGACCCGCCGCCGGTGGTCGTTCCCGACGAGCAACCCGCGCCGACCGCGCCGCCGAAGCCGCGGCCGAACAAGTCGGTGGTTGGGCGGGCCAGCGTTGACGGCAAGCTGGTTGTGCACGTGCGCGATGATGACAATTGGTCGAGTCCGTTGGAGAAAGTGTTCATCAACGACCCGATCGACGATGGTACGCTCGTGCTGGTGCATCCGCACGGAATCGTCGTACAAGTCGAGGAAGCCGGCCGGCAGGGTCCGCGTTGGGAGTATTATTTCTATCCGCGGAACGCGAGCGGGGCGCGTTTTCGCGACCGCGTGAGGCTGGAACCCGGGCTATATCCCGAGATCCAGCGTGAATTGGAGCAGGCGTTTGAGTAGACCTTTCGGCGAGCGCGTCGCGGTTCGCTGCGGCGCGCCGCTGAGCCTGTGGTATGTTGTAGCAGTGGCGCGGTGGGTGTTGCCGCGCCGGGCCACCCGACGTCGCGGTGTGGTTGCGGCCGGGCGGATGTTTGCCCGGCACGATTCTGCTGTGTGGTATCGCGGGCCGGCCAGTTTGGCGGTCGGCGTGGCAATGTGCGTAAGCCCCGCCTGCGCGGGAGCTTGTGAGAGATAGAGAGGTGTGCGCATGACGCGGCGGAACCTGCACGGTGGTGGTTCGCTTCGCGTGGTTCTGGCCGTTTTGCTCAGTGGAGCGGCGGCCGCGTGGGTGCTGGCCGTGGGGCCGCAGGTGCGGGCCCAGGCCGACCAGCCGCCGGCCGGCCAGCCTGAGCCGCCGGCCACGCAGCCGAGCGAAGAGGAGGATGGCATTGCCAAGCTCATGCGGCTCAAGGCCGAGCAGATGGAGAAGCGGCAGGCGGCGGAGCAGCAGGAGGCCGAAGGGACGGCGCCTCGGGCCGGTACTCAGCGGCCGCCGGCGGCGCCGCGCGTGGGCCGGGGCGTGACGCCACCGCCGCCGACGCAGCCGGCCGATGCCGGGCAGCCGCCGGATGCGGATAACGGCCTGGAAGAGCTGCGGCGACGGGGCCGCACGTCCACGCAAGGCATGGCGCAGACGCCGCCGCCGGAGCGGCCGGAGCGGCGCGTGCCGGCCAGCGGCGCCGAGCCTGCCGACGAAGACGATGATTTCTTCGGTCCGTCGTACCCGCCCGCCACGCCGGCGGACGAGTTGGCGGGGCGTCGCCGCCTGGCGCCGGAGCGCGCCGATGAGCGGGCTGCGCGGCCGGAGCGGCAGGGCGCGGCGCCGGTCAGCGCGGCTACTGACGATCTGGAGTGGTTCAACTACGAAGGCATGCCGTGGGAGGACGTGGTTCGCGAATTCGCCGAGCGCCTTGGCAAGCCGCTGATGGGCGACGTGCTGATTGGCGACACGTTGACCTATGTGAGTGACCGCAAGTTCACGAAGGAGGAGGCCATCGACGAGCTGAACCTGATCATGCACATGATCGGGTATCGCTTCGTCGAGACCGAGCACCATATCTTCGTGGTGCCGCTGAGCGAGATGCCCGTCTACGTCGAGGTGGAGCAGACCTACCCTTCGCGGGAGGCGTTCGAGGAGGCCGACCCGCGGCCCATGGACTACGTCACGGTGTACGTGCAGGTCAAGGAGCATGCCGCCGGCACGATCCAGTCCATGTTCGAGACGATGGTGTCCGACTACATGACGATCATGGCGCTGGACGAGAGCAACCAGCTCAAGCTGGTGGGGCTGGTCAAGGACATCCACAAGGTCCTGGGACTGATGGACCGCATTCAGGTGGACGAGAGCGACCCGCGGATCACCCGCATCTTCCAGGTCGAGACCAACGCCAGCGACATCGAGCGCATCCTGCGCGAGGTCCTGGAGATTGGTGGCGGCAGCCCGTTGCAGCGGTTGCAGGCGACCCGCCGACCCGTGCGCGGCCGCGTGGCCCGGCCCACGCCGGAGCCGGCTGCCGCGAGCAGTAGCCGCATACTGATGACCGCGGACGAGCGCACCAACACGATCATCGTGCGCGCCGTGCCGAGCAAGATCGAGGAGATTGCCGAGCTCATCAAGCAGATCGACAAGAAGCCCGACCTGGACTTCTACACGGAGGTTACGCAGATCCAGAACGCCAACGCCGTGGACGTGGCGGAATTGCTCAACAAGATTCTGTCGCAGGAACAGGGGCAGACGCCGGCCTGGCAAGTCATGCGGCAGATGCAGTTGCAGCGGCAACGACAGCAGCCTGGCCAGCGGGCGGCGCGCCAACGCGCGACCCCGCAGAGTGCCCAGCAGGGTGCCACGCCGGAGGAGCTGTTGGGGGAGGGTCTGTTCGAGCGTGCCAAGCGGACCATCCGCATCGCCCCCGACGAGCGCACGAATACGCTCATCGTCTACGCCAACAAGGACGGTCACGAGCGCGTCGCCAAGCTGCTCGTTGACATTGACCGCGCCCAACCGAGTAACCTGCAAACCATTGTGCTGGAGAACACCGAGGTCGGCCTGATCTACCCGACGCTCAGCCAGATCGTGCAGAGTATGGCCACCTTCGGCGCTCGCGGACGCAGCCCGAGCATTGTTCCCGACGAGGACAACAATCTCTTCCACGTCCTGGCCGAGCGCGAGCAGATGCAGCAGATTCAGGAGGTTATCCAGCAACTGGACGTCGCCATGCCGGCGACCGAGCGGCACGTCATCGAGCTGGTCAATCTGGTGCCCAGTCGGGTGGCCCAGATGGTCGAGTCGCTGTTGGCCAGCAGCGCCAGCACGCCCACGGTGCCGGCGGTGCGCCAGCGGCTGCGGCGCGGCGTGGCGCCCACCGCCAGGGCCGCCACAGCCTCCAAGCCGAATGTGCAGATCATCCCGCTGGACGAGGCGCGGCTGCTGATCGTGGTCTGCTCGGACGATGACTGGGCGAAGGTCGAGGAGACCATTAAGCTGTGGGACGACCGGGCCCGGTCCAGCACGCCGTCGTTGCACACCTTCGAGATTACGCGCGGCGATGCCGGGGAAATCGCCAACACTCTGAACTCCATCTACCGGGGCCAGTACAACCATCCCAGCCTGGGGCGCTCGCAAGTGCTAATCGAGGCCAAGGGCAACTCCGTGGTCGTCTACGCCGTTGATCCGGCCATTGACGAAATCGGCCCGCTGGTTGCGGCCCTCGACAGCACTGACGGCAGCACTTACGAAATCCTGCCACTGGCGTTTGTAGATGTCGCCCAGGTGGCGGACGAGGCTATGCGCCTCTTCGGCAGCACAGTTGTCGGGCGCGGCCGGCCTGCGGCTGACAGGGGGTTGATGATCCAGGCCGAGCCGGTCACCAACTCGCTGATCGTGCGGGCGGAGCCGACCACACTCGAGCGTGTCAAGGACTACGCCATGGAGCGCGACCAGGCGGTCGGGTCGCGGGCGCCGGAGCGCAAGACGTACACGCTGCGCTATGCGGATCCGGGCCAACTGGTCCAGGCGGTCAACAGTTTCTTCGGTGGCGGTCCGCGGCGGCGCGGCCAGCCGGTCGGCAGTCAGGTTCAGGCCTTTGCCTCCGGGATGCAGCTCGTGGTGGAGGGTCCCAAGGACAAGCTGCCCGAGATTGACAAACTGGTGGCCGATCTGGATCAGGCGCCGGCGGCCGAAGATGACATTCGCACGCTTGATCTGCAATACGCCGACGCGCGCGAGATCAAGGCCATGATCGACCAGATGTTCAGCCGCGTGCGTGGTCGTGGCGGCATGTCGAATGTTCAGGTCACCATCAGCGGCGACAGTCTCATTCTGAAGGCTCCGCCCGAGCAACTGGAGCAGATCAGCGCCTTGGTGGCCCAGCTCGATCGCCAGGTCGACGCGGGCTTGTCGATCCGGACGTATGAACTCAAGCAGTTGAACGCCGGCCAGGTGGTCGGCCAGGTGCAGGGTTACCTGCGCAGCGTGATGCCGCGGCAGCGGCGCGGCCAGATGCAGCCGGGCGCCTTTGCTGAGCCGACCACGAACACGCTGATCGTGATGGCGCCGGAAGAACATCTGCCGTTTGTGGACGGGCTGATCGCCAAGCTGGAACAGGGTGACCGGCCGGAGTCCGAACCGCGCGTGTACGAGTTGACGTATGCCCGTGCTGACCAGGTAGCGCGCAACGTGGACCAGATGCTGAAGTCCCGGATCGCGGAGCGCGAGGGGCAGGTGCGCGGCCGGACCATGCAACAAATGACGTCGGTGTTCCCGGATGGCGCCACGAATCGTCTGTTCGTCTATGCGCCGGAGGAGTACCAGGAGCTGGCGGCCCAGTTGATCGAGCTGCTCGACGCGGACGTGGACAACACTGAGATTCGCACGATTGATCTCGAGTATGCCGACGTGCGTGAAGTCAGGGCGATGATCGATCAGATGTTTGTCCGAGCACGCGCTCGTGGTGGTGCTTCGGACGTCCAGGTCGTCACCAGCGGCGACAGCTTGATCCTCAAGGCTCCGCCTGAGCAGGTAGAGCAGATCAGCGCGCTGGTTGCGCAGCTTGATCGGCCGGTTGACGCGGGTTTGTCGATCCGGACTTATGAACTGAAGGTCGTGAACGCGGGCCAGGTGGCCGGCCAGGTACAGCATTACTTGCGCAGCGTCATGCCCGGGCAGCGCCGCGGCCAGATGCAGCCGAGTGCCTTCGCCGAGCACACGACCAACACCCTGATAGTGATGGCGCCGGAGGAGCATCTGGCTTTCGTGGACGGTCTGGTCGCGAAGTTGGAACAGAGTGACCGGCCGGAATCCGAGGCGCGCGTATACGTTCTGGCGCACGCCCGGGCGGATGAAGTGGTTCGCAACGTAGACCAGATGCTCAGGGCGATGGTCGCAGAGCGCGAGGGGCAGGTGCGTGGCCGGACCACGCAGCAGACCACGGCGGTGTTTTCGGACGGCGCAACGAACCGGTTGTTCGTTTATGCCCCGGATGAGTATCAGGACATGGCGGCCCGGCTGATCGAACTGCTGGATGCCGAGGTGGACAACACGGACACCGTGCGAATCGTCACGCTGGAGAAGGCTGACGCCGTGCAGTTGGCCGAGTCGGTCCGGCAGGTGATCGAGGGCAATCGCCGCGGCAGCGGCACGCCGGGGGCACGCAGTGGCACGGCCACCGTGCGCGTCACGGCCGACGCCAGCAGCAACTCGCTTCTGCTGGCCGGGATGCCGCGCGACATTGCCGAGGTAGTGCGGTGGATCGAGGACCTGGAGGGCAAGGCTGAAACGACGCTGGACCTGCGAGTCTTCCGGCTGACATACGCCAACGCGGCCGACGTGGCGGATACGCTCGACGGTATCTTCGGCACTGGCACGGCCGGCGGGCGGCGGGGTCGCGGCCCCAGCCCCACCGGCGGCGTGACGATCACGGCGGACGACTATCACAACCGCCTGTTGGTTACGGCGAACCGGCGCAAGATGCGCGAGGTCGAGGCCTTCATAGCGCAGCTAGACGCGGCGCCCGAGTTGGACGACGACCTGCTGACCGATCCCAGCGGACGGCAGTTGTATTTCGTGGACATCTACCGGGGCGACGCCTTTGATATCGCCTGGGACGTGCGCGACATGCTGCCGTCGGCCGAGCGCGGCGGTCCCACCATCGAGTCCGATTGGTTTGGCGAGTACATCAAGGTCCGGTGTCGGCCCAGTGAGTTCGACCAGATTCTGGCGTTGATCCGGCAGTTCGAGCGGCACGCCAAGGTGGAGCGCAAGGTCATCGTGCGCAAACTGAAGGGGGCCGCGGACACGACGTTGGAATACCTGCGCAAACGCACCGACGGCGACGACCTGGTTATTGAGTATGCCGCCGACGACCAGCGGCCGGAAACCATGGTCGAGACGCTCTGGCACGAAGGTGAAGTGCCGCCTTGGAAGGAGCGGCAGCGTGAGCGCGAGCTGCGCCGCCGCGAGCAGCGCGAAGAGGCGCGCCCCGCAGTCGGTCGCTCCGACAGCGGTGTGCGGCCCTTCCGGCTGGGCCTGCCGGTGACGATGGTGCTGCTGGGCGACGCCGAAGCGGCCCTGTGGCCGGACGACCCCCCGTCGCCGCCGCCGGCCACGCCGCGGCGTGAGCCGCCGCCCGCCGCGCGGTCCGCTGAGGTGCAACCACCGCCCGCCCGCGCCCCGGCGGCGTTGCCGCCCGGCGTGCGCCGGGCCGAGATGTCAACGGCCGCTACCGAACAGGACCAGCCGCGGACGGAGCGAGAGAAGACGCGCATCATCGTCCAGCCGGATGGCAGTATCATCATCCATGGTCCCAAGTCCGACGTGAACGAGGTTGAGGGCATCCTCGATCTGCTCGAACAGGACCTCGACGTCGGCGAGGTCATCCGCATTTTTGAGTTCAAGTACGGCGACGTAAGTGCCGCGGCGGAAGTCCTCAACATCATGTTCAACGAGCGGCAGGTCATCAGCCTGCCGCAGCAGCAACAACAGGCGCGACAACAGCGTCCGCGCGGCCGCGAGGACGACGAGCGCGGCGACCAGCAGGATGCCCTGGAGCGTTTGCTGGGACGCCAGCCGGATCGCCGCGACCGCCAGCGCGGCGGCCAGCGCGTGCGCATCGCGACCGATCCCGGGCACGACTACCTGATCATAAAGTGCAACCAGTCCGATCTGCCCGAGATTCGGCAACTGCTGCGCGAGTTGGACATCCCGCCCGGCGAGGTGGAGCTCAAGGTGTTCCAGCTACGCAATCTGGACGCCGGCGAGACCGCCGAGAACATCAAGGAAGTGCTGGGCATTGCGAAGGCGCAGTCCCGCCGAGGGCGCCAGGCGACGCCGGCGCGCGGCCAGCGCGGCGGGCAGGCCGAGCTCATGGAGATGTTGCAGCAGCAGATGATCTCGGTGCCCGGCGTCGAAGGCGGCGCCAAGGTTGAGCAAGTCGAGATTGTGCCCAACAACGTCACCAATTCGCTGATGGTCTCGGCGCCGCCGGAAGTCATGAAGCTCATTGAGAACGTCATCGGCGAGTTGGAGGAACTCGAGGGCTATGACGTAGTCGGCATCTATCACTACCCGCTCGAATACGCCCGCGTTGATGATGTTTTGCCGCTCCTGCAGGAGATCTTTGGCGCGGCGGGCGGCGCCAGCGGCGGCCGGACGGCGCGCCCGGCCGGGCGCGGCGGCGCCCACGTCCCGGGCCTGGGGACCGTCACGGTCAGCGGCGATCCGCGCGTCAACACGATCATCTTCACGGCCCAGGCCAAGGATGTGGATATCGTCCGGGCCCAGATCCGGATGCTCGACATCGAAGGTGCCATTGCCGAGGCCGAGACATACGTCTGCGAATTTGGCGACGCGGCTGCCATTGCCGATGTTGTCCAGTCCATTTTCGGCGCGGGCGGCGGTCGGGCAGGCGCGCGGGGCGGTCAGACGACTGGCGCCGCGCAAGAGGTGCGAATTGTGGCCGAGCCGGCCACCAACACCATCGTAGTCTGGGGTCCGCCGGACAAGCGTGAGTTGATCTTCGCCAAGATACGTGAGCTGGACCAGCGCGGGCGGCGCGATATCCGCGAGATCGATGTCTTCTATACCGATGCTGCCAAGCTCGCTGACAAGCTCCTGCAGATGTTTGGCGGCGGCACGCAGCGGACCGGCCGTGGCCAGGCCGGTGCCGGGACCGGTACCGGCAACATCATCATCGTGGGCGACCGGGACTCGAAGAAGCTGCTCGTGCGCGCTCCCGACGCTGTCTTCCTGCAAATCGAAGAGGTCGTGGCGACGCTCGATCAGCCCAGCGAGCAGATGCTGATTCGCCGCTACGCGCTTGCCCACGCCGACGCCAGTGTCGTGGTCGAATCCGTTAAGGGAGCGCTGACGGAATATGTGCAGATGGCCGGCGGGGGGCGCGGGGGCGACCTGCCATTCGACGCCTTCACGGCCGTCCCCGATCCGCGCACCAACAGCATCATCGTGGTTGGTTCGCAGCAGACCTTCGCTTTCGTGGAGAGTGTCCTGGCGACCATCGACGTCGAGACGCCTGCCGAGCGCCGCAATGACTTCCGCGTCTTCGTGCTCGACAAGGCCGACGCCGAGGCGGTGGCCCAGGCCATCAACGACTTCGCCTCCGGCGTGGATTCCAGCGCCGTAGGCGGTCGCGGGCCGCGCGGCGGGCAGCGTCCCGGGGCGGCGGGTACCGGCGGCCTGGGCCGTGCCCTGCAGCTCCATGCCACCGCCGACGCGACCACCAATACGGTCATGGTGTTTGGCCAGGCCGAGCATATCGACCTGGTTGAGGACCAGATCATCGCGCAGTACGAGGACGCCATTCGGAGCCAGTTCGACATTGCCACCATCCCGGTCGTGAACGTGAAGCCCACCGAGATAGTCTCGTCGATCTGGCAGTTCATCGGGGAACCGCAGGCCCAGACCACGGGCGGTCGTGACCGGCGCGGTCGCGGCGCGGCGCAGACCGGCGCGGCCGGCCCGCAGATTGTGCCGAATGACAGTGCCGGCATTCTGGTGGTGCGCGGCACGGCGCGCGACATCGAGCATGTCCGCAGCCTGGTCGCGCAGTTCGACAACCCGGGCCTGATCCAATCGACCGTTACGGTCGTCCAAGTGCCGCTGGGGCAGGATGTCGCACGCCTGGCTTCCGACCTCGAACGCATCGTCAACGAGGCGGAAGACGAGCGTTCCCAGGCCACCGGCGGTCGTCCGCGGCGGGTCTCGGTGGCGGCGGACGAATACACGAACTCCCTCATCGTCGGCGGCGATCCGGTCCTCTTCGGCATGGTTCAGTCGCTGGTCAATCAACTGGGCGACGTCCGCCGCGACCGGGTCGTCACCCGTGTTATCAACCTCGGCAATCTCTCCTCCCAGGACGCCCAGCAGATGATCGAAGATCTGCAACGCCGGGGCGGAACCGGCGGAACGCGCGCCCCAGCCGGGACGCAGCGCGGCACCGGCGGCACGCGGCGCGGCGGCCGGCGGGGCGACGCCGGCTGGCCCGGGCTTCGCGAACTTGGTGACGCGCCCTGGCGGTCGGCTCCGCGGGCCTGGCTGTCGCCGTACGTAAGCGCCATGGTGCTCCAGCCGGGTTTGTACGCTGCCATCGCCGACGAGTGGTTGGCGGTCGAAGCAGATGATCCACCGCCGTCAGGAGCGCCTGAGCCGGCCGAGGATGAGCCCATCGTTCGCCGGCGCCGCCCCCTGCGGCAAGCGCCACCCGCGCCTGAGCCGGCCGAAGCGCCGCCGATCCCGGAAGCTGCCCCGCTGCCACCGGTCACACCCGAGCCGGGCGACGGTCTGACCGGCATCACCGGCGAGCTGCGCGGCAACGTGGTGGTGGGCCAGATCGACAGCAAGCGCATCATGATCACGGGCGACGAGTCGGACGTGGCCTTCATCGAGCAGATTCTGCTCATGATGGAGTCATCGGCCTCGCCGGCGGTGATTCGCGTGTTCCCAGTTCAGAACGCCAAGGCCACCGTGCTCGCGCCGATCATCGATCAGGCGGTCAAGGCGATGATCGAGGTCGGCACCGGCGCGCCTGGTCCGGCCGATCGTTTCAGCATCAGTGCCGAGGGCCGCAGCAACGCGTTGATTGTCTCGGCGTCCGAGCGCGTCATGGCACAGATTGCCGACCTGATCGAGCAGTTGGACGTGACGCGGATCGACGAGGGCGCCGTGCCGCGGGCGATAGCGCTCAAGTACATTCGCGCCGCAGAGGCCGTGGCCTTGCTGCGGCCCGCCCTGGAGGAGCTCTACCGCATTCAGGAGGTGCCCAAGGATTCACAGGCTTCGATCTCCGCGATTGACCGCTCCAACAGCCTGCTGGTCGTCGGCACGCCGAAGGACCAGGCCGACATTGAACACTTGATCAAGACGATCGACGTGGAGGTTACCGCTGAAGATGAGCAGGCCGGCTTCGTGTTTGCCGATGCGGTGGTTATCCAGCTTCAGAACGGGCAGGCCGAGGACGTGGCCAAGGTCCTGATGGACATGATCGCTGAGCAGCAGAAGCGGGCCCGCGAGGCCAAGACCGCGCGCGACCGGACTGGCGACCTGTACGTGACGAAGCTGCGCTTGCGGACGGCCGACGGCCGCGAGCTACCCGCCCTCGACCTGGAGCGACCCATCGGCATCATTCCCGAGAAGGGCACCAATTCGCTGATAGTCTTCTCGACGCCCGCCAACAACGAATCGCTGACGGCGATTGTCCACGAGTTCGACACGCTGCCGATCGGCGCCGAGACGGATCTGAAGGCGATTGCGCTGCGTTATGCCAGCGCCGAGGACGTGGCCGACGTGTTGCAGAAAGTTTTCGACGACGGCAAGAAAGCTCTCGCGCGGCCCAGCGAGGGTGACAGCCGGCCGACCCGCGGCGTCCTGCCGCCGGTGCCGCCGACAATGACGGGCAAGGGGCTGCCGTACAACCTGGTCGTGCAGCATGATGCCCGCAGCAACATCGTCGTGCTGGTCGGGCGCAGCGACGCGGTACTGCTGGCGGCCAGCCTGGTGGCCGAGCTGGACCAGCCTTCGGTCGAGTTGGCCGGTCAGCCGCACGTGCTGCGGCTGCGCAACTACCAGGTCACCCAGTTGCAGGAGATGCTGGAGAAGTTCTTTGATGAGCGCGCCACGGCTCTGGGCGTCGACAAGAACCGCGCCCGCGACAACGCCGTTATCATAGCCGACGAGCGTGCCAACGCCCTGGTCGTGCTGGCGACCGAAGAGGTCTACAACATGGTCGAGGATTTGGCCCTCGAGTTGGACTCGGCCGAGAACTACCGCATCGTGGATACGCGCTTCCACGCCCTGGCCCACGCCGACGCCCAGAAGCTCGCGGCCCTGCTCCAGGAGCTCTTCGACCGACGGCGCGACGCCGAGCAGGACCAGGCCAAGGAGGTCAAGGACGTGTTGCACGTCATTGCCGACACGCGCAGCAATTCCGTGGCCCTGACGGGCACGCGCGATTACCTGGCCGAGGCCGGGGCCCTGATCGAGAACCTCGATCAGCCGTTTGATCGGACCGTCGTGATGCAGGTGCGGCCCATCCGGCTCAACACGGCCGCCAACGTCGCCACGCTCCTGCAGGACATGGTTGACAAGGCCCTGAAGGAGCAGGAATCCAAGCTGGAAGGCTCGCCCATCTACATCGCCGCCGAGCCGCTGTCCGACAGCCTGCTGATGGCGGCGTCGCGCGAGGATATGGCGATGCTGGAACGGTGGGTGGACATACTGGACCGCCCCAGCGAGGTCGGCCGCATGACGCGCATTCTGCCGCTACGTCGCAACTCGGCCGAGGAGGTGGCCCGCGCCGCCCAGGACGTTTTCAGCAAGGCCGCTGGCCAGGACGTTGACGTGAGCGTCACGCACGACGCCACGACCAACTCGGTCATCGCCTTCGGTCCGGCCGGGATACTAGGTGACATCGCCGCCTTCGTGCACCAGCTCGATGTCACCGACGCCAGCGGCGGAGCCGTGATCCGGATCTTCAAGCTCGACCAAGCCGACGCGGAGGACGCCGGCGACCTGCTCATGAGCATCCTCGAGATGCGCAGCGGGGCCGTGGGCGGCGGCACGCGCGGTAGTGGCGGCCGTAGCGGTAGCGAGCTGGAGAAGCAGGTCATGCTGCTGCTGCAGCAGGATCGCGGCGAGCTGGGCCTGGAGACGCTCCGGGCCATGCGCTCGGACATCGCCGTAATCTCGGACCTGCGCACCAATTCGCTGGTCGTCACCGCCCCGGCCGACAGCATGCCGCTGATGGAGTCGCTTGTCGCGCGCATTGACGTGCCGCCCGACGCGGCCAAGATCCGCGTATTCACGCTGCTCAACGCCGACGCGGAGCAGATGGTTGATATGCTCGAGAAGCTCTTCGAGCGGCGCGCGGCCGGCGCGAGTCGCGGTGGCGCGGACGAGTCGACCCGCGAGTTGACGCTCGGCGCCGGCGGACTCGGCGGACGCCAGGAAGTCAGCTTCACCGTGGATTCGCGCACCAATTCGGTCATTGCTGCGGGTACGCCCGGCTACCTCGACCTGGTCGAGGAACTCGTGCTGGAGTTGGATACGCGGCCCATCGAGGACCGCAAGACCACCGTTTACGCCCCGCGCAACATGGTCGCGGAGAACCTCGCCAGTGCCATTCGCGAGTACAGCCAGGAGGAGCAGACGCGTCTCCAGGAACTGGGCGACAAGATCTCGCTCGCCCGGCGCCAGGAGCGCGAGATCGTGGCCATTTCCTACGAGGATTCCAACCGCATCATTCTGAGCTACAGCCCGCGCATCGAGAACCAGGTGCTCGACATCGTTCGCGAGCTTGACCAGTCACCGCCGCAGGTCAGCATCGAGGTGCTGATCATCGAGGTGAGTATGAGCAACTCGCTCGAACTCGGCGTCGAGTTCGCCTTCCAGGACTTGCAGTGGACCAAGGCCGGCACGCAGGACACCACGACGTTCGATTTCGTCGGCGGCACCGACGTCGGCGCCGCGGGCGCCGGCCTGGGCGGCTTCACCTTCACGATCACCGGCCGCGACTTTAACTTCCTGCTGCGCACGCTACAGAGCGAGAGCAACCTGAACGTGCTCAGTCGTCCGCACATCGTCGCCACCGACAATCAGGCCGCCAAGATCGAGATCTTCGACGACGTGCCCTACGTCTCCGGCACCTCCACCAGCACTGCCGGACAGGTCACCACCTCGGTCGGTCGCGAGGAAATCGGCATCACGCTTGAGGTGACGCCGCAAATCAACCCCGACGGCTTCGTGCGCATGGAGATCATGCAGGAGGTCTCCGACCTGACCGACTCGACCGTGCCAATCGCGCCGGGCGTCAGCTCCCCGATCTTCTTCCGGCGCCGCGCCGAGACGGTCGTGACCGTACAAGACGGCGAGACCGTCGTGCTGGGCGGCCTAATCCAGTCGCGCGACTCCAAGACTGAGCAGAAGATCCCGCTGGTGGGTGATCTACCATTGCTGGGGCCGCTGTTCCGCTACCAGAACGATGAGCAGCGGCGCTCCGAACTGCTGATTATCATGACGCCGCGTGTGGTCCGGACGGCTGACGACTACCGCGAGCTATCCGTTCAGGCGCGCGACCATACCGGCATCATTCCGGACAGCGTCAAGACCAATCCGCTGATGCGCGGGCTGCGCGTGGACCCCGAGGAGTTGGTGCCCAGCGACGGGACCGAACTGTTCGGCCCCTTTGACGAAACGCTGCCGCCCGACGATGGCTGGATCGAGCCCGGTGGTGAGCGCTACGGTCCGCTACGTCCGGCCCGGCCGCTGCGCCGGCCCGAGCGAACCCCGCGCTGGCGCGAGGATCCGGAATCCTATAACGTACCGCTGGGCATGTTGGGTCGGCAGCAGTGGGAGGATAGAGTACGCTGATGCGACCGTGTATGGCCGTCAACTGGGTGGTCTGCGGCGGCTGTCTGGCTGCGCTGGTGCTCGCCGGCTGCCAGGCGCCCGCTCCCCAGCAGGGCGAGACCCGGCCACGGCAGATCGACCCCACGCGCGTGCCGACCCGTGACGACATCACCGCCATCTACCGCTTCTATGCCTCCGATCCCTGGCTGCGCGACTCCGACGGCGAAGTCATCGGCATTCGCGTCACGGTCTACTTCCATTCGGCCGCAACCGAGCTGGGTGCCTTCGTCCCCGGCAAGATTCTCATCTGGCTTTACGAGGTTACACGCGGTCCGGATGGCGTCCGCGACCGCAGATACGTGCACGGCTGGGAATTGGACGAGCGCGAGGCGATGGGCTTCCGGCGCCGTTTCCTTTCCGTCATGGGGTATCACTACGGCATGATGCTGATGTGGCCGCGCGGCCTGCAACTGGGCGGCAAGCAGATCGAACTGGTCCTGGGCTACGAGCGCCTCGACGGTCGGATCATTGAGGAGCCAGGTAAGGTCGAACGCGTGCCGCTGTCCGGACCGCCGCGCCGCCAAGCGCCGGACGAGCCGCGGCCCCGACCACACGAGTTGCAGCCGGAAGCTGCGCCGCCCGCGGCCGACACCGCGGCCCCGGCCGATCGGCGGGAGCGCCGGCGATGAACTGGATCGGCCTGATCGCGGCGCTGCTCGTTACCGTCCTTATCCAGACGACCATCTGCCCGCTTGCCGACCTGCCCGTGGTGGACGTTGATCTGCTGCTCGCGCTCGCACTGATCTACGGCCTAGTCGCGCCCGCGCAAGATGCGCGCCTCGCGGCGCTCATGATTGGGTTTGCCGTGGACCTGACTACGGAGGGTGCCCTCGGCCTGCGCGCCTTCTGCTTCGGCATGACCGGCCTGCTGATCACGCAGGTTCGGGAGATTACGAACCAGCGCATCTGGTGGACGCGGCTGTTGGCGGGCTTCATCGCCGCGGTCCCGGGCCAGGTCCTGATCGTACTGCACCTGCGCTATGTCCAGGGCATCGACCTTGGCAACTGGTGGAGCCTGGTGTTCCACGCCATCGTGGTCGCGGCCACCGCCGCCCTGCTGGCCGCCCTCGGCACGGCCGTGCTGCGGCTAGGTCAGCCGCCACACTCTCAGCGGCGCGCCGCCTGGAAACGACCTTGAGCGTTATGCAGCGAATGGTAGTCAGCACACGCCGCACGGCTATAACTTGGCGAGGCTTGGCGCTTGTGGCGCTGCTCCAGTCAATCGCTTGGCTTGGTTGTGCCAAGCTGCCCGCACACCTGCAAACTCCGCGGCGCCTCGATCGCGGCGTCGTGCTCGTTCTGCCCGGCGTCGAGGGACGCAGCGCGTGGAACGTCAACATCGCCCTGGGTCTCGACCAGGGCGGCGTGACCTCCGCCATCCGCATACACGACTGGACCAACGGTGTGCCCGGCGGTTACCTGACCAACCTCACCAACCTGGAGCGCAACCGGCAGCAGGCCCAAGCGATTGCCCAGTGGATTCGCGCGTATGACCGCGAGAACCCCGGGCGCCCGCTTCACCTGGTCGGCCACTCGGGCGGCGCCGCGCTCGCCGTCATGGCCCTCGAGGCCCTGCCGGAGCACCAGTCCGTCGAGGCCGTGATTCTCCTGGCTCCCGCGCTCTCGCCCGAGTACGACCTCTCGCCCGCCCTGAAGCGCGTGGCCCGTCACATGTACAGCTTCTCATCAGAGAAGGACCTCACCGCCCTGAAGATCGGCACCAGTCTATTCGGGTCAGTTGACCGCGAGTTCGGCGAAGCCGCCGGTCGCGTCGGCTTCAAGCATCCGCCCGTTTGGAGCGATCAGACCCGCGACCTTTACCGTGCTCATCTGCGGCAAATCCGCTGGACCCGTCAGCTTGCGGAATATGGCGCGAACGGAAGTCACCTCGGCTGGGCGTCCCGCCGCTTCGCCCGCGACTACCTCGCCCCCATAATCAGTCAGAATGAGGCCCGACGTCCGGTAATGTCACCCGCGCCGGGGGATGGCTAACCGGTATGCAGTGACGACCAGTTGGCCAATCCCGCACCTCGGCGGCTACAATCCGCTGGCGAAGCCGGAATTCGGTAATGCGACATTCAGATGTTCCCACGGTGGAAGAAGCCGCGCGGTTCCGTTGCCGGCCTTGTTCGTGGGCTGTGAACCGCTGGCCCCGTCCCGGCTACCCTCCGGGGCCGGGAAACTCGCGTTCGTGATCGGAAACCAACACAGTCAGGGAGTCGCTGCCCATGTCGACAGTGCAGGAAGTCCTGAACAGAAAAGGACATGACGTTGTAACCGTCAAGGCGTCGGACAATGTGCTCACGGCCGCCCGGCTCATGAACGAGCGCCGCGTGGGCAGTCTGACCGTCACAGAGGGTGATTCCAAGGTGATCGGCATCTTCACGGAGCGCGATGTACTGTGCCGCATCGTCGCGGCCCAGCGGGATCCCGCTACCACGCTGGTGCGTGAGGTTATGACCGCCCCGGTGGCCTGCTGCTCCCCCGAGACCACACAGGCCGAGTGCCGGGCGGTGATGCGCCACCGCCGCGTGCGTCACCTGCCAGTTGTCAAGGACGATCGCCTGGTTGGCATCGTGTCCATCGGCGACATCCTGGAAGTCGCCGAAGAGCAGCAGCAAGAGACCATCCGTTATCTGTACGAGTACATGCTGGGCACCTGGAGCGAGTGACCAGCCGCAGGCCTGGACGCGAACTGGCCGCCCTGACGGGCTCGGCGAACGCGCTTCCAACCGGGATCCGAAGGGAGGATTAAGGGTTCTCGGCAGCGCTCCCGTCCGAGGCCAGACGTTGTGAGCGCCCGGTCTGCACGTCGAACCGGGTGGTGCCGGACTTGGTCACGTCCACCAGATTGATCGAGCGGATCACCACCGGTATCCGCGGCCGATCGCTCCGATCGGTCGGCTCGGCACTAATGGCCCGCAGTGTCCGCAGACTTTCCTCGTCGGTGGCCTGGCCGATGACGGTGTACTGCCCGTCCAGTTCGGGCAGCCGCGCCAGCGCCACGAAAAACTGGCAACTGGCCGAATCAGGCGTCGTCGGCTTGCGGGCCATCGCCAGCGTGCCGGCGTCAACCGGCGCACCATGGAATTCGGCCGGCAGCAGCCTGCCGTCCGGACGGACGCCGGTCCCGTCGCCCTTGGGGCAGCCGCCCTGGATGAGGAAGCCGGGGATGATGCGGTGGATGGTCTTGCCGTCGTAGAAGCCGCTCCGCGTCAGTTCGAGAAAGGCCGCCACGTTTTGCGGGGCCTCGTCGTACATCAGCGCAAACGTCAACTTGCCTTTGTCGGTGACGACGATGGCCTCCTTGCGCGGCTCAATCCGGAACTCCGCACTGGCCGTTCCGGCCCGCCCGTTGAGCGGCCGCCATTCCAGCCGATACTCGCCAGTGTAGCGCAGCGTCTTGTATAAATCGCGCAGGTCAACCTCGGTTCCCACGGAGCCCCACGGCGCCAGCCGCAGTACCTCCAGGCCCGCTTCGCCGGCGGCCTGGACGTCCGGCATGGCCGCCGTGACGACATTGTCCCCAAATCGCACCGACAGCGCCGGGGAGTCGGTTGGACCGAGGACGACTTGCAGCGGCAAAGCGACGCCCGCGGCGTCCGGCAACCCCTGCCAGGAGACCTCGGCGACCTGGTCGGACGTGTTGTGCAGCATGAAACGGACCCGCACGGGCCGATCGGGACTGCTTAAGTGCTTCGCCACGCTGACAGTTGCGGACAGGGGCCCGACGTTTTCCAGATCAGTCGGGTCCTGCGCCAGACCGACGCTCAGCCGTCCGATAGCGATCACGGTCAGCAGTACCACTGGCAATTGTCGGGTTGGCATGCGGCTCATGTTCTCCGGAAACCTGGCTGCGCCCAACCCATCGGCCGGCGCCGTCTCAATTCTTTATACGCGTCAAGCTGCCCAGGGTTATGCCGCGCCGCTCCAAAAAACCGCCCTTGGGGCTAATTGGGCCCGTTCAGACCACGGCGCGGACCTGCAAGTATAGCACGTTCTTCAGGGCCCGAATAGCCTCCAGCGCGTCGGTGCTCGGCCGCTCGTCCAGCGCTACCGTGCACCACGCCGCCCGGCCACCCAGGAACAAGCGGCTGGTGATCTCCTCGGCGTTGATGCCGTCCGCACGAATCGCCTCCAGAATGGAGGCCATCACGCCGACCGCGTCCTGCACGCGCAGCACGAGCTGCCAGGTGGCCGGACTGTGTTCGAGCAGGTTGAGGCAATGCAGCGCCTGCCCCGAGATCAGGAACGCCCGGACGATGCGTACGACTTCGGCGGCGGTGGCTCGCCGGGCCTGCTCGGTGTAGGCGCGAACATTCTGGGTTCCGATCACGCCCGGCAGTTCGCACAGCCGGCATCGAAACCGGCCACGGTCGCCGGTCGACTCCGGTCCGGGGACATCCAGCGCCACGCGCAGGCCGCGCTCCTGGATGGCCTCCAGCAGGGCCGCCTCATCAATCGTGCCGGGGCTGCCGATATGCACCAGCCGGGCGTCATCGCGCATGTTCTCCAGGAATTCGCTATCCACCAGGTGTGACGCCTCGATGCGCGTATTCAGCGGGCATACCACGACGAAGTCGCTCTCGCGGGCCAACTCGCGCGGCCAGTTGCAGAACCGCACGTCGGCCGCGGGCGGGGTCTCCGGCGTGACCGTCTGGCACCAGGCCAACACCCGCATCCCAAAGGCCCGGGCCCGCTGCGCCAGTTGCTCCCCGACGCTACCGTAGCCGAGGATTCCCAGGGTGCGCCCGGCCAGCCCGCGCGCTTCCTCCAGGTTAGCGCGGATCCAGCGGCTTTCACGCAGTGCCACCGCGTTTTCAACTACCTGGCGATCGAGCGCCAGCAGCAATCCCAGCGCGAGTTCCGCGGCCGCCACCGCGTGCTGATTCGGGCAATGGCACACGAAGATTCCGTGCGTCGACGCTTCCGCCAATGCAATCTCGCCCGGACCGGGCCCCGCCCGCACGATCATCTGCAGCGCATCACCGCGCTCCACCACCTCGGGCGAGACGCGCTGATTCCCGACTACCAGTACGCTCGTGCCCGCGATCGCGTCGCGCAGCTCCTCCGGGCGCATCTCCGGCTCATACCGTACGTTCGAGCTGAGCGAATTGAGTTCGTCCAGAGCGAACTCCGGCAGTTCGCACACGATGAGAATCTTCATGCCGGGCTCCTCCGCGAACGCTGTCAACACTCGCGGCACTTGGGACTGTGCCATTAGAATCGCTAACCGTCCGTTTCTCAAACCCGCCGGGCCAACTGATTCGACTTGATCGACTCAGGCCGCCAGCGTATCATAATAGCCGACACCCTGCGGACTCGGTCGGTCAACCGCCGGGATCGTCGGGTGTGGGGTTGCGCGCTGGGAGAAGTTGACCTGCCCGTATCCGGAGTTACCCGCCGATGAGAGTATGCCCGACCGATAAACGCCCGTGCCGCTTGCGTGCCGCGGCGGTGCTGGCCGCTGGTTGCGTTGCCGCGCTGGCGGTCCACACTGCCCATGCACAGCTTACGTCCGCCGACATCGCCCGCCTGCAGGAGCAGGGGGCCCGCGAGGGATGGACCTTCACCGTCGGCCTGAACTCCGCCACGGACTACCCGCTGGAATCACTCTGCGGCCTGGTTGTACCCCCAGACTGGACCCGCACAGCGCGTTTCGACCGCTGCATGCCGCGCGAGGAATTACCGCTTGCGTTCGATTGGTGCGATTTCGGCGCCTGCCCACCCGTGCGCCAGCAGGGCGGGTGCGGCAGTTGCTGGGCGTTTGCCACGGTCGGCCCGCTCGAATCCAACATCCTGCTCAAGGACGGCCGCAGCGTTGATCTCTCCGAGCAGTGGCTCGTGAGTTGTAACCGCAGCGGGTGGAGTTGCAGCGGCGGCTGGTGGGCGCACGATTACCACTGGTATACCGGCGACCCCTGCGGCGGCTGGGGCGCCGTGCTGGAAGCTCACTTCCCGTATGTTGGCCGTAACGACCCCTGCAATTGCCCCTATCCTCACGAGTACACGATCCAGAACTGGGCGTTTGTCGGCGGACCGGATGAAGTTGGCTCGACCGCCCAGATCAAGCAGGCCATTCTGGACTACGGCCCCGTCTCCACGGCCGTCTATGCCAACGGCGCTTTCCACGCCTACACCGGCGGCATCTTCAACGGCTGCTCCGACGGTCAGGTCAATCACGCGGTTGTCCTGGTCGGCTGGGACGACGCCGACGGCGTGTGGATTCTGCGCAATTCGTGGGGCGCGGGCTGGGGCGAGGACGGCTACATGCGCATCCCCTTCGGCTGCTGCGACGTGGGCTATGCTACCGCCTACATCGACTACATCGCCCGCGACTGCAACTTCAACGGCATCCCCGACTGGTGCGACGTGCATTGCGACGATGATGGCGGCTTCTGCGATCGGCCCGGCTGCGGCGGTTCGGCAGACTGCAATGCAAACGGCATTCCGGACGAGTGCGAACGCGACTGCAACAACAATGGTGTTCCCGACGACTGCGACATCAGTACCGGCGCCAGCCTCGACTGCAACAACAACGGCATCCCGGACGAATGTGAGGAGGACTGCAACGGCAACGGCGTGCCGGACGATTGCGACGTGCTGGCCGGCACGAGCCTGGACTGCAATAACAACCTCATCCCGGACGAATGCGAGGAGGACTGCAACGGCAACGGCATCCCCGACGAATGCGATCTGTACCCACCGGCCGTCATCCCGGTGGAGGACGAGTGTGCCGACGCCGCGCTGGCGTGCACCAACATCCGCTACTACGGGTCAACCGGCGGCGCGAGCACCGACGGCTCGTGCAGTTGCGAAGTGGGCACGTCTCCGGATGTCTGGTTCTACTACCAGCCGAACGGCAGCGGCTTCCTGACGGTGGCGTTGTGCGGCTCCAGCTTCGACACGGTCCTGTCGCTGCACTCCGGTTGCCCGGGGACAGAGGCCAACCAGTTGGCCTGCAACGACAACTACTGCGGCGCGCAGTCGCGCCTGCAGCATTTCGTGATGCATCATGAGCATTATTGGATTCGCGTGGCCGGCCAGAACGGGGCGGCCGGCGATTTCGAGCTGCTCCTTTCCGGCCCCGCGTGCACCTACAGCGCCGAGTGCAACGATAACGGCATTCCGGACGAGTGCGAGCCCGACTGCAACCTCAACGGCCGGCCCGACGACTGCGACATAGCCGACGGCATCAGTCTGGACGAGAACAACAACGGGATCCCGGATGAGTGCGAAGGCGGAATGCCCGGCGACCTGAACTGCGACGGCCGCATTAACACGCTCGATATCGACCCGTTCGTGCTGGCGCTGGTCAGCCCCGCTGCCTACACGGCCCTCTACCCGGACTGCCCGATTATCTCAGCGGATATCAACGGCGACGGCCGCGTCACGGCGGCCGACATCGATCCGTTCGTGGAACTGCTGGTCAGCCACTAGCGCGACATGGCCCGCCGCGCGTGTCGCTAACCGGTACCCGCCCGCGTGCTCGCGGCCAGCTCCCGCTCGACGAAGTGGACGTCCACATTGCCCTTGACGAAGTCGGCGTGCTCGAGCACCGCCAGGTGCAACGGGATCGTCGTCTTCAGCGGCCGAATCGTCAACTCCTCCAGTGCCCGACGCATCGCCACGATGGCCGCGCTGCGCGTCGGCCGGTGCACCAGCAGCTTCGCCAGCAGCGAGTCGTAGAACGGCGTGACCGTGTAGCCGCTGTGGACGTGCGTGTCCAGACGCACGCCCGGTCCGCCCGGCGGGATGAACGTGTCGATCCGGCCGGGGCAGGGCCGGAAGTTGTCCTCCGGCGATTCCGCGTTGATGCGGCACTCGATCGCCGTACCGCGCTGCTGCACGTTGTCAGCACGCAGGTTCAGCCGCTCACCCGCGGCAATGCGAATCTGCCATTGCAGCAGATCCACGCCCGTGACGAGCTCGGTCACCGGGTGCTCCACCTGGATCCGCGTGTTCACCTCCAGGAAGTAGAAATTCTCGCTGTGGTCAACCAGGAACTCACACGTGCCTGCCGAGTAGTAGTTCGCCGCCTTCGCCAGCCGCACCGCCGCCGCGCACAGCTTCTGCCGCGTCCGAGCGCTGATGTGGGGCGAGGGCGACTCTTCGATCAGCTTCTGGTGGCGCCGCTGGATGGAGCAGTCGCGCTCCCACAGATGCATGGTGTTCCCACGCCGATCGGCCAGGAGCTGCACCTCGACGTGCCGCGGCCGCTCAATCAGCTTCTCGATGTACAGCGACCCGTCCTTGAAGGCCGCCTCAGCCTCGGTCCGGGCGTTGCGAAAGGCCGTTCGTAGCGTGGCTTCGTTATGGGCCGGCCGCATGCCACGTCCGCCACCACCCGCCGCCGCCTTGATCATCACCGGGAAACCGAGCCTCTCGGCGACGGCGACCGCTTCATCCTCATTCGTGACCGGGCCGGTACTGCCCGGAACCGTGGGCACCTTGACGCGGCGGGCGAGCTTGCGGGCCTCGACCTTGTTGCCGAGCAGATGCATTGCCTCCGCACTTGGTCCTATAAACTCAATCCGGCAATCCCGGCACATCTGGGCGAACGTGGCGTTCTCGGCCAGAAAGCCGTAGCCCGGGTGAATCGCCTGCACGTCGGCTACCTCGGCCGCCGAGATGATCGCGGCCGCGTTCAAATATGAGTGCTGCGGCGATTCCGGGCCGATGCAGATGGCGTCGTGGGCGAGGTGCAGATAGTGGGCATCCCGGTCAGCCCGGCTGTAGACCGCCACGGCTTCAATGCCCATGTCCCGGCAGGCGCGGATTATGCGCAGCGCAATCTCGCCGCGGTTGGCAACCAGGATTCGCTTGAACATCCGGTCCTCTTCTGGCGCGGGCGGACGGCTAGGCGGACGCCACCAGAAACAGCGGCTGATCGTATTCCACGGCCTGGGCGCTCTGGACCAGCACCTTCTTGATCCGGCCCGACACCTCGGCCTTGATCTCGTTGAACACCTTCATCGCCTCAACCAGGCACACCACCGTGTCCGGCTGCACCTCGTCGCCAATCTGGGCGAACGGCGGCGACTCCGGGTCGGCTGACGCGTAGAACGTTCCCACCATCGGTGACCGGATCAGCACGCCGTCGGACTCCAGTTCCTCGTCCGACTCGGCCGGCTTGGCGCGGCCCGCCCCGGACGGCGCCGGCATGCCCGGCAGCGTGGTTAGCGGAGCTGGGACCATCGAACTCAGCACGGGCGGCTGACCTCGTCGCAGCAGGATGTGCGTTTCACCCTCGCGCAGCTCGATGCGACTGAGGTCGTTCTCGACCATCAGTTGCACCAGGGCTTTGATCTGCTTCATGTCCATTCTGACTTGGCCCTCAGGGCCCAAAACGGCCCGGCAACTCTCATCGCAGCATACGAAACGACCACCGCGCGGCCGGCCCGCCAGGCGCCGGCTGTGGCGGCCTGCTATGGCTCCTCAATCGCCAGCGTTGTCAGCACTTCGCAGCCATTCTCCGTAACCAGGACGTCATCTTCGATCCGCACGCCGCCGGCGCCCGGCAAGTAGATGCCCGGCTCGATCGTGAAGACCATGCCCGGCTCGATTACGCTCGGCGAGTTCATACCGACGCGCGGCGGTTCGTGCACGTTCAAACCCATCCCATGGCCCAGCGAGTGGTTGAAACGCGGCCCATAGCCCGCCTTGCGGATCACTTCCCGCGCCACGTTGTCCAGGTCCTCGGCCTTCATGCCCGGCCGCACCGCCGCGATGGCGCGATCGTGCGCCGTGCGCACGATGCGGTTGATCTCCACGAGCCGGCGCGGCGGCTTGGCGGGCCAGATCATGCGGGTCAGGTCACTCGTGTACCAGTCGACCTGGGCGCCCCAGTCAATCAGGATGGGGTCATTCTCGACCAGGGGCACGTCGCCCGGCTCGTAGTGCGGCAGCGAGGCGTTCTTGCCAAAGGCCACGATGGTCGGAAAGGACGGCCCCTGCGCCCCGAGCATCCGCATTTCGTACTCAAGCCGGGCCGCCACCTCGCGCTCGGTCTGACCGGGCCGGATCCACTTGCGCAGCTTCAGGAAGGCCTTCTGGGCCACGTCGATAGCCCGGCGAATGGCCGCCAGTTCACCCGCGTCCTTGCGCGTTTGCAGCCTCCCGAACAGCCCGCCGGCCGACACGAGCCGGGTTGGCCGCAGGCGCTTGGCCAGTTCAATGTGGTCGCCCACGGTCATGACGCCCGGATCGAAGCCCAGTCGCCCCAGCTTGTACGGGCTTATGATCTTGGCATTGGCTTCCGGGGTGCGGACCTTCCGCAGGACCTTCTTGGCATAGGGGGCCTGGATGTCGGCCGCCTCGTCGAACCGCCCGTCCGTCAGCAGGACCACCGCCCGCCGCGTGACCAACACGTACCCGTCTTCGCCGGTGAAACCGGTAAGCCAGTATTGGTGCATCCGGTTGGAGACCAGGTAGCCGTCGAGGCGGGCGCGGGCCATTTCCGCCCGGAATGCAGCGATACGTCCGTCATAGGGTGCGGGTACGCCAGCTTTGCGCTTGCTCATGTTCCCTTAGCTCCCATAAAAGCTCGCGGCGCGCGGCACAACGGGCGGCCGACCGGTTCGGGCCGGGTCGCCGGACACGCCGACACTACTGAAGCGGCGGACGGGACCGCGCCGTCGCCGACCACCGCCCCAAAGGGCAACTGTAACGCCAGCCGGCCCGTCTGGCTAGTACTGTCGGCGACGGCGTGTCCGGCCGGGTTTGACTGCCAGGGCCGGATGGAGTAGCCTATGAGGCTCGCGCTGCGCTGTCGGTCCGTGGCGACCGGCCCGTAGCGGCGAAAGCTGCTGACCAATAGTACGAGGGTACTGATCATGGCCCGCGAGTGTTACTTTCTGGGAAAGAAGACGAAATCCGGTCGCTCGATCGCCCGCCGCGGCAAGGCCAAGTACCTCGGCGGCGTGGGCCGCAAAGTCACCGGCATCAGCAAACGCCGCTTCAAGGCGAACGTCCACAAGGTCCGCGCGATCATCGACGGACGCGTGACGCGCATCCGCGTCTGCGCCAAGGCCATCCGCATGGGCCTGATTACCAAGCCACCCAAGCGTGACTGGCAGAAGCCCGCGCCCGAGACTCAGGAATAAGGCCGGTTTGCGGGGGCAGCTTGCCGTGTCCGACCGCATGATCGATGAAGCCCAGGTTCGTCACATCGCCAAGCTCGCCCGCCTGCGGCTGAGCGATGATGAGATTGCGCGTTTCTCCGGCCAATTGGCCGACATCGTCGCGTACGTGCAGCAGTTGGCTGAGGTGAACACCGCCGATATCGAGCCGCTGGCACACCCGCTTCCGCTCACGAACGTCATGCGCGATGACGAACCGCACCAGCCCTTTGACTCCGCCACGGCTCTTGCCAACGCTCCCCAACGCGAGGGTTCGTTCTTCAAGGTCCCGGCCGTGCTCGACCCTGGTGGCGGCGGGGCCTGAGTTCGCAGCCCAGCCGGGCCACTAACCCCTTGCGGTAACCGCTGTTTAGCCCGAAACTGTCGGGGCGGTTCGTATGTACGCGCGGAGGATCAGCCTGGCCGGGATGTGACTCGATGGCTGAGTTGGGCACTGCTGTTCAGATCGCTGCCGACGTGGCTGCCGGGCGGCGCCGGGCCGCCGACATCTGCCGCGCAGTCCTGGATCGCATTGAACAGGCGGACGCTGAATTGGGGGCTTTCCTGGAGGTTACGGGCGAATACGCTCGGTCGCGTGCCGCGCAGCTCGACGCCGACGTGGCGGCCGGCCGAAAGGTCGGCCCGCTGGCCGGCGTGCCGGTGGCCGTCAAGGACAACATGTGTACGACCTTCAGCCGCACGACTTGCGGCTCGCGGGTCCTGCGGGACTACGTCTCGCCCTACAACGCGACCGTGGTTGACCGCCTTGAAGCGGCTGGGGCAGTCATCATAGGCAAGACGAATCTGGACGAGTTCGCCATGGGCTCCTCGACGGAGAACAGCGGTGTTCGCCCCACGCTGAACCCCTGGGATGTCGGCTGTGTGCCCGGGGGCTCTTCGGGCGGTTCGGCGGTCGCCGTCGCGGCCGGCATGGTGCCCGTGGCGCTGGGCTCCGATACCGGCGGCTCGATCCGCCAGCCGGCGGCAATGTGCGGCGTGGTGGGACTCAAGCCCACCTACGGCCGGGTCTCGCGCTACGGCCTCATCGCCTACGGCTCCAGCCTCGATCAGATCGGGCCGCTGGCGTGGGATGTGACCGACGCCGCCCTGCTGTTAGGCGTGCTCGCCGGACCGGACCCGCATGATTCCACCAGCGCTCCCGAGTCAGTCCCGGACTACGTCGCGGCCCTGGGCGATGAGCGGCTGGCGGAGTGTGCCCGCCGGCTGCGCATCGGACTGCCGCGCGAATACTTCAGCGCAGGGCTTGATCCGGAAGTGCAGGCGACGGTCGAGTCGGCCGTGGCGGTATACCGGGCGGGCGGTGCGGAGGTCGTCGAAGTGTCGTTGCCGCACGCGGCCTACACGATCGCGGCCTACTACGTCGTCGCCACCGCCGAGTGTTCCAGCAACCTCGCCCGTTACGATGGCGTGCACTACGGCCACCGGACGGCGCAGGCGAAAGATATTATTGACCTCTACAGCGGCTCGCGCGACGAGGGGTTCGGCCCGGAGGTCAAACGCCGCATCATGCTGGGCACTTTCGTGCTTTCCAGCGGCTACTACGACGCGTATTACCATAAGGCTTTGCAGGTGCGCCGCCTGATCAAACAGGACTTCGACCGCGCTTTCGAGCAGGTTGACTTGCTGGCCTGCCCGACCGCCCCGACGCCGGCGTTTGGCCTGGGCGAGAAGGTGGACGATCCGCTGCAAATGTACCTGGCCGATGTATACACCCTGGCGGTCAACCTGGCGGGCCTGCCGGCCATTTCGATCCCGTGCGGGTTTTCCGGTCGCGGCTTGCCTATCGGCCTCCAGTTGATCGGGCCGGTCTTTGGCGAGACGAGTCTGCTGCAGGCCGCGCGCCTGCACGAGCGCGCGACCGGCCGGCAACACCGCCCGCCGCAGGGCAGTCCGGAGAAATGATGCACACCGACCGAGACAGCGGTTTCATCAAGACCAAGATCATCGCCACGCTCGGGCCGGCCAGTGCCAGCACCGAGCGCCTGCGCGAAATGTGCGAAGTCGGCCTCGATGCCTGCCGGCTCAATTTCAGCCACGGCGAGCTGAGCGAGCATCAGCGCATGCTGGAAAACGTGCGCTCGGTGGCCGCGGAGCGCACCGAGCCGATTTGCGTGATCGGCGACCTGTGCGGGCCGAAGATCAGGCTGGGCCGCTTTCGCGGCGACCCGGTCGAGATCAGCGTCGGCGACCTGATCCGGATCGGACGCGGCGCCGGCGAATGCACCGCCGAGCGGCTCACGATCAGCTACCCCCGCCTGATCGACGAGGTGCAGATCGGCCACCGGATCTACATCGACGACGGCCTGGTGCGGCTGCTGGTCACTGATCGCACCGCGGACGAGCTGATCTGCACCTGCACGACCGGCGGGCAGTTGGCCACCCGCAAGGGCGTCAACCTGCCGGACACGCGCCTGACCGCGCCGGCCCTGACGGAGAAGGATCGGCGCGACCTGGATTGGGCCATCCGGAACGAGCTCGATTACGTAGCGCTCTCGTTTGTGCGCACGCCGGAGGACCTGTACGAGCTGAAGCGCCTGGTCAAGCAGCAGCACAGCGACCTGCGCGTAATCGTCAAGATCGAGAAGACCGAGGCCCTCGAGCATCTTGACGAGCTGATCGAGCACACTGACGTTGTGCTGGTGGCGCGCGGCGACCTGGGCGTCGAGACGGACGTGTGGCGCGTGCCGTTATTGCAGAAGGAGATTGTGGGTCGTTGCCAGCGGGCCGGTGTCCCGGTCATCGTGGCCACGCAGATGCTCCAGAGCATGGTTAACAGCCCGATGCCGACCCGGGCGGAAGTCAGCGACGTGGCGGCGGCCGTCTTCGAGCGCGCCGACGCCGTGATGCTGTCGGCCGAGACTGCGGTCGGGGCTTATCCGGTGCAGGCCGTTGACATCATGAACAAGGTGGCGGCGGTTACCGGGGAGTACCTGGCGCGGCAGCCCGTGCCGGTTCCAGAGCCGCTGCCGACGACGCGCTATCGGCCGACCAGTGCGGTGGCGCATGCCGCGGTCCAGGCCGCCCGCGACCTGGGGGCGCGACTGGTGGCTGTCTGGACCGCGACCGGGGCGACGGCCCGCATGGTGGCCAAGCATCGCCTGCCGATGCCGGTCGTTGGCTTGACATACAGCGAACGCGTGTACCGGCAGATGAACCTCTTGTTCGGTGTAATTCCGGTACACGTTGAGGCCATGAATGATCCAGCGCGCATGGCGGAGGTCCTCGACGCCTGCCTGCTGGAGCGCAAGCTGGTGCTGCCGGGTGATTTGGTGGTCGTGGTCACGTCGCGCCAGCCGCATACGCCGGGCGGGACGGACACCACCCTGGTGCACCGGGTGTGCGAGCATGGCGCGGCGGAGTAGGCCGCGCGGCCGCGCGGGGCGTGGCCGGGTGCGTGCCGGCGTGGTATACTGATTTGTTCGCCCGGGATACCGGAGTGCCAGCAGTCCTGGCGAGCGGGGCAAGGGCGGGGCGGCGACGGCTCCAGCGGCGTGAGCGGTAGTATGGGAGCAACGCGAATGGCGGATCAGGTCGATCAACCGGAGAATGTGCCGCAGGCCGATGCGGCTGAATCCATGCCGGCCATTCCCGTGGAGGATACCCACGGGAAAGAGCCCTTTCTCAACAAGTACTTCAAAGCCACGATCAAGATGAAGGTCTCGGACCTGCACCTTAAGGCTGGCGCGCCGGCACGCGTGCGCGTGCGCGGCGACTTGCGACCGCTTACCGGCGGGCCGCTGACCACCGAGCAGATCCGCAACGGCATCTTCGAGTTGATCTCGCCGCGCCTGCAGCGACAGTACGATGAGAAGGGCGCCGTTGACTTCGCCTATGACGTCGGCCCACAGGGCGACGCCGACCGCTTCCGCGTGAACGCGTTTCAGCAGCGCGGCAAGATGTCGGTCGCAGCGCGGCGTGTCTCGCGCGACATCAAGGATTTCGCCGGGCTGCATCTCCCGCCGTCACTGTCGAAAATCGCCGAGCTGAATCAGGGCCTGGTTCTGCTGGCCGGCATCACGGGTTCGGGCAAGAGCACTACGATCGCGTCGATAATCGACTACATAAACGAGCGTTCCGCGGTGCACATCGTCACGGTCGAGGATCCGATCGAGTACCTGTTCACCGACAAGAAGGCCTGCATCAACCAGCGCGAAATCGGTATCGACGTGGAGGACTTCCACCAGGCCCTCAAGTACCTCATGCGCGAGGACCCCGACATTGTCCTGATCGGTGAGATGCGCGACCAGGAGACCTTCAGCGCGGCGCTGCACGCGGCCGAAACCGGCCACCTCGTCTTCGGGACCATTCACGCCTCCAGCGCCTCCCAGACGATCTCGCGTCTGCTGGACCTGTTCCCGGAGGGCTCACGCCGCTTGGTGCGGCAGACTCTGGAGTTCAACCTGCAGGCGATCGTTTGCCAGAAGCTGATCCCGTGCGTCAAGCCGGATGTGCCGGTCGTGCCGGCGGTCGAAGTCATGATTTCCAACCCGGCCATCCGCAAGCTCATCCGCGAGGAACGGGACAACGAGATCATTGACGTCATTCGCGCTTCCTACGATGCCGGCATGGTCGACTTCACCGAGCACTTGCGACAACTGGTTGAGAACGGCTTCATCGACCATTCCACGGCGTACGAGGCAGCCCCCAACCCGGACGAGCTCCGCATGGCACTCAAGGGTATCCGCGCTGCGGGCGTTGGCATTCTCGGCTAGCGCCGGCTGCCGGCGTTCCGCCCGGTTGCAGGAGATAGCATGCTGCTGGCATACTTCACTCCCCTGGCACAACTGCCCCAAGGCGACCTCTACTTCGACCCGCTCAAGCTGGCGCTCATAGCCGTGGTCTTTGTGCTGTGGGCCCTCTTCGCCCAGTGGGTCGATAAGGACACCATCGCCGTCAACACCTTCCGCATCCTGTGGAACCTGGTCGTCATGAGCGGCGGCGCGGTCGCGGTGGCGGTGGCACTGCTCGTGCCCAACTTCCTCATCGGGATACTCTCCGCCGTGGTCGTCAACCTCGTCGTGATGATCACGTATGTTGTGCATCGCAACGGGCTGGTCCAGCCGCAGGACACCGTGTTGACCCTGGCCCATCTGCAGCGCATCAAGGAGCAGGGCCTGGCCGGCAAGAAGAAGCAGGCCAAGGAGGTCAAGGAACGCGTGCGGCTCCGCGATGCCAACGAGCGCCCCATCGGCATCCCGACCGACGAGATCGAACGCGAGCAGTACCGCCTGTGCCAGGACCTGCTCTTCGACGTGTTCTGGCGGCGGGCGGCCATCGCGGACCTCACGCCCGCGGGCCAGGCCACCAAGATCACCTACCTGATCGACGGCGTGCCGACCGAGCAGGACGGCCTGGCGCGCGCGGAGGGCGAGGCCGTTTTGCTGTACCTCAAGCGCATCGCCGGCCTGAACCTAGAAGAGCGCCGCAAGCCCCAGCGCGGCAAGATCACCGTGGCCATGGGCGAGAACCGCACCACCGTGGTAACGCAAACCTCGGGCTCGACTGCGGGTGAACGCCTGCGGCTGCGTGTCATCGGTCCGGAGGGCTCACACAAGGTCAAGGACCTCGGCTTCACACCCGAGCAGCTCGAGGCGGTCCGCCAGGTCATGGAAAGCCCGCGCGGGCTCATGCTGTTGACCGGGCCGGCCGCCAGTGGCATCACTACCAGCATCTACAGCTTCGTCCGTAGCCACGACGCCTTCCTTCAGAACATCCAGCTCCTAGAGTACGAGCGCGAAGTCGAGGTCAATAACGTCACCCAGCACCTGTTCGCACCGGGCGAGGAGAAGACCTTCACTTCCGACCTGCTCAAACTGATACGTTCCGATCCGGATATCCTCGTTTGCCCCGAAATGCGCGAGCGCGAGGCCTGTACCCTGGCCACGAAGGCCGGCGGCGAGAAGGCCAAGGTGTACGTGGGCTTCGTGGCCAACGACGTCTTCGACGCCATCCGGAAGTGGACGGCCATGGTCGGCGACCGGGCGCCCGTTGCCAAGGGGCTCGCGATGGTTACCAACCAGCGCCTGGTGCGTAAACTGTGTAGCGAGTGCAAGCAGCCCTATCGCCCGGACGCCGGCACGCTGCGCAAGCTGAACATGCCCCCCGACACGGTCCTGCATCGTACCCCCGAACCCCAATATGACAAGCATGGCAACCCGATCCTGTGCCAGGCCTGCCAGGGCACGGGTTACGTCGGCCGAATCGCCGTCTTCCAGGTGTTCGTGATCAACGATGAACTGCGCAAGATCGTCCGCTCGGCGAAAACCATCGCCGAACTACAGGCCTACGCGACCAAGGCCGGAGCCGTGCGGGCGCTGCAGACCGAGGCTATGCATAAGGTCCTGGACGGCACAACCAGCATCCAGGAAATCGTCCGCGTCATGCGGCAAGGGAACGGTGCGACCAGCGCTCCGGTCGCCCAACCCCGGCCCGCGCCGCAGACTTAGCGCCGCCCGTCGGCGAAACCGTCAACCGGGAGCTGCAACATGATCCTGAATCTGGTGGCCCTGCTGCTCGTCCTGCTGCTCACCTTCTACCATTCGTTGTTCGGCGCCTTCAGCGGCCTGATCAACGTGGTCTGCTGCCTCGTCGCGACCGTTGTCGCGTATGGCTGCACGGACGCCCTGAACGATTTTGTCACGCAACAGGGACTCAGCCCCAATTACAGCCTGCCCCTGTGCCTCGTCGCCCTGTTCGCCATCAGCCACCTGATCCTGCGCCTAATGGCCGACAACCTCATCCGCGGCAACGTGCGCGTGCCCATGTATGTCGACTGGGTCGGCGGCGGCGCCTGCGGCTTCCTCATCGCCATGATGACCACCGGCGTGCTCGTCACCGGCTTCCTCATGCTGCCCTGGGGCGGAAGCGCCTTGATGTTCTCGCGCATCGAGCGCACCGACCGCACTGATCCGCAGACCGGCCGTGTCCAGTTCGCCCAGAACCGGTTGTGGCTCCGCTGCGACGAGTTCAATGCCGGCCTGTTCAACATACTCAGCAACGGCGCCCTCGGCGGCAAGACCACCTTCGACAGTGTCTACCCCAGCTACCCCGAGTGGGTCTTCTGGTCCGGTAATACCGTCCAGCACGAGTCCGCCACCGCCCCCAGCCGCGACGACACTGGCGACGGCTTTGGGACCAAGGGACTTCAAGTCCAGCGCTGGTGGGAGCAGCACACCCCCCTCAACGTCGCCTATCGCGGGCGCCTGCCGGCCCGCGGCGATCTGCGCCGAGCGGCAACTTTCGCCGAACAACGCTGGGAGGCCGAACCCGGCAAACGACTGCTTGGCATGCGCCTGGAACTGGCCGTCGCCAGCGCGGACCCCGTTCCGAGCGGCACACGCTTCCATCGTTTCCGCCCAACCATGATCCGCCTAGTCGGCACCAGCAAACGTACCGGCGAACCGCAGCACTACCCCGCGCGCGTCATCGGCGGCGCCGACCCCGGCGAGGATCACCTGCGACTGGCCGACATCGACAACAACTTCGCCATCCCTGCCACCGCCCCCTCAGCAGAGATCGACGTCTACTTCGAAGTCGATGAGGAGTTCGAGCCGCACTTCGTCGAGTATCGCCGGTTTGCCCGCGCCCCCATCAAGGGCGAACCCGGCACGGCCTTGGCCGATCGCCTCATGGGGCCGGTGGTGTACGACGCTCGCGCTCGCATGGTCCCTGGCAACCTGTTTACGAGGGCCGTCCTCCCGGAGGGCACGGGCGACTCGCCGGAACTACCGTTCCCAATCGCACTTAGCGCTCTTACCAACGCCGAGGTCAGCCAGGGGCGGCTGCTGTCCGGCCGAATCCACGGCGATCGCCAGGCCATCACCGGTAGCGGGCCGTCCGCCGTACAGGAAATCGCTCTCCGGGAACGTTCCCGAGTCTTCCAGCTCCGCTGTCAGGCCCGTACGGCCGTGAGTCTGGCCGGCCGCGTCTTCGATTTCGCCAACCTGACTCTCAACCAGTACGCCGTCGTGACTGACCGGGATACTGAAGTGTCGCTGGCCGGGTACTATGCCATCGTCGAGCGCGGCGGACAGGAGTACTTCGAGTTGTATGTGGCCGGCCCGGACGACGTGGCTTACACCGGCATGCTCGACTTTAAGCACGTTACCAGACAAGAGTTGCGTTCTGGTACCGCCATCGTCGGGTTCATCTTCTTCGTGCCCCCGGGGCAGAATGTCGTGCGGTTCCAGAACCAGACCCGGCAGGGCATTCAGTTCGAGCCCCCCGGCTATCGCGTTCGGCCGTAGTGTGCCCGCTGCCTTGCGGCTGCGGCGTGCATCCCGCCGTCCGCGCATTGCGCTTGAGCTGTACGGCGTTCTGGCAGTCCTCAGGGCGCCGGGCGTCGAAATCGGTCAGATCGGCTTGACTTAGACGCGATCGCCGGTAGGCTGAAGGTCTTGGAGAGTTGCGTACGTCTTGACGTGTGCGACGTGTGCGACGTGTGCGACGTGTGCGACGTGTGCGACGTGGGCGTCGTGGGCGTCTGCTGATCCCCGATAGCTCAATTGGTAGAGCGGCCGGCTGTTAACCGGCAGGTTGTAGGTTCGAGCCCTACTCGGGGAGGTACGACGGTACGTCTCAAACCGAGGCGGACCTGTTTGTTTACAGGGGGCGAGCGGCCGGCCGACCGGCCGCCGGCGGCTATATCCCCTTGCTGGTAAAGAGTTACGGCGATCTCGCCCGGCCCGGGCCGCGCTCTCGGTTCTGATGAAGTGCCGCGGGGGCTGGCCCCGAACGGGCCATTTCCGGGGCCGATCTACGCCCAACTCTCAGACTCTCACCCCGCCGCGGCTCTCGTGGTTGACTCACGCGTTCGGAACGCGCCCTGGTCGCCGGGCGTTCGATACCGATGTCCAACGACACCTCGGCCGCAAGTGTTGCTCGGTCGGCAACCGGGGGGCTACGGCCAGCAATTCGATATCGAGGCTGCTCCTCGCATGTCCTCCGTTCCCTCTCCGCGACGCTCGACATGAATGCGGCGACGATCAGTGGCGCGCAGACACAGGTGTGCACGGCGAGGATGTGAGTTTGCGCCTGGTGCGCGACGGCAAGGCCGCCGGCCGCGATGGTGAGCATCGCTCGAACCAGCCAAAGGGGTACCCGCCCGCAACGGACGGGGGATTGAACCGCTTTCCCACACGCTTGAGGATCTTCGCTGCGGCAGTTCTGGCGCGCACGCAGATGTAGGTGGGTGAACGTAACCAACGACTGTTGGAGCGGAGCCCGCATGCCTGCGCACGTGACATCGCACGAGCCCCCGCACCTCGCGCCGGAGGGGCGCCGCGACGAGGTCGTCGCGATCGTCGCCGCCGCTCTCGCGCGACTGATCCAAACCCGCGGGACACCGGTGGCATCTCCCTTCGTTGCGCCCGCCAGCATCCCTGCCGGGAATCTCTCCGAATCCGCCGAACCTGGCCTTGAGCTTTCCGGCGAAACGAGGCTCAGTGTGCCGGCTGGTTAACGGCCCGAGAGACGGAGAGATGCATGGCCGCGAAGAGCGATGCCGCCGACCTGGCGAAAGAGATTGACACCCTGCGGCGGATGACGGTGAAGGAGTTGCGCCGCCGGCACGTCGAGTTGTTCGGCGAGGAAACTCGGGCGGGGAACCGCCAGTACCTCTTCCGGCGGATTGCCTGGCGGCTGCAGGCCCTGGCGGAAGGTGACCTGACCGAGCGGGCCCGGCGGCGGGCCCAGGAACTGGCCCGCGACGCCGACCTGCGTATGCGGCCAGCCGCCGAACTGACTATGCCGCCGGCGCCCGCCGACCTGAAGACGGTCACGGGCAGGGTCGCCGTCGCGCGCGACGACCGCCTGCCGATGCCGGGCGCCACACTGAAGCGCGTGTTCAAGGGGCATGAGTACCAGGTGACCGTGCTGCCGAACGGCTTCGAGTACGATGGGCGGGCGTACCGCTCGCTCACCGCGGTCGCCCACGCCATCACGGGTTCGCACTGGAACGGCTATCACTTCTTCGGCATCGCGACGTCGAGATGATCGAACGAGGAGGACAACGGGCGGTGAGCCGCAACGGGAACGCCAACAGGAACGGCAACGGGCGGGCCCGCCCCGCGACCGCCGTCCGGTGCGCGATCTACACGCGCAAGAGCACCGAGGAGGGCCTGGAGCAGGACTTCAACTCGCTGGACGCGCAGCGCGAGAGCGCCGAGGCCTACATCGCCAGCCAAAAGGCCGAGGGCTGGGTGTGCCTGCCGGACCGCTACGACGACGGGGGGTTCACGGGCGGCAACATGGATCGGCCGGCGGTTCAGCGCCTGATGGCAGACATCCAGGCGGGCAAGATCGACTGCGTGGTCGTCTACAAGGTGGATCGCCTCAGCCGATCGCTGCTCGACTTCGCAAAACTGATGGAGGTTTTCGAGAGGCACACGGTCTCGTTCGTCTCGGTGACGCAGCAGTTCAACACCACGCACTCGATGGGCCGGCTCACGCTCAACATCCTGCTGAGCTTCGCCCAGTTCGAGCGCGAGATCATCAGCGAGCGGACACGTGACAAGATCGCTGCGGCGCGGCGCAAGGGGAAATGGTCGGGCGGGCCGCCGGTGCTCGGGTATGACATCCTGCGCGAGCCGGGCGGGTCGAAGCTGATCGTCAACGCGGAGGAAGCCGAACGCGTCCGCTACATCTTCCGGCTGTACCTCGAGTGTGCCTCGGTATCCGCAACGCTGCGCCGGCTCGACGAGCTTGGCTGGGTCAACAAGGTCTGGACGACGAAGCAGGGCCGGCAGCGTGGCGGCAGGCCGTTCGACAAATCGACGCTGTTCAACCTGCTGACGAACATCCTGTACCGCGGCCAGATCGCCTACCACGACCAGCTCTACGCGGGTGAGCAGGACGCGATCGTCGACGAGGATCTGTTCCACCGCGTACAGGCACAACTGCGCATCAACCGCAACAGCGGCGGCAAGTACGCCCGCAACAAGTATGGCGCCCTGCTGAAGGGATTGGTGCGTTGCACGTCCTGCGGCTGCGCGATGAGTCACCACTTTGCGACACGCGGCAACAAGCGCTACCGCTACTACGTCTGCGTCAACGCCCAGAAACGCGGCTGGGACAAGTGCCCGGCCCCGTCGCTGCCCGCGGCCGAGCTCGAGCAGTTCGTCGTCGACCAGATTCGCGCGCTCGGGCAGGATGACGGCGTGATCGTTGACGCCGTGCGGGCCGCGCAGGAGCACCTGCGGCAGGAGGTCGCGGCGTTGCAGGAGGCACGCAAGGCCGCCGAGCGACGCGTCGCCCGACTGAAGGAGCAAACGCAACGGCTGGCGGCCGAAGGGCGGCGGGCGGACCAAGCCGAGCGCCTCGCCGAGTTGCAGGACCGGCTGCGGGACGCTGAGCAGCGGGTAACGGAGCTGGACGACCAGGTCGTGCGCGCCGACAAGCGCCTCGTTGATGAGGACGAGCTGGTCGGGGCGATCGAGGCGTTCGACCCTGTATGGGATGCGCTGAACCCGCGCGAGCGCGAGCGGATCGTGCGGCTGCTGGTCGCGCAGGTTGCATACGACGCGAGCCAAGAGGCGATCTCGGTCACGTTCAACCCGACCGGGATCGCCGCGTTGTCGAACGACGAGGAGCCGGCATGCACGATGGCGGGCTGACGGTCACACGGAAGATCCACTTCTCGGTACGGAACAAGGGGCGGCGTGAGATTCGGCCCGGCCCGCAACCTGTGCCCGACGACGTGCCGGCCGGCCGGGTGCCGCGGGTTGCCCGCCTGATGGCTCTGGCGATCCGCTTCGACGATCTCATCCGCTCGGGGGCCATCACCGATCAGGCCGACCTGGCCCGCCTGGGCCACGTGTCGCGGGCCCGCGTGACGCAGATCATGAACCTGCTGCACCTGGCGCCCACGATACAGGAGGAAATCCTGTTCCTGCCGAGGGTTATGAGCGGGCATGACCCGATCAGCGAACGGGACCTGCGGGCCGTCGCTGCAGAGGTTGACTGGCGGCGACAGCGGGCGGCGTGGGAAGGACTTCGGGCGGGGTAGCGGTCGGGCGTTTACCAGATTGGGCTTGACACTCCAGATACCAAACGTTATCCTAACAAAAGATCGGTCAAGGGCGTTGACCGATGCCAGCCCGGAACCACCGGCGGCAGGCCAAGGAATCGCCACCCAAGGATGGGGGCCGCCGGTGCATGATGGCCACACCATATAACGAGTGAGGAGTCAGTACAACCCGTACAGGTTGTCAGCGATCCAGGGACGAATAGCGTGGAAGACCATGCAGCCACAGACGAGCGTCCAGACAGGAGTCCAGCCGCAGATGGCTCACCGAGCAAACTGCAGCAGCTTCGGGAGATGTTCAACGCCGCGGTAGCGCGGCTGGAAGATATCCCCGAAACGGAGCTTTCACCTAGCGGTCAACCGTTCGTTCGTGAATGTGCTGACGCGATCCAGGCTTTTGCTGAGTGGTTCGGAGAGCAATCACCCGAAGATCTGGCTATCGTAGGAAATGCGCATCGTGTGCAGTACGCCTTGAGTGGCCTTTCTGGTGTCATCGACTGGATCGCGCTTCGCTGGTCCACGCCCTTCGCTAATGAGCTGGCGAGCGACGTTGCCACCCTCGTGGAAGAAGCAGATCGATTCGATGATGCGGTTGTTCAGGCCTATCGCGTACCGAGCGCGCCCCATGAGCTCCGCCTTAAACGACGGCCGCTGCCAGACCACACGTATGCAGCGCTCGAGCAGAGGATTTGCGAAATCGCGTCCCTAGCACGGTGTCTCGGGCAACGCCTTCACCGAGTTGCGATTTGGTCGGGTTCGCCGTGCAGTTTCGGTGGCCCTTCTGTGGCAGGTAGCGGGTCCGCTAGTAAGGCGGCAGCACTCGGCCAGAACGCCAAACCCAAGACGCGCCGGGGGAGGCGCGCGGCGAACATCGAGAAGCTCGAAAGGGAGCTTGAGAAACACCTGCTGCCGGTGCTGACCGAGGAACAGCGCATCACGCTGCTGGATGCGGCGTGGGAACTCAATGAGTGGGCCGAGCCGGTCGAGCCCCCCACACCCCCCGCCAACATCAGCGACCGCCCCGGCGACGAGTTCAACCGTCGTGCCGATCCCCGTGATGTTCTGCGCCGCCACGGATGGACGCTGGTCAGAGGTGGCGACAACGAGTACTGGCGGCGGCCCGGCAAGGCCGACGGCTGCAGCGCGACGCTCAAGGATGGCGTCTTCTACGTCTTCAGCACCAACGCGGCACCCTTCGAGCCGAACCGCGCGTACGCACCGTTCGCCGTCTACGCGCTGCTCGAGCATGGTGGCGACTTCACTGCCGCAGCGCTGGCGCTGAGTGCGCGGGGTTACGCCAGCGTTGGCATTGCCGGGACGGGCAACGTCGATCTCAGCGCTTTCGGGGATGGCGGCCACTCCGAACGCGAGCCACCGGCGCCGCCACTGCCCGATCCCGGCCCGCTGCCGGACGAACTGCTGCGTGTCCCCGGCTTCGTCGGCGAAGTGATGGACTACTGCCTGGCGACCGCGCCCTACCCGAATCCGGTGATGGCGTTCTGCGGCGCGCTGGCGTTGCAGGCATTCCTGGCCGGCCGCCGTGTCCGGGACGCCGGCGACAACCGCACCAACATCTACCTGCTCGGACTCGCACACTCAGCGGCCGGCAAGGATTGGCCCCGCAAGGTCAACACGCGGATCGTGCACGAGGTCGGCCTGGCCGAATGCCTCGGCGATCGCTTCGCCTCGGGCGAGGGCGTCCAGGACGCGCTCTTCGTCAACCCGTGCATGCTGTTCCAGACTGACGAGATCGACGGAATGCTCCAGTCGATCAACAAGGCGAAGGACGCGCGGCACGAAAACGTCATGGGCACGTTGCTCACGATGTACTCGGCGTCGAACAGCGTCTTCCCCATGCGTCGCAAGGCCGGCAAGGCCTCACCCGGCGTGATCGATCAGCCCAACCTGGTCATCTTCGGCACCGCCATCCCGAACCACTACTACGAGGCCCTCTCCGAGCGGATGCTCACGAACGGGTTCTTCGCGCGCATGGTGATTCTCGAGTCCAGGCCGCGCTGCAAAGGGCAGGAACCGCGGATCGTCGACGTGCCCGAGCGCGTCATCGAGACGGCCCGGTGGTGGGCGGAGTTCCGGCCGGGACGTGGCAATCTGCAGGACTGGCACCCCGTGCCCCAGGTCATCGAGGCGACGGACGAGGCCCAGACGCTACTGGTCGAGACACGCGAGGAGGCCGAGGCCGAGTACGCCCGCGCCGAGTCCGCCGGAGACCCCGTCGGCACGACGGTGTGGGGCCGCGTCAGCGAGCAGGCCCGCAAGCTGGCGCTGCTGCACGCCGTCAGCGCGGACCACCGCACCCCGAGCATCGACGCTGCCGCCGTGCGCTGGGCAACGCGGTTCGTTCTGCATCAGACCCGCCGCATGCTCTACATGGCCGCGGGACACGTGGCCGAGAACCCGTTCCACGCCGAGTGCCTCAGGCTCGTGCGGAAACTGCGGGAGTCACCCGACCGGCAGATGGCGCGCAACAAGCTAATGCGGCTGATGCACTGCAAGGCCGCGGATTTCGACCAGATCGTCGGCACGCTCCTCCAGCAGGGCGACATCGTGCTTCTGGACATCCCCACCAAGACCAAGACCGCACAGGGCTATCGACTGCCATGATGCCTGTTCGAATCCGTCACGGGAATCCGTCACAAAGCATCACGCCAAGGGCGTGGGCCGGGGCCGGAACGAGCGCAAATGGTGAATCCGTCACGAATCCGTCACAAGCGGGTGTGACGGATTCGGAAGGAGGAAAAGCCAAGGAATATAGGGAGAAACATACTCTCTCTCCCTCTCTATATGAATCCATCACACCCCCCCTCGCGCCCTGCGTCTGTGCGCGTGCGCGTACGCGTGAGGGGGGGTGCCGGATTCGTGTGACGGATTTCACGGAGGAGGCCGCTATGCCAGAGCGCTGCGACTGCTGCCGGTTCTTTCATCCCAACCCGCCCGCACGTGCACCGAACGGGATCTCGATGACGGCCGCGGGCATCCAAGGTGGTGGCGACTGCCGCCGCAAGCCCCCTGCCTGGCGGGAACAGCACTTGGCCGCCTTCCCGCTCGTCGCGCGCGATTGCTGGTGCGGCGAGTTCGAGCCCAAGGCAGCCGCGAGCAAGACATGAACGAGCCGAACAAACCAGTCATCGGGCCACACAGGGCCCAACGGGCTATGGTCGGGCATGGTTCCCCCCCGGCCGAAACGGCCCGGAGGGGCCGCGGGAACAGCTCGCGTGGGCGACAGAGTTTGTTGCGGGGGACCGACGGGCCCGTAACGCGAACGGGGGGCCACGGGGGCGACGCGGGCAGGGCGGCTGGTAGGTCCGTACGAGATGGCGGCCCCGCGACGCCCCGGGGCCAAACCTCGCGGCCTGGGGGCCGCCCGGGTGGCGGTGGTTCCGCCAGGCACGAAGACAAGGAGGTCCAAGCGATGCTGAACGTCGAACTGCGGCCGTTGGCCGAGATCAAGCCGTACGAGCAGAACCCCCGTCAGAACGACGCCGCCGTGGACGCGGTGGCCGAGTCGATCCGGCGCTTCGGGTTCCGTCAGCCGATTGTCGTGGACGAGGCCGGCGTGATTGTCTGCGGGCACACGCGCTGGAAGGCGGCCCAGAAACTCGGGCTCGCCGAGGTGCCGGTGCACGTCGCGCGCGACCTGACGCCGGAGCAGGTGCGCGCGTATAGGCTCGCCGACAATAAAACGGCCGAATTGGCGGAGTGGAACCTCGAGCTGCTGCCGATCGAGCTGGCGGAGTTGCAGGGCGCCGGCATCGACTGGTCGCTGCTCGGCTTTGACAGTGACGAGCTGGCGAAGCTGCTCGATCCGGGCGTGAAGCCAGGGCTTACCGATCCGGACGAGGTGCCCGAGCCGCCGGACGCAGCCACGACGCAGCCCGGCGATCTGTATGTGCTCGGCGAGCACCGGCTGCTGTGCGGCGACAGTGCCTCGGCGGCCGACGTGGACCGGCTGCTCGACGGCCAGCCGATTCACCTCGTCAACATGGACCCGCCGTACAACGTCAAGGTCGAGCCGCGCAGCAGCACCGCGATCGCCGCCGGCCTGAGCTCGCATCCCGACCTCTCGAAGAAGATGCACCACCAGGCGTTCGACGTGGCGCGCGGCGTGACCAGCCCAGCAAAGGCACGCAAGAAGATGCGTGCGAAGGATCGCCCGCTCGCGAACGACTTTGTGTCGGGCGAGGCTTTTGACGCGCTGCTGCTCGCCTGGTTCGGGAATGCCGCCCGCGTGCTGCTGCCGGGCCGGTCGTTCTTCATCTGGGGCGGGTACGCGAACCTTGGCAATTACCCCGGCCCGCTGAAGGCTTGCGGGCTGTATTTCAGCCAGGGCGTCGTGTGGGACAAGCAGCATCCGGTGCTCACGCGCAAGGACATGATGGGCTGCTTCGAGCTGGCCTTCTATGGCTGGCGCGAGGGTGCCGGGCATGAGTTCTTCGGGCCCAGCAACGCCACCGACCTGTGGCACGTGAAGAAGGTCAACCCGCAGAGCATGGTGCACCTGACGGAGAAGCCGGTCGAGCTGGCGGTGCGTGCGATCCAGTACTCATCGCGCGCCGGCGAGAACGTCCTCGACCTCTTTGGCGGCAGCGGCTCGACGCTGATCGCGGCGGAGCAGACCGGCCGGCGAGCATACCTGATGGAGCTCGATCCGCTGTATTGCGATGTGATCGTCCAGCGTTGGGCGGAGTTCACCGGCCGAAAGGCGGAGCGGATCGCGGCCGGCAGAGGCGTAGACGTCGTGACCGAGACCGCACTGGAGGCAGGAGGATGAGCGCTGCCCTCGCAGCTTCAGCCAGTACCGCCGCCACTGCATCAGGGGGCGCGCTGCGCAGCGCGCGTTTCTCAGTGAACCTCGGTAGGAAACGACCGTTTCTCAGCGTCGAGATGGCCGACGTGGTTGTCCGGCCGAAGAGACACCCCGGCAGGCGCCGAGGTGTTGGAGAGGTGCTGATGATGGGCGGGTGGCTATGGCTGATCGCGGGCGGCGCTTCGCACGCCGTCGTTCTTCGTCAGGGTCAGTTGCATGGGTCACGTCTCCTCGTGCAGGGCGTGGTACTCGGTCATGGCGTCCTCGTAGACGCTCGTGGACGCGGCGGCGTGCTTGCGGCCGTGGGTGGGCACGACGCAGCCGCGCTCCTTCAGGAACGCGACCGCGACGGCCACCTGCGTCCACGGCAGTTGCGTCGCGCGGCGCAGGTCCTCGAGGGCGAAGCCGCCGGCAGTCTCCTCGGCCGCTGCGGCGATTGCCGCGAAGGCCTCCTGCGGGCAGCGGTGCTCGTAGGGCTGCCCCTTGCGGGGTACGACGCGGCGGACGAGCGCGCGGTCTGCGACGGTGAAGTTCTCGTCGCGCTCGTCCACCGGCGGTTCGGTGGTGGCGGCGACCGCGTGCTCGAGCCCGTCCCATTCATCGCTCGTGAGCATCTCAGCCTCGCGTGCGGCAAGCACGGCCTCGGCCGCGTTCAGTACATCGTGGAGTTTCTGGAGGTAGGGCAGCATGGCTCAGTTCCCCGCGACGCCGGCGCACTCGAACTGCCCGCGCTCGACCTTGCGGAAGCGGGCGGCGGCGCCCCTTGTGCTGATCTCGCGCAGGATCGCGGCGTAGAGCGTGGCGTGTGGCGTCTTGCCGTTGGGGCTGGACCACAGGCCCTGTTCGGCCATCGCGGCGATCATCGCCTGAGCGTTCATCGGCTTGCCGGCGGCTTTGAGCACCTGCGCCGCGGCGTCCAAGGCGCTGATGCGTTTCGGCTTGGCGTCGCCGGCGGGCTTGGCGGCCTTGGGCTTCGCCGCTTTGGGCTGCTTGGCCGCCTTCGGGGCCTTGGTGGTCTTGGTCGCGCTCTTCTTGCTCGGCTTCGTGGTCTTCGTGGCCATGTTCATCTCCTCGTGTTTGGAAAGCTCACTGGTCTCGTCGCCGTCGGCGACTTCGTCCTCGTAACACCCCTGGCACCGCGGTCGGCCCAGGTGCGTCAGCGCGGCCGGGCGATCGCAACCGACCGTCGCGCACAGATCGGGGTTGTAGGCGACGTCGCATGCCTCGCCGTCGGGCAGGTCCTCCAGCGGCGTCGTGCCGCCCGCGCAGCCGACGCCTTCGGTGGCGCTCTGCGTCATCGCCCGTTCGCTCGCGACCATGCCGTCGGGCGACCGCTCGCGCTCGTCGCGCAGCCGGGCGTTCTCCTGGTCGGCCGCCGCGATCGCCTTGGCGCGCTTCGCGTCGCTCACCGCGCGCCGCAGGCGCTGCGCGCTCTTGATCCGCACCCGCCGGCCGGTATCGACGTTCGTGGCGTCCCAGCCGCCGTGCGGGTTTTCGCGCTCGATACGCACGCGAGTCAGCTTGCCGCTGACCTTCGCAACGTAGCTCGCGCCAACCGTCACGTCGTTCTTCCTCATGCAGACCTCCTTCGCGTTGCCTCGTCAGGCCCGGGTCTCCAGCGCCCGGGCTACCCGCCGCGGCGGGTTTCGGCGGCGCTAGCGCACGCGAATCGTCTTGAGCATGCGGCCCTGCCAGAGATCGTCGTGGACCAGCCCGACCAGCGGGATCTCGACGGGCTTGTCGAGCCGCACGCGGTAATACGCCGGCTCGTGACTGTGCTTCTCGACGTCGATGATCGTGCCGGTCTGGCCGACGAATTCCTGCATCCCGCCGAGAATCCGCACGCGCTTGCCAATTCTGCTGCTCATGTGCTTGCTCCTTGTGGTTGGGCGTTAGTCGTTGACCGGGACGGTGACGATGCGGCGGCTACCGTCTGCCAGCGTGATCTCGTGCAGGTACGCGAACTCGACGCCAGCCGTCTCCAGCCGCACGGCCTCGGCACGGAAGAGCGCGTAGTGCTTGCCGTTGAGCAGGATGGCGTCACCGCACCCGCTCTTCTGGGCGGTGTCGAGCGCCTCGCGGGCGGTGCGGCATTCGATGGCCCGGATCGTCGTGGTAGGTCTCTTGGTCGTCATCGTTCGTGCTCCTGTGCGGTGCCGCGTTGCGCGGCCCGGGCGCTCGGGCCCCGCCGGGCCCTGGCGTGCGGGTCGTTACCGGGCGCGGCGGAGCTGCTGCCGGGCGATGTCACCGCCGGCCTGCAGGCCCGCGGCGTGGCCGTCGCGGTAGGCCTGCTCCAGGGCCTGGCGGACGCCCCACACGGCCACCTCGTGGAAGTCCAGGCGGTCGCTGGAGCGGGTCTCCAGGGTCTCGATCCCCAGGACCTCGCGGGCGATCGCCCGCACGGTGGCCGCGCGCTCGGCGGCATAGCGCTCGTTCCAGGCGGGGTCGCGGTACAGCGCCGCGATGGCCGGCTGGATTGGGTCGTCGCTCTTGGTCGTCTTCGCGTTGCGCTTCTTGGTGGTCATCGGTGTTGCTCCTGGTGGTACGCGGCGTGCGTACACATACATGAAGCCATGGCTTTGGCCCGGAATCCACTCGAATTCCGAGAATTACGAGATATTCTCACAGTTCTGGGCGGCAGGTCCGAGTCGGCGGCCAACATGGCCCTGAGAGCGCTCTCGGGCGCGCCTGGGCGACCAGGACCTTCTACCGGTTACGTACGCGGCCCACGGGCGGCCCCGTTGGCCCTGGGGGCGGCCCGGCGCGGCGTGGCGTGGCTTGGTGCGTCCACCACGCGGGAGGCGGCGTGATGGCGGACGACGCCCCGAAGCTGAACCCGACGGCGCTGCCGCTGACGGACGCGGCCCGGCTGCTGTCGGCCGCGGGCGGCCAGGTCGTGACGGTCGCGATGCTGGAGGCCGACGTGGCGGCCGGCGCCCCCACGAACCCCGATGGGACTTTGAACCTGGTCGGCTATGCGGCGTGGCTGGTAGACGAAACGACAGGAGGGAGGCATGCCAGTTGATGTGCGACTGCCCTTACGGCCAACTCGCTTGATTGGGCCGCAGTGCGCCCACGAGCTCCCAGAACGACCGATCCGGAAGGCACCACTCCAATCCGGGCGGCGGAACATCCGGGTTTATGCACACCGAGAAGGTGGCGTCGTCCGTGAGCAGGCGAAAGCGCAGCGTGTAGCCCGCCTCACGCCCGTAGCTGGAACGGTATGTGCCGTCCGGGGGCGGACACGTTGCCAGCCATGCGTCCAGCGCGGCGCGCAGCCGCTGCTGCTCCTCATCGCTCAGCGACCGCCACGGCTGCAAGTGCAACATCCCGTTCAAAGGTCCACTCGGGGGCACGATCAGCGGCGCGGGCCGGCGTGCGACATCGGCGAACGATCGCACGCGGTTATGCTCCAGATCGACCTCGCTGGCCCACATCGATGTGGACATGGCCGCGGCTCCGGGGCTATGTGCCCTCCACTCGTAGACCCAAGTGTGCAACGGTCCGTGCCGCGGCGAAGATGCCGACGGACCAGTGCGGGTCCCATAACAACCCGTCAGCACAGACAGGCCAATCACAGCAAACTGCCACCGCAGCATAGCGCACCTCCTGGCCGCAACACGGGTTTTGACGTGCGAGGCGGGTCAGAGTTCCCGAATCAGCAGACCAGGCCACCTGATCCATGCGTCACGAGCGAGTCACACCGTGCCGATTGACCCGCGCAAGCTGAAGCCGACCGAGCTTGTGCGGCTGCTCAACAGCACGCCGCTGGGCGAGGTCATCTCCGAGCGGCAGCTGCACCGCCACCGCTCGCGCGCGGGGTTCCGCATCGGCGATGGGCGGACAGTGGATCTGCTGCGCTACGTCGCGTGGCTGGTGCTGGAGCGGCACCGACCGCGGCCCGAGCCGACCGGGCTGACCGGCTATGACGCCCACAAGGAGCGGGCGGCGCAACGCAACCGCGAGATGGCGCTGCTCGGCCGCGACATCGCCACCGGCGAGTGGGTGCATCCGCCGCGCAACCCTGAGCAGCGGCAGCGCGCCGCGCGTGACTTCCGGTTCTTCTGCGAGGCGTACTTCCCGCAGACCTTCCACCTGCCGTGGTCGGACGACCACCTGAAGGTCATCGCCAAGATCGAGCAGGCCGTGCTCGAAGGCGGGCTGTTCGCGATGGCGATGCCGCGCGGCAGCGGCAAGACCAGCCTGTGCGAGGTCGCCTGCCTGTGGGCGCTGGTGTACGGCCACCGGGAGTTCGTCGCCCTGATCGGCAGCGACGAGGAGCACGCGGCCAGCATGCTCGACAGTATCAAGGTCGAGCTGGAGACCAACGACCTGCTCGAGGACGACTTCAGCGAGGTCGTGGGGCCGGTCCGCGCGTTGGAGGGCATCCACCAGCGGGCGGCCGGGCAGATCTACCGCGGCAAACAGACGCACATCGGCTGGACGGCGCGGGAGATCGTGCTGCCCACGCTGCCACCCTTGGAGTGGCTGGGGAATCACTCGCCCAGGTCGAACGGCGCGATCATCAAGGTGGCCGGCATCACTGGGCGCATCCGCGGCATGAAGCACAAGCGGGTTGACGGCTCATCGGTGCGCCCGTCGCTGGTGCTGATTGACGACCCACAGACGGACGAGTCGGCCCGCTCGCCGTCGCAGTGCATGACGCGCGAGCGCATCCTGTCGGGCGCGATCCTGGGCCTGGCCGGCCCGGGCCGGAAGATCGCGGGGCTGATGGCGCTGACCGTCGTGCGGCCGGACGACCTGGCCGACCGCATCCTGGATCGCGAGCAGCACCCGCAGTGGCAGGGCGAGCGCACCAGGATGGTCTATGCGTTCCCCGCAAACGAGGCGCTCTGGGCCCGCTATGCGCAGTTGTGGCGCGAGGGCATGCGCGCCGACCGTGGCGCCGGCGAGGCGACGGAGTTCTACCGCGCCAATCGGGAGGCCATGGACGCCGGCGCTGTCATCGCCTGGCCCGAGCGTCACCATCCCGATGAGCTCTCCGCCATCCAGCACGCCATGAACCTGCGCCTCGATCGGGGCGACGCGGCCTTCTGGGCGGAGTACCAGAACGAGCCGCTGCCCGAGGAGCAGGTCGACGACGAGTTGCTGACGGTCAACGAGATCGTCGCCAAGCTGAACGGACACCGCCGCGGCGAGGTGCCGCTGGCGGTGACGCACGTGACGATGTTCGTCGACGTGCAGGCCAAGGCGCTGTTCTGGCTGCTGGCGGCCTGGGAGAGCGACTTCACCGGCTATGTCCTGGACTATGGCACCGAGCCGGACCAGAAGGCCGACTACTTCACGCTGCGCGACATCCGCCGGACGCTGGCGGCGGCGGCGCCCCGCGCGGGAATCGAAGGCGCCATCTACGCCGGGCTGGAGCGCCTCACCGAAGCGCGGCTGGGCCGTGAGTGGCAGCGCGATGACGGCTCGACGGTGCGGGTCGACCGCTGCCTGATCGACGCGAACTGGGGCCAGACGTCCGATGTGGTGTACCAGTTCTGCCGGCAGAGCCGGTTCGCCGGTGTGGTGCTGCCCAGCCATGGGCGTTATGTCGGCGCTTCGAGCGTCCCGTTCAGCGAGTACAAGCGGAAGCGCGGCGATCGGGTGGGGCTGAACTGGCGCGTGCCTGTAACGACTGGGCGGCGCATCGTGCGCCACGTCGTGTTTGACACGAACTTCTGGAAGTCGTTCATCCAGGCCCGCCTGGCGGTGCCGCTGGGCGATCCAGGCTGCCTGTCGCTGTTCGGCCGCCAGCCGGAGCGGCATCGATTGCTCGCCGACCACCTGACCAGTGAATATCGCGTGAAGACTGAAGGCCGCGGGCGGACGGTCGACGAGTGGAAGCTCCGCGTGGACGGCCTGGACAACCACTGGCTGGACTGCCTGGTTGGTTGCGCGGTCGCGGCGTCGATGGGCGGCGCGGCGCCGGCGGGGCTGGCGGCGGATAGCCCGAAACCGCGGCCGACGATGCGCCTGTCCGAGCTGCGGAAGGATCGCCGATGACACAACCCGCCGCGCCGAATCCCGATCGCGAGCGTCGCGGCATCGAATGCCCACGCTGCGGCTGCCGGCATTTCCGCGTGATCTACACGCGTGCCGCGTGGGGCGGCCGGATCGTGCGCCGGCGGGAATGCCGCCACTGTGGACGGCGCATCACGACCACGGAACGGAGCAGCGAGTAGGCGGGGCCTGAGCCGTTCCAGCAACCGAATGTCTACCCGTGTAACGATCTCCTCGCCGCCCGCCAGTGGTCCCACCAACCTGCGCCCTCACCGCGTAAGTAACCAGTAGGCGGCCGCTTCGTGCGCCGCCGGCGCGGCGGGATGGTGTAACGGCAACACGCCGGTCTCATGCGCCGGCACTGCAGGTTCGACCCCTGCTCCCGCAATTCGGCGGCGGCCTGCGACAGTTGGGCGGGTGCCGCAGATGTAGATCGGTGTGAGGACACGATGGCTGAGAGCCTCGAACAGAATATCCGCGACAACGCTGCTGGGCCGAGACGCGCCCAGGCGGATTCGGTGACCGTTGAGCAGCAGCCGCTGCGCGACCAGATCGAGGCCGACCGTTACCTGGCCAGCAGGGACGCGGTGAAGAAGGGCCTCGGCGTGCGGATGACGAAGGTAGTTCCCCCCGGAGCAGTGTGAGGCAGGCTGGAGGCTAGAGGCTGGAGGCTGCAGGCTGGAGGCTGTAGGGCTGATGTTCGCGGGTTTGCTCAAGCTCCTGGGACGTAGTCGCACGATGGCGCCGCCACGCGATGTTGCCTGCAAAGGCGTGCGCCTGCCGCCTGCCGCCTACGGCCTCCAGGCCAGGTACGACGCCGCCCAGACCACGCCCGAGAACCGTCGCCACTGGGCGCAAGCTGACCACCTATCGGCCGACGCGGCCATGGGCGCGGACGTGCGGCGCGTGCTGCGCAGCCGAGCCCGCTACGAGGTCGCCAACAACAGCTACGCCAAGGGCATCGTGGCCACGCTCGCCAACTACGTCGTCGGCACCGGCCCGCGGCTGCAGATGCTCACCGACGATCCCGAAGCCAACCACCTGATCGAGCAGGAGTTCGGCCGCTGGGCGAAGGCGATCGCCTTGCCGCACAAGCTGCGGAGCATGCGCGTGGCCCAGTGCGAGAGCGGCGAGTGCTTCGGCCTGCTGACCAGCAACCCCCGCATCGCAGCGCCCGTGCAGCTCGACCTGCGGCTGATCGAGGCGGACCAGGTGGCGACCCCAGGCTGGAGGCCGGAGGCTGTAGGCCGTAGGGCTGGTCTGCCGAGTGATGCGCGCATAGGCGGGCCCTCCAGCCTCCAGTCTACAGGCTCCAGCCTCGTTGACGGCATCGTCTTCGACGGCTTCGGCAATCCGATCGCGTACTACGTCCTGCGGTGGCACCCGGGCGACCAGCGCGCCTGGCGCGCCGGCCCCGACGCCTACGACCTCATGCCCGTGGAATCCGTCGTGCACCTGTTCCGAGCCGAGCGCCCGGGCCAGAGCCGCGGCATCCCCGAGATCACCAGCTCGCTGTCGCTGTTCGCCACGCTACGGCGCTACACGCTCGCCGTGCTGGCCGCGGCCGAGCAGGCCGCACTGCCGAGCGGCGTGATCTACACCGACGCGCCCGCCGATGCGGAAATCGCCGGCGTCGAGCCGATGGACACGGTCGAGATGGACCGCGGCACGTGGCTGACGATGCCGTACGGCTGGAAGATCGGCCAGGTCAAAGCCGAGCAGCCCACCACCGTGTACGGCGACTTCAAGCACGAGGTGATCAACGAGATCGCCCGCTGCCTGAACATGCCGTTCAACGTCGCCGCCGGCAACAGCTCGGGCTACAACTACGCCTCGGGGCGCCTCGACCACCAGGCCTTCTTCAAGGCCATCCGCATCGACCAGCACCACCTCGGCGACATGGTGCTCGACCGGCTGCTCAAGGCCTGGCTGGACGAGGCCGTGCTCATTGAAGGCTACCTGCCGCAGTGGCTGCGGCAGCGCGGCGTCGACCTGCCGCACCAGTGGTTCTGGGACGGGTTCGAGCACGTCGACCCGCAGAAGGAAGCCGGCGCACAGGCGACGCGCCTGCAGAGCAATACGACCACGCTGGCGATCGAATACGCCCGGCAGGGTCTCGACTGGGAAGCGGAGCTCCGCCAGCGCGCGCGCGAAGTCGCGTTGATGCGCGAGATCGGCCTGGAACAGGCTGCAGTCCGTAGGCCGGAGGCTGGAGGCGCAGAGGAAGACGCCGACGTAGAGGAAGAGGCCGCTGCCGGCGCGACGCAGCGGTGAAGCGCGCACGGCCTTCGTGCAGCGCTGCGTGGAGAGTGATGTCATGAGACGAGAGTTCCCCGATGCCGATCAGCGGCCGGCCGTGTGCCAGCAGCAGGCCGACCTGCCGGCCGCCGGGCGGATCGATCTGCTGTGTACCGCCGGCAACATCACGCTGGAGGCGCTGGCCGCGGGTGCAGAAGCCGAGGCGGTGCCGCGCTTCAGCATGGTTGCCTACACCGGCGAGCCGCTGCGCGTCGAGGGCTGGCGCTTCCCGGTCGTGGTCGATCTGGAGGGTCTGTCGATCCCGTCACAGCGCCGGCCGGTGCGCTTCGGCCACAGCATGTATGCCGGCGTCGGCCATACCGAGCGCATCGCGGTCGAAGCCGGCCGGCTGATCGCCGAGGGCATCGTCAGCCGGGACACGGCCGCCGCACGTGAGGTCGTGGCCAGCGGCAAGCGCGGCTTCCCGTGGCAGGCGTCGATCGGGGCGCAGGTCGGGCAGGCGGAGTTCATCCGCGCCGGCAAGAGCAGCACGGTGAACGGCCGCACGTTCGAGGGACCGCTGTACGTCGCCCGCCGCACCGTGCTGGGCGAGATCAGCTTCGTGGATCTGGGGGCCGACGGCAACACCACCGCGACAATCGCGGCCGAGGAGGCTGCAGGCTGCAGGCTGGAGGCTGTAGGGGCAGAAGGGGAAGCAACTAAGGAGAGCGTCATGGACGATGAGAAGGACGGCGGGCAAACCGGGGCAGACACCACGGAGGCGGCGGACACGGATGTCTCGGCAACCGGCACGGAAGCCGGCGCCTCCAGCCTGCAGCCTACGGTCTCTAGCCTGCGGTCCCAGGCCCTGGCCGAGACCAAGCGCATCGCCGCGCTGCGGGCGGTGTGCAACGGCCGCTTCCCCGAGCTCGAGGCCCGCGCCATCGCCGAGGGCTGGTCGCGCGACAAGACCGAGCTCGAGGTGCTGCGGGCCGGCCGCCCGAAGGCCCCGGCCGTGCACGTGACGGAGCTGGTGGTCACGGACCGCGTGCTCGAGGCCGCGTGCCTGCAGGCCGCCAAGGTCGAAAAGCCCGAGCGCTACTTCGACACGCCGACGCTCGAGGAGGCCCAGCGGCAGTTTGACGGCCGGCTCGGCCTGGCCGAGCTGATCATCGAGGCCGCGCGGGCCAACGGCTACGTCGGCCGCGAGCGGCGCGTCACGCCCGAGATGCTGCGCTACGCCTTCGGCCGGGAGATCCGCGCCGCGGCGTCGACGATCGACATCGGCGGCATCCTGTCCAACGTGGCGAACAAGTTCCTGCTGGAGGGCTTCTTCAGCGTCGAGCGCACCTGGCGGAACCTCTGCGCCGTCCGCAACGTGTCGGACTTCAAGACCGTCACCAGCTACCGCCTGATCGGCAAGGACCAGTACGAGCAGGTGGCCCCCGGCGGCGAGCTGAAGCACGGCACGCTGGGCGAGCAGGCCTACACGAACAAGGCCGACACCTACGGCCTGCTGCTGTCGCTCGACCGCCGGGACATCATCAACGACGACCTCGGCGCGATCACCACGGTGCCCCGCAAGCTGGGGCGCGGCAGCGGCCTGAAGATCAACGACATCTTCTGGTCGATCTTCATGAACAACGCGGCGTTCTTCAGCGCCGGGAACAACAACTACCTGAGCGGCGCCGACACCGCGCTGGGCATCGACGGCCTGACCAAGGCCGAGGTCGCCTTCCTCAACCAGACCGATCCGGACGGCAAGCCGCTGGGGGCCATGCCGGCGGTGGTGCTCGTGCCCACGGCGCTGTCCGCCGTGGCCACGGTGCTCTACAAGTCGCTGGAGCTCCGCGACACGACCGCCAGTACGCGCTACCCGGTGGCCAACCCGCACACGGGCAAGTTCCGGGTTGAGGTCAGCCGCTACCTCAGCAACGCGCAGTACGCCGGGCACAGCGACAAGGCCTGGTACCTGCTGGCCGACCCGCTCGACCTGCCGGTCATCGAGGTCGCGTTCCTCAACGGCCAGGAGGCCCCCACGATCGAGACCGCCGACGCGGACTTCAACGTGCTCGGCGTGCAGATGCGCGGCTACCACGACTTCGGCGTCGCGCTGCAAGAGCCGCGCGGCGGGATCAAGAGCAAGGGCGAAGCGTAGGCTGGAGACCGCAGGCTGGAGACTGGAGGGTTCGAGATCGAGTGATAGCCGCGAGGCGTAGCCCTACAGCCTCCAGTCTACAGCCTACAGCCTCAAGGAGTTCGCAATGCCCCAGGCAATATTCGTTCATGACGGCAACGCGATCGACTACACGCCCGGCGCGGCCGTGGCCGCGGGCGACGTCATCGTGCAGGGTGAGTTGGTCGGCGTGGCGAAGACGCCGATCGCCGCGAACGCGCTCGGAGCGCTGGCGGTGAACGGCGTGTTCGACATCGCCAAGGCCACGGGCGGCGGCACGGCGATCACTGCCGGCGCCACCGTGTACTGGGACGACACGAGCAACGTCGCCACGACCACCGCGACCGGCAACAAGCTGATCGGCAAATGCGTCCAGGCGGCCGCGGACGCCGCGGCCACGGTGCGCGTGCGGATGAGTCAATAGCTGGAAGGCTGGAGACTGGAGGCTGTAGGGCTGGCGGTTGGGAGTCGGTTCCGCGTCTGAATGCTCCAGCCTACAGCCTGCAGCCTAAGGACTGCTCTATGCCCGACCTGCTCGAACAAGGCGCAGCCTGGCTGGACCGGCAGCGGTCACGACACCTGACGCGGACGGTCACGTACCTCCGCGGCACGGAGCGCGTGGACCTGCCGGCCACCATCGGCCAGACCACGTTCGTGCAGGCCGACGAGTACGGCGCCATCCGCCGCAGCGAGTCGCGCGACTACCTGATCTCGACGGCGGACCTGGTGCTGGCCGGCGCGGCGGCGCAGCCGAAGGCCGGCGATCGCATCCGCGAGACCGTGGGCGAGCAGGTGTTCCTCTACGAAGTGCTGGCCCCGGGCGGCGAGCCGCCGTGGCGCTACAGCGATCCGCACCGCCGCACGCTGCGGATTCACACGAAGTTCGTGGGCATGGAGGCGCCATGAGCGCGACGCAGGACCAGACGTGTGCCAACGAGCCGGGCTGCCGCAAGGACGTGCGTGAGATCCGCTCGGTCGTCTTCGGCAACGGCCACCCGGAGAAGTCGCTGCTGGTGCGCATGGAGCGCGTCGAGAGCCGCCTGGCGGTGATCCAGAAGCTGTCCTTGGCCACGCTCTGCGGCGTCGGCACGCTGCTGCTGAAGTTCGTCGGGGCCTGGATCGAAGGCCTGATGCAGGGATCGTGACCCATGGCCGACAGCACTCTCATCGCGCTGGCCGACGCCATCGTCGCCAGGCTCCAGGAGGGCACCTTCAGCGTGCCCTGCGAGATCGTCCGCGGCTACCGCCCGGTGGTCGCGCTGCCGGAGTTGACGACCGCCCAGGTGACGGTGGTGCCGAAGAGCCTGTCCATCAGCGCGGCGACCCGCGCCGGCGGCTTCTACGACTGCGCCATCGACATCGGCGTGCAGTGCAAGGTGAGCGCCGACGAGAATGCCGAGCTCGACGCCTTGATGCGGCTGGTGGAGGAGCTCGGCGATCACCTGCGCGGCCGGCAGCTCGACGGCTTCACCGCCGCCGTGTGGCTGGCGCTCGAGAACGAGCCGGTGTTCGCGCCGGAGCACCTCGAGCAGCACCGCCAGTTCACCAGCGTCCTGACGGTGACCTACCGGGTGCGGAGGTGACCCATGCCAGTGAACCTGTACATCACGACCATTGAGGTTGGCTCGTCACCCCAGCCGCTGGCTGACCACCCACTGATCATGGATGCCCAGGTGATTGTATGGGCGAGCGGCTCAGTCTTTGGCGTTCTGACGCTGGCCCACGGCAGTATGACTGCCACGCTGCAGCCGGACCATGTGTTCCGGCTAAATGGCGTCGATCTGTCGCAGGTATTCGTGTCCGGCCAGTCCCAGTATCGCGTGACGGTGATCGCGCACTCGCGGTAGCGGCGGAGGATGTGCCATGCCCGATTTCGTCTTGGGGATGAATGCCAAGCTGTACCATGGCGTGGCCGGCGGTCCGGCTGCGAGCGAGCTGACCAATGTCCGCAACCTTACGCTGAACCTGGAAGCGGGCGAGGCGGATGTCACCACGCGCGCCAACAGCGGCTGGCGCGCGACCGCGCCCACGCTGCGCGAATGCGCGGTGGACTTCGAGATGGTCTGGGATCCGGCGGACACGGGCTTCAGCGCGATCAAGACCGCGTTCCTGACCAACGGCCTGATCGCGCTGAAGGTGCTCGACCAGGCCGGCGGCCAGGGGCCGGACGGCGACTTCTCCATCACGTCATTCACGCGGAGTGAGGACCTGGAGGAGGCGCTGACCGTCAGCGTGACCGCCAAGCTCGCCGTGTTCCGCGCGTGGGTGGAGGGAAGCTAGGAGGCGGGAGGCTGCAGGCTGGAGCAAGAGGTCAGGCGCGAATAGCGCGGATCAGGCCGCTGATGACCTTGGAGGTTTCCACAGATGCCCCGTGTAACGATTCGTACGGCTCGCGTGCCAGATAGCCAAGCCGATGTGCGAGCGACAGCTGGTACTCGACCTCGCGGGCGGAGCCGTAGGCCATGTCGAGGAAGCGAACGTACTCGGCCTCACTGTGGCGGGCCGCCCCCTCCACGATATTGCAGGCGATCGACACCGCAGCCCGGCGAAGCTGCGCGGCCAGGCCGAACCGTTCCTCCGGCGGAAAGCCGCCGGTCGCCTCGTAGACTCGCAAGGCCAACGCGTCAGCCAGTTCGAACGCACGTAGTTTGGTGTGGTCACGCACGGCCTCATGCTACAGCCTCCAGCCTAAGGACTCCAGCCTCATGAAGACCTTCACTGACAACGCCGGCCGCACGTGGACGCTGGCCATCAACGTCGACGCCATCAAGCGCGTGCGCGGCCTGCTCGACGTGGACCTGCTGGGCATCCTGGACGGGCAGCTCATCGAGCGGCTCTACCGCGACCCCGTGCTGCTGTGCGACGTGGTGTACGCGGTCTGCCAGCCGGAGGCCGATGCCCGCGAGGTCAGCGACGAGGAGTTCGGCCGCGCGATGGCCGGCGATGCGATCGACCACGCGACCAAGGCGCTGCTGGAGGAGCTCGTAAATTTCTGCCCGAGCCCGAGGGATCGGGCGAACCTGCAGCGCATCCTCGACACGACCTGGAACGTCATGGACAAGGCCCGGGACGTAATCGAAGCACGGCTGGCGACGGTGGATGCCGAAGCGCTCGTCGCCCAGGCGCTCGCGACGTCTGGCAGCTCGTCTGGCGCTGCGCCGGCATCGTCGGCGTCGAGCCCGGCCGGCTGACGCTGCGCGAACTGCTGGCGATGGCCGAGGCGCGGGCCAAGGACGAGTGGGCGCGCTCCAGCGCGCTGCTGGCCCTGCTCGCCAACTGCCATCGCGACCCGAGGAAGACCCGGGCGCTGCAGCCGAGCGACTTCGATCCGTTCGTCAAGCGGCCGGCGCCCATCCCGATCGACATGGACAGCCTGAAGGCGGTGTTCCTTGAGGGACGGTTCCCTCGCACCGCGGCCCCAGGGCAGGAGGACAACTCATGTGGATGAAAGAGAGGCTGGAGACTGTAGGCTGCAGGCTGGAGGGCTGGCTTGGGGTGGTTTCGCCCGCAGCGGCACGCCTGTGCTTCGTGCTGCTCCCGCTGCTGGGCTTGACCGGCTGTGCGACGCTCAACCCCCAGCCGCCGGTCGAGCACTTCGCCAACAAGCTCGCCGACGAGGCGATCATCCCCGCAGTGCGCGCCGGCCTCGCGCAGGGCGTCGAGCAGCTGGTGATCCAGGCCGGGGCGCAGGGCATCAACCCCACGTACGTCATGAAGTTCTCGGGCAAGTGGGTCACCGGCGTGGAGGGTGTCGCGTCCGTCGGCATCGAAGGCATCGCCGGCCAGCTCCAGGTGTCGAGCGCAAGCAGTGAAGGTGAGCCGCGAGCTGGCGCAGCGGCGAACGAGAGCAGCCCGCACCAGAAGCAGCAGGCCACCCCGTCGCCCGCGACGCAGCCCGCGGCGACCGAGCCCGCGACCACTGTGCCGGGTGCGCCTTGAGCGCGGTGCTGCGCCGGTTCCTGGCGGGCAACCTGGCGGCATTGTGTGTGCCCGCCGCCGGCTGCGCGGCAAGCCAGACGAAGCCGCAGGTGACGATCACGCCGGCGCCGACATCGCAGCCGGCGGAAGCTGCGGCAGCGCTCGACGTGCAGCAGCTCAGCGGCCAGATCGTCGCCGGCGTGCAGGCCGAGCTCAGCAGCCGGATCGAGACCGCCGTGGAGACGACGCTGCAGGCTCAGGTGCAGGCGACCGGCGTGGGCGGCAACGCCACGGGCTACAACAGCGAGTTCGGCGTTGGCGCGACGCTGGTCGTGTCGCTGACGCTGTTGCTTGCCCTGCTCCTCAGCCACCGCCGCGAGACGCTGCGGATTAAGCAAGGCTGGAGGCCGGAGGCTGGAGGCTGCAGCCCCAATTGCTGGAGTAGGGCCCCCGACGACCGCCCCTACAGCCTCCAGCCTACGGACTGCGGACTGAAAGGCTGGAGGCCGGAGGCCGCAGGCTGTAGCCAGCATTCCGCAGGAGGGTCGCGCGCGGCTAGCACTACAGCCTCCAGCCTCCAGCCTACGGACTGACATGATCACTATCCAGATGAAGGCATTGTTCTTCGATCGGCCGGTGGTGCAGCGCGCCGTCAACAAGGCCAAACGCGCCACGCTGTCGAAGGCGGGCGCCTTCATCCGCACCACCGCGCGCCACAGCCTGCGCCGCCGGAAGGGCGCGGCCGCACCGGGCCAGCCGCCGCACTCGCACGTGGGGCTGCTCAAGCGGTTCCTGCTCTTCGCCTACGAACCGGCGAGCGAGTCGGTCGTCATCGGGCCGGCCAAGCTGAACAAGTCGACCGAGGCGCCGCGCGTGCTCGAGCACGGCGGCCGGACGCTCGTCGAGCGCCGCCGGCGCGGCAAGGTCGTGCGGCGCCGGGTGACGATCGAAGCGCGACCCTTCATGGGGCCGGCGCTGGAGAAGGAACGCCCCAAGCTGCCGAAGCGCTGGGCGGGCAGCGTACGCGGAGGGTAGCCGATGGCACGGTCACGGAGTTCCGTCCGACTCACCGACTGCAGGTCTTGTCGCGGGCTCACCTGCAGTGTTGTAGTACCGTCCGACCCCGAGCAACTCGTGCATGGTGTCCTCAAGCGCGACCGCGTCTTCCGGCTTGTTTCTCATGCGTTCATCGAAGCGCGTCACCGTTCGCTTGAGTTCCTCGCACTTGTTCTCCTGTGCCAGTTCTGCCAAGTGCACCGAGTACTCGCGTATCCAGTAGACGTACGAGCTGTAGAACAGAACGCTCTTGTATGCCACACCTTGGCTGAAGCTGAAGATCGCCACGCCGACAATCGCAATCACTGTTACAGCGGCGCGTGTCGCCGCGCCCGCCTTCACGGCGACGAAGGTGATCACGGCAAGGAAGACAAGCACGATTGCTGCGGGAAGAAGGAGCTCCATGAGCGGCCTCCAGTAGTGACCTGATCTGGGCGGGCACCAACTCGCATGGTAGCCGTTGTGTTCACCCGAATGAAGGACAACGTCTAATGGCTGACAGTCGTGGCATCCGCGCGGGCAAAGCGTTCGTCGAGCTCGGTGTGGACGATCGTGTCGCCAAGGGCCTCCGCGCCGCGGAGAAGCGGCTGAAGGCCTTCGGCGCCGGCGTGCGCAAGCTCGGCACGCAGCTCGCGGCGCTGGGCGGCGCCATTATCACGCCTCTGCTGGGGGCGGCCAAGGTCTTCGCCGGCGCCGGCGATACGCTCGACAAGATGGCCGGCCGCACGGGCGTGAGTGTCGAGGCGCTCTCGGAGCTGGGCTTCGCGGCCGAGCAATCGGGCGCCGATCTGGAGACGCTCGAGGCCGGCCTGCGCAAGATGCAGCGCAGCATCACCGACGCTGCCGACGGCATGCAGACCGCCGTGGACGCCCTCGCCGCACTCGGCCTCAGCGTGCAAGCCCTCCAGAACCTCTCCCCCGAGCAGCAGTTCAAGCTCATCGCCGACCGGCTATCCAAGATCGAGGACCCCACGACCCGCGCTGCGCTGGCGATGCAATTGCTCGGCAAATCGGGCACGCGCCTGTTGCCGCTGCTCAAGGACGGCGCCGCCGGCATCGCGGCCCTGCAGCAGCAGGCCCGTGACCTCGGGCTGACGATCTCCACGCAGTCGGCCAAGGACGCCGCACTGCTGACCGACACGCTCAACATCCTGTGGCGGACGCTGAAGCAGGCGGCGTTCACGATCGGCTCCGCGCTGGCCCCGACGCTGATCGACCTGGCGCAGCGGGCCACCCGCGTCGTGGTCGTTGTCACCAACTGGCTCACGCAGAACAAGGCCCTGATCGTCACGGTGCTGAAGGTCGCCGCAGCGGTGACGGCCGTGGGCATCGGGCTGATCGCGGCGGGCACGCTGATCTCCGGCATCGGGGCGGTCT